>UMIN01039036.1_pt1 | contig 17479 bp, 15 predicted proteins | sample 1965811 | NCBI WGS metagenome assembly UMIN01 (sample SAMEA4836123, study PRJEB28245) | human gut metagenome | biome: gut microbiome; material: fecal sample | place: Denmark | collected 2008
ATATTTAAAAATCGTGTCTTTTTTATTGACTATAGTCCAATGTGCCATTTTTACCTCCTATTTTGATCTATCCAAAACTACTCTAATAGCTTAATACATTTAACCTATATACCTATTTCATATATTTTCTCTTTTCTAAACAGATAATTTATTTTACTACACAACTGTAAATTTTTCTACCCTACACTTAATGAAGCAATCCTAGCTCTCAAGCCAATCAAAATTCCCGTCATCGTTTAATAGGATTCATCTATTCCCACGATTTCAGTATATCCTCCCACCGCTTTCTGCATTGCTTCCAATGTATTTTTCTTCAGGATGTTTATGCGGCTTTACTTTTAGCACTTTAATGACATTTTCCTTCAATATTTTTACCCCCTTCCAAAATTTGTCAAAAAAATTTTTTCAAAAAATGGTTGTTTTTTGAAAACCACTTTTTGTCGATTTTTAGAAATAAAAAAAGGCAGTGGGATTTACGTATCTCACTGCCCAAAAAGCGTTTTTTGAATCCAAAAACGCCATATCATCTATTTTGATCACTAGTCCTAGTATGCAATTTATTTTGCATATACAATAGCTCATTATTTACTGTGCCAAGACTACCATTGCATACATAATCAATGTAATCGCTCGGTAAAGATCTTTTAAATCTACTGACTCGTTTGGTTGATGGATCTTATTTTCTTGAAATGGAAAAATGGGGCCAAAAGCTACCATATTAGGAAAAGATTTTGCATAGGTACTGCCACCAATAGCAATCGGTGCAATTTCTTCCCCCATCTCACTACAATATAAATTCATGAGTTTTCTCACAATCTCAGTATCTTTTGAAATGTAAAGTGGAGGATTATTTTTTTTATCTGCTATTGTCATTTCATATTTACCTGAAAGTTGACCCATTTGATCTATCACATCTGCTGCATTAATTCCATATGGATATCTGATATCAAATTCGTAAAAAACCGATTCTTTCTTTTTGTACACCTTTCCCAGATTAATCGTTATTTTACCCAAATCTTCTTCAAAGGATCGAACACCCTTCTCTAATTCTCGCGGAAACATCACCAGACTTTCCTGTATAAAACAACTCATTCTCTTAATAGCTTCAGGAACATCGCCAAGAGTCAACAATTCCTTCGATGCTTTTAGAGCAGCATTGATTCCTTTCCATGGCTCACTGGCATGAGCATTTTTCCCTTCAAAGTTTTTTTGATACCTTGTTTTCGTTTGCTCATCAAAAAAAGCTATTGAAAAGTTTGACATTACCGCATTTATAGCTTTGCCCCCATTACATTCCTCAAATAACATATCCTCTTTTGCTGTAAGTTTCTGTTCAATAACAATTTGGATGGCTCCTTTTTCCGAATAAATAACTGGAAACTGTGCATCTGGTGTAAATCCGCAAGACGGCATTTCCTCTTTACTTGTTATATAATGCTTTACACACGAAGACCCGCTTTCTTCATCTGTGCCTAAAATGACACGAATCCTTTTATTTAGCTGTATACCACTATCTTGAATTGCTTTTAATGCGTATATTGCCCCTATTATAGGGCCTTTATCATCTAAGGCACCTCGTCCCCATAAAATCCCTTCTGAAATGACTGCTTCATAGGGAGGATGTTTCCATTCACCCTCTGCCGGAACTACATCTAAATGTCCCAATACTGCAATCATTTGATCTCCTTTTCCAATCTCAGCGTAGCCTATTTTATGATCAATATTTTTCACACGAAGTCCCAGTTCTTTTGCCTGCAACAAAGCATCCTCTAAAGCCATATTCACAAATTTCCCATAAGGTGCCCCTGCTTCTGGCTTACCTTTCACACTTGGAATAAGCATATTATTTTGAATTCCTTCTATCATTCTGTCATAATACCGTTCCAAACATAAATCTAAAATTTCCTTTTGTACCATTACAAAGCCTCCTTTAAATAAAACGCCATGCTGAACATACAGCATGGCGTTTTCTCACACAATTTTCTTTTCCATCAATTTACTTAAGCCATAATACAGAACAACCGTGAGAATAATCGCAGTGATTGTTGTAGAACCAAACTTGGAAATATATGCGATTCCTCCACCTAAAACAACTGATACAAAGGCAAGTGGTTTATAAGAGGTCGTCTGATCCATATTTTCGAAATCATATTGATGTTTTTTCTTTAGTAAGTAATAATCTACTGCCAAAACAGCACCTATTGGAGGTAAAAATGTTCCTAACGCAGACAAGAACCCTACAAAATGGTTTTGGATGCCAGTAACAGCCAAAGCAGTAAAAATGACACCGCATACGGCTGAAACGATATGCTTGTTAATCCCTGGCTTAATATTGATAATTGCCAAAGCTGCGGAATACAAATTATTATCATTACTTGTCCACTGACCTAATACAACAATCAGTAAGCCCAAAACACCCATACCTAAAATACTGAGGCCTTCCATGATATTAGCGCTATTTGTCGCTTTTGCCACAACAAAACCACCCCAGTTTGCTGCAGCAAAAACAAACATTGCTACAATAACACCCACGGAATTATCCATTTTGCTTCTCGCATATCTGGAAATATCCGGCTGTAAAACTGCCCCAGTAATCCAACCACCTACTACAATTGTAATACCAGTTCCGATGGTAGCAGGATTATCTGGCATATGTGCAATGATAGGACTCAGACCCGTTGTGCTGATTGCCATAATGGCACAGTAAAGACAAAGTCCCAAAAGTAACGGTGCTGCTACCATACTTAAATAAGTCATCCCTTTATAGCCAACAATGGCAGTTGACATCATGAGCAATCCACCCCAAATTGTAGCAACAACTGGGGATGTCAAAAAATGCCCTGGCAGCATCAGCGCGATAGTTTCACCAAAATACCCACATTGGTATGAAAACCACCCCAACATTGATATTCCCAAAACCAGACCAACAATATTGGAACCTTTTCTACCGAAAGGAACTCTAGATAACATTGATGTAGAAATGCCTTGATTTGCTCCGATTCCCCCAGTTAGCGAAGCAAGTATGGCCAAAATCACACTGCCTACAACAATTGCAATCGTGCCTTCTTTAAAATTCATAACTTCCGCCAGTGCTGATCCTGTATATAAAGTTGACATAGCAACTGCCATCCCAGTTGTAACTACAGCAATATTGATTGGACTTTTCCGTTTGTCATGTGGTACAGGTCTATCAGGATAATCATAATATTTATCCTCTGGCGTATAAACATTTTGATCCATAACAATTCTCCTTTCAGACTCCTTAAGGTTTATACGTCAACATATACAATCTTATTTATTTCATACGTTCTTCTACTGGAACATAGGAAATATCTTCGAAACCAAAATATTGAGGGTCTAATACCTTTTTGATTTTGTCTTGTCTCAATCTCTCATCACAAGGCAAAACAATGATTGCCACTTCCTGCGCCTGACGCATCTTCGGATTTGGAATTGGTTCACCTGTATGACGATCAACAACACAAATCAAATCCGGACTGGAAACAAATGGTTCTCCATTTTTCCAGCATACATGGTTTTCATTTTTAAACCAGATTTTGTATTCATCTCCAGCATCGCTCTGAATGGTTGTCGTTCCCCAGTAGTATCCGATTCGATCTTCATCTTCAAAGTCTGTTCTTTTTCCTTCTGCCAACACCCAACCGCCAACTTTTTCTGCAATTTTCTGAGGAATATGATCCAGATGCGCTTCCTGAGCTTCACGAATAAACTTACCAAGTTCATAAGATTTGGAGAGAGTTCCAGCAATTACGGTTTCTTTCAATTCTTTCCCACTCATAATAAAACCTGCCTGACCGGCCAAACCATATGCACCAGCGCTAATAAGCTTACCAATTCTTTCAACTACACGAAGATTGGTTGCCTTTTTGATAATACAAACATTATCCCATTCATCAACAGAAGCGACAGGAAGCCATTTTCTGTCATACAAATATGGTGTAATCTGCAAAATTTCCGGAATAGCACGTCCACAATAATCTCCATCAACTGCCATCATACCCAAAGAACTGCCTGCAGAAATGGGGCCAGAAGTATTCGCACCTGCCAGTTCAATAGGAACAACTACTGTTGTTTTTACCCCTGTATATGCTTCCAGTTCCTGAATTGCTTTTGCCAGTCTGGCTTTTTCTTTATTTACGCCATCAATAAAACCAAAACCTGCCATTTCCTTAAGAGTTGCTTCATCATGCGGTGCAATAGAACCCATCAAAAACGGGCATACAGCAACAGCATCATCGGGAATCTCTGAAATATCTGTTATTTGTACAAAGCCTTTTTCATTAATTTCGCTCATCAAAGACTCAATCCCATTTTCAGGAAGTCCGCCCCCGCCAGTTGCATAAAATGTACAACCTCTTACAAAATCTGTTGCTTCCTGAATGTTTGTCAATTTTTTTGTTGCCATAATTACCACTCTCCTGTTTTGTATTTTTCTTTAATTATACAAATCCATAATTCTGAAACAATTGTCAAAAAAACAAAAATGCAAACCAAATTTTATAAAAAAAACAAACCAAGTTATGGTTTGTTTTTTTACACTTTATTCACTTTTCTTTCATCTTCATAAACAAAGCCAATGTATATAATGTATCCATATCTGACGGCCTTTTTAAGTTGATCTGCAGGAGTTCCTCAATTTTCTTCATTCGATATTGCACTGTGTTATAGTGGATAAATTCTGCCTTTGCCATCTCTTTCAAATTCATTTTATATTCTAAACAACAGTCAACAATCATTTTTTTCAAATTGCTTTTATTCTTCTTATCGTATATATCCAGCCTATTTTGCATGCTTTGATACAGTATCCGCATTGGTGAATGGAGAAGAAACTGCATTTGAAGAATTGATTGAATTTCACTTCGATCATATATTCTACTGTTTTTTATTTCTTTTAGACAAGCAAAAACCTCAATTACTTTAGGCAGAAATAAGAATAAATCTTCCTTTCCATATACTGTTGCTACAATTGTATGATACGGGAAATTAGATATATTCTCAATGGAATTCTTCACATCCAAAAATTTATTTTCTTCATGCCCAAATAATAGATAAACAAATTTTTGTTGAACTTCTGTGTGTACAACTCTAAATCCTTCTTGCTTTATAATAGAATCCATGAGTATCTTTATATTTCTATTTTTCTCAAAATCTCCTTGCTTCGCAATACAAATAACACCTACAGCTTTTTCCAGATCAATTTTCTGCTTTTCTGCAACAGCAAATGCCTGCGACCTATTATCACTCAAAATTGACAAAATCAATTCATGCTGACTCTTGTGAAGAATATCTTTTTCCCATATATCTATAATCATCTCAAAACTTTGCATAATAAAACTTACATTATGCAATTGCTGTGTTCTTGAAAACATGCCCAACCATAAATACGTATTATTTTGCCATATCTTTTTCCAAACACACCGATTTCCATCATCAATGAAAAAAAAGACATTATCCTTTCTATCATCAAACAAATCCTGTTTTTTCAACAGCTCCTTCATCTGCAAGATATCTAAACCGCAGGAACAAATCTCTTCCATACTATTTTCCAATAGCATCAGTGTAATATCATATGAATCACTTAAAAATTTTAATCCTTCCGAAAAAGATCTTTGTTTCTGATTTAGTTCCATTATCCCCTTTAGAATAGTTCTCTCTTTCTTTGATTCATGTTCACTTTTCCTCATTAAAAGACCCATTATATCATTCATCACAGAAGCATAAGATATTTGGGGATCATTAGGTGGGCAAATTAATGGAAGATCCAGCTTATCACATAACGCAATCACACTATAATCCAAACTTTTTATAACATAGCCTATATAAAATAAAACAATACCTGCTATTTTTCTTTGTTTTAACGCATAAATTAACTGAAGCTGCTTTTCAACATTTTCTTTGATATCATTACAAGACGTAATTACAATTTCTCCTTGCTTCAGATTTAATAAAGAACTCCCCTCTTCATTTAGATCAGACATTTCTAAGACAGTAACACCAGATATCTTATTATTCAAACCTCTGCTTCCCGCTAAAATAGTTGCATTTCTTAATGAATTTGTATTATGTAATAAAGCATTGATGGTATCCATAACACACCTCTTTCCTTTGCTATATAGGATTGTAATAATTGTTCGTTTCACAACTGCATGATGTTCTTTTTTTCAAAACACATATATAAATCAATCCCACATAGTTAATCCACAATTATTCTAGTTCCTTTTTATATTTAAACCCCCTAATAGACAAAGATCCACATTTATAAAAAAGTATATCACAAAGATTCTAGTACAACAACCTCTGCTAATTTACCAATATTGGCAAATATAGGTTTAAAATTCTTTCATGTTCTTCCATAAACATTTCATCCTTGTAGGTAGCACTTTATGTAAAACTTAAGATTTATAAAAATAAATCATTTCCTCTGTATTCAATTTTTTAAAGACTTCAGGATGTTCATACAACTTTACTTTTGGCACTTTCATGACATTTTCCTTCAAAATTTGTCGAAAAAATTTTTTCAAAAAATGGTTATATTTTTGGAAACCACTTTTTTGTAGATTTTCAAAGACGAAAAAAGGCAGTGGGATTTTTTTCATCTCACTGCCCGAAAATCGTTTTTTAACTCCAAAAACGCTATGTCATCTATAAAATTGGATTTTTTGGGGCTTTGAAAATCGCCCTCAAAAACCGCTGGAAGCCTTGATTTTACTGGCTTTGCGGCTATGTCATCTATTTTGATCACTCATCCCATCATGACTGTACAAAAAGTATGCCGGATGAAGCTGGTTGCCCCTTGTTGTAGGGGTATTTTTCAAAAAAGTGTTGCTTCTTGTTTCTCTGAATAGTGGAAACAAAAAAATCTAGAATGGGTGATTGCTCTTGCCATTCCAGATTTTGTTCTTTTCACTATGTTAGGAAAACTTTTTCTAAATTGCAGTTAAACTGTTAATTAACACTCTTGGAAAACTACTATTCATGGAACAATAATTGTTGTTTTCTCATTTGTCTTTATAGCCTTTCTAGTAATGATCGTTGTTAAAACATTCTAATTTTTCATTTCCAAGATGTTATTTGTTTTTGCCTCCATCATTTCTTAATGTTTTGTCCGGCAAATTATTCAAAGCATCTTGAATATTCTCTGCTGTTTGTATGTCATATTCTTCCAGCATATAATAAACAATGTTGTATTTGCCTTCTGTCATTTATACGCAATATAATATAACAAAAGATTTTCTTCCTATAAGAGATATATTTATAGATAGACCTTATATAATATATTTATAGAAAAACCTTCACAGATTCAAGGTTCTCTTAAAAAATCTTTTCAAAATCCTCTCAAACAAGCATTCTCTTTTTCAATTGGAAATTATGAAACAGCTTTTAAAAGTTTCATTATCAATAATAGCATAGATCTTCGTAGATTTCTTCTGTATTAAACCTATCCTTCTAATACTTTAATAACTAAATATAGCAAACAATTTCACCTTAAAATAAATCAGACAATTTCTTCTGATTATCTAAAAAAATTAGCTCAAATTCGGGGCAAGCCTCAGAAATTGTTTGATATATTTTATCATTAGAAACAAATTTATCATTTTCATTTAAATAGAGTAAATGAAGTAAATCAGTTGCGTTATTTGAATTCTGTGTATTCCCATTAATAAAATAAGCTTTCGCAAATATTACAGCCTGCGCGACCATAAACAATTTAAAGTTATATTTTGAAAAAAGATTGTCCATATCTTTATGAATATTTTTTACTTCATCAGTTCCAACAAAGGCTTCAGCATGAGATAATCTTTCATCATCAATTCGATTATTATCCATTTTCAACCAAAAATGCCTTGCAAGTCCTTTAACTCCATCGGTATTATATATTTGTTCTATATATTTCTTATTTTCGTCTTTAAAAATTGTACCTGAATTTTTGGTTATTTTTGAAATACTATTATCCCAATTTTTTAGCCATGTGTGAGCGTTTAAGAAATTTGTTTTGTTGTATATATCAGTAACTACTATATTAATTTTATTAAATTCAAAATAATTCTCCGCTTTTAAAGCAGCATAATAGATATCCATTATAATTTTGTACTCAATTGCATTACAATTAGTTGCACCTATTAAATCCATAAATAACTTATCAACCATTGGTCCACGTATTTCAATTTTTTGTTCCTCTATACGCTTTAAACAAGCCTTGCGTATTTCAAAATCTTCTTCAGTAATTCCTGCTAATAATTCAAAAATAGCAAAAATAGATGTATACACAGATTCTTCACACTCATAATTTGTTAGTTTTCTAAGTGCATTTGTTTCTAAGTAAACAGACATTTTTCCTCCTTATAAATAATTGTATCATTATAATTGCATTCAAAAATTCACTTTGCCTTACTTTTAACTTTTTCATCAGGAACTATTCAATCATACAAATCAAACAAATCTACTCTCCATGTTCAATCCTCTTTTTCCATTTAGAATCTCTTGGTATATCTCCTTTCCGCTAGAATACCTCCTTTTTTAATTCCGCCAATTCAATACTTTTTCTGCACCTCTTTCAAGAGTATCAGAATAATTCTCATCTTCCATCATCTTTTTTTTGAGACTATTTTCTATTTCATCATTAACAATAAACTCACCATTAGATAGATTTGGTAATCCTTCTTTAACAATTTTTTGAAGAATCACGTCATTTAATTCTTTTTCTTCACTATTCCCAATCAAATATACTGCATAAAGAAATACAATTGATTTCTTATCACTTGCATTGGGATTTAATTTTATCTTTTCATGCCCCTCATAAAAAGTTTCATGCACAAATCGTTTTATTGATTTCTTATGCAGAGTTGACGCTTGAGTTATATTTTTTAACTGGCTAAAAAATATCTTATTAACTCTAAAATTTGGTCCAGTTGCATCGTCATTAGTTGCTGAAAGGAATCCAATCAAATTAAACAACAATACATATATCTTCAAATTTTGTAGAGAAATCTTTTTTTTAGGAGCCATTACTTTTTTGCCATCGATTAATATATCAGTACACACAAAATTATCTAAATTTAACACTTCATCTAACTTTTGTTGAGCCTCGCTAACTGACTGATGAACAATCTCCTTCCTTGAAGAATCAGTTCTTAACTCTGTATATAGGAAGTTATACATACAAATGCTTGGCTTCTTCTGCGTAACAATAACCTTATATATGAGTAATCCAAATAACGAAATAATTACATCTATTTCACCATCTTCTTTTTCAAAAGCAACTAGTGTATGGCTCCCCAAATTAACCACTTGATCAATCATATTATAAATCTTTTCCTCTTGAATTATGCTAACTGGGTTTGTCCCTTTACCAGTTGTAATAAACTCAACTATATTGCTAAATTCAGAATAATAGCCGGAAATATTATTTTTAGAACAATACCATTCAAAAGCAATTTTTGAAAGCATTCTATACATCGATGCATCAAAGAAAATCTTATTATTGATTCTGACCGTCTTTTCAATTTCTATTGTGTTAATATCTAATGGCTGAACTTTACTTTCATCTTTTGCGATTTTAACCGCTTTATCATAAGAGCTAATCATATGTTTATTATCCGATGATTTAATCACTTTCCCATTAAAAATTTCTTTATCTCCATGAAGTTTTAAATTGTACTCTATTCCTTCAATAGTCACAACAGCTTCATACGCCGCGTACCTTTTTGCTTTACTGGATTTAATATCAAGTTCATTAGTGATAAATCCCAATGCATCTATGACCTTACTTTCAAACATATCGCTAAATTTATTGTTATGCTCAATTCTACAAACATTTTTGTTTAAAATACGCGCATTAGTAAGTGCATCAGGGATTATATCAGATTCAGATAAATCGTAGTTCTTTCCGCAATAAATGCATTTATTTTCCAACTCTATTTCTTCCTCCATAATATTTATTATACTGTCAAATCTACATTTATTAGGATCTATAATTAAAAAAGTCTATTTTCCAAAAGTTTTTCTAATTAAATAAATTTACTTATTTAACTATAATCTCAATACAATATAACTTAATAAAATGTGTTTAATAATTATTTTGTCATTAAAAGACGTTTGAAATTTTGAAATACAATAGTAGTTAATTCTGGCTCATTTAATTTATTAGAAATAATCTCATATTCTTTTCTTAGAAGTTCAGGCTTGTATTTTATTCCATTAACCCTCGAATAAGGACCATCACTTTCAATTAAAATTTTATCTCTCGGAATTTGTTTCACTATTTTCAAATTCGATAAAACCATATTAGCATTTATAGAAAAATAGCATCCTAATTCCAAAAACATTTTAAGTTCTGATTCAGATCCACTAAACCAATGTATAATAATTCGGCTAGGCATATATTTTTCTAAAATTTTAATTGCTTCGGCTTCTGCCTTTCTTACATGAATTGACATTAACTTATTTAACACAGCACACTTATCTACAATTCTTTCAAAATAAATCATTTGTCGTTCTTTCGGCAAACATTTCTTTTGGGAAAAGTCTAATCCAATTTCACCTACATAATCCACAGATGGTAATAACCATAAAAAATCATCCATATCTTTGTCTGTTAACCCAAAGTTCAGTGGATGAAACCCCATAGCAAATCTAACATACTTTCCTTCTGAGTAAAGTTTATTGCAGCTTATAAATACACCTGGTGAGTTCGTCATACATAGCGTATATATATTTTTTTGATTTAAATATTCAAAAATTTCTTTATGGTTTTTATACATATCCAAATGAAAATGTGTATCAATTAATTTCGTCATCCTAAACTCCTAAAATTTTATACAGACTCTTATCTCGCAAGAATAATTCACATAGGTCATTAATAGTTAATCTATATAATCTTACATATTTTTCAATTTCTTCTGTATGTAAATTACCAGCATACTTTATTTTTCTTTTTAATTCCCCATCACTCATTTTTTTTGATTCATAAACAGCATTTAATACAGCAACTAAATCATTTATTTTTTCTGTTTCTTCATACTTAATTAGAAAGTCCAATCCTGTAGTAGCATAAGTATATTCATTAGTAGCATTTTCAACATCAAGTAAAGAGCTCTTTCTAATTAAACATGGATAACAATATCCACAATTTATTGGATAATATGTACTTCCTTTTTCATTCCATCTAGCTATACAAGGATGAGAACAAGAAATTGTTTCAGAATAAAATTGTTTAAATATTTTTGTATCTTTAACACTGGAAACTATTTCTCGCTTCGTCAAATAAGCAAAGAAATTAATAACTTTATTTTTTATACCGACTAAAAAAAGTATTTCTTTAAACATTCTTAAAAAGTGTGGGTGAGTTGTTCTTGTACTACAAGTGCCAATTCGACTTTGTGTCAAAGGTAAATTTAATCCTATAAACCCGTTTTCAGGTATGTATACAGGTGTTGTTCCTCCAATTATTCCAGCTATAGAAAGTGCAGTACAGATAAACAAAAGTGAACGTCCACGTGATGTATTTTCAGATTTTTTTAGATAGCTTCCATCTTTTTTTCTTGGTGCTCTTGAATTTGCAGAGAAACTAATAAATTCCATATATTGGCCTGAATATTCTTGCTTAAATCCAGTTACGAATTTTGACTGTTTTTCTCTAAGCTTAGGATATTCATTGTGACCAACAAAACATGGAGATTTTCCTTCTTGAAGTAATTTTATTGCACCACAAAAAGAATCTAATCCTCCTGAAAATAAACTAACACAATCGCAGTTTTTTACATTAATATGCTTTCTATTTTTATTTTTCCTATAACTAAATACTTTATCAGTTTTTCTGAAACTAATCTTCCAATGATCACCTGTTAAAAATCCAAGTAAGCTTTCCCATTTTTTTACTGTATTATTCCATTTTTCATACTCAATTACAGGAATAGAAATACTAATTTCTCTTGTCCAACAATCACGAAATATTCTTCTGCTAACTCTCTTGTCTGCAGCAAATATACTTAATCCAATAATGAATAAATCTTCATAAATTGGCTCGATTTCCATTTGATCCATATGATACCATAGTGTTGTTATATTAGAATATATTGTACTATATTTTTCTCTATTGATTGTAAAGATATAAGAATCTTCCCAATTTCCAGTTGGTTCTAAATCACTTTCTTTTTGAATCCATAAATTCATATTTAATCACCATTTTCATAAAAATCCAAAAATAATTCTAATGCTTCTTTCAATGCAAATTCAACATAATCATCTGTTTTTAAATTTTCAAAACTAATATATTTTAATTTATCTTTAAACTCAAAATGTATTTTATTGGAAATATATTCTTGCATCTTTGCCAAAATTTCTTTTGCCTCAGCTATGGTTCTTCCTTTTGCAATTTTTTCTGAATATCTAAATTCAAAACTAAATTTTATATATTCAGCTAAAACCTCAATTAAAAAAGCTTCTGTGGATATATTATTTATATCAGCGATGTTCTCGATTTTTAAATTCGAAAAAGCCTCTCCTATAGCTTGAGCTGCTAAATAATCCTCTACAGTATTTCCATTGTTAGTAAAGTGATTAAGTAATGCATCCAATACTTCACCTGGCTCTTTATCAATTAAATCTAATCTATCTATTTGCTGAAGAGCATTATTTAGACCTATAGAACTAGCATTATTTATAAATGATAATATTTTTCCTGTAGCACTTATAAATGAAGCTGATGATGAAATATCCTGCTTCATTGCTTCAGCAAACCTACTTGCTGCTTTGATTTTAGAATCATTATCTCCATTTTTTATAAAACCTGTAACTGCTCTCTTTGATTTTGACCAATGTATTGTTGTTGGAGCAATATAACCTTTTGAAGTACCCATTATCTTTTTCTCCTAATTTGTTTTGATGCCTCTTATTCTATCATACAGATTTTCTTTAAGTTTATTTTGTTTTACAAAAGACTCTAATATCAGTGATATAGAATCTTTTGAAATATTATACATTTTCGTCCATACCGGTAAATCTGACACAGTTATTTCAAAGGCCCCCTGTTTTAAAGCACTTTCGATATCTTCTCTATATTGTGGAAATTCTTTATATATACTTCCATATATGTATGACTTTATATCCCCAGTTCTAATTTTTTTAATGATTATGTTCAGAAGCTCAGTAATTTCATTTTCAGGCAACTCGTTTATTCTTTCCAGTATTATTGGAACAGTTCCCTGAGATGAATTTCCTAATTCTTCTAACAGTTTCCTACCTTGTTCTGAAAGTTTTAAATTTGTATCAACTGATGAACCTAATATCTCCCTCGTAAGATAAAAGTATTTATTTAAAGACATTTTTTCAAGTTCAACAGGATTACAATTTACCCATTTGATTATTTTAGGAGTATACCATTTTAAGTACTTGTTACTGTCTTTTTCTTGCTCAATTCCTTCTCGCATTTCACGGAACCTTTTGTTTTCTGTATCGAATTCTTTATTCCATTCATTCAATTCATAAAATAGAGTATAGTCTAATTTATATAAAACCAAAAGTTTTGCTAATACTTTAGGATCAATTTCTCCAGGATAATATATCTCCGCTAATCTATTTTTGGTAACAAAAGTATTCAAAAATCTTTTTGCTTGACGCGGATTACCGTTAAGTGTTGTAGCAACAATATCTCGGATTCCAATTACAACATCCAACATTTTATCGAAATTTTCTCTTTCGTTTATTTCGATATGATTAGTTTCTAATATTTCTTCAAATGATTCTATACTAATTACATCCTCAGAAATAAGAAGCTTTTTCTTTTGAATTTGTTCAACAAATTTACTAAAATCATCTAATTTAAGAAATTTTTGATATACAAGGATCGTAAGATAGTTTTGAATATCTTTTTCGGATAATTCAGGAACTGTTATTGGCAATTGAATCAGTTTTTCAATATATTCCTTATCTAACTCAAATTTGAAGCCTTCCATTTGTGGATATTTTTTCTTTATAGAGTATTGAATTACATTTTCATCAGCTGCAATAATAAATGTAACTTTGTTAACTGATAAAAATAATTTAATTGCTTCAAGGATTTCAATTATATGTTCTGGTTGACATCTATCCAAATCATCTAGAAGTACTACTATCCTATCATATTTTGTTAATTCTATTTGTTTCTCAAATTCTGCACGAAACATTCTTATATTGTTTACCACAGAATTTTCATTTAATATAGTGTCGTCTTTCAAATACTCTTCTCTCGCATACTGTATTTTTTCAGAAATACTTCGTAATGTATTACCGATATCTTTTACATCATTTGGCAATGTTAAAAGTAAGGGTAATGGTGTGCCTGATACAATACTTGCAACTGCGGGCACAGCATATGGTATGATTTTGGTTCCTAATTTAAAATAATCAATTCTTTTAATCAACTTTTTAAATCCATTTTTAATATTGCTATCAGCTATTTGTTCTTCAATTTCCTTAAGCAAAGTTTCCATTATTGCAATTTTAGTATCTTCATATCCTTCGAACATCCAAGCATTAATGTTTATACACAATACTGTTTCTGTCTCTTCATATTCCTTTTCGATTAATTTTAAAAGAGTTGATTTTCCAGCTCCCCAAATACCAAAGACACCTATTGTTAACGGATCTTTGCCCAATGAAACAGCATCTTCTGAAATTATATCTGCATAAGGTTTATAGAATAGAAGATCAATATCCGATGCATTATCTGTCCACATATTTATACCTCCAAAACATAAATTACAATTTATTTCAATGTTTTTGGGAAATTACAAATGAAACTCTTAATTTATGGTAGTTAAGTTTCTATTTTTAAAAATTCTAAATATCTTTGCTACTAAAATTAGCAACGATAATATTAGTAAAATTTCTAATTTATATTTTTGCCTATTAAACTAAATTAAATTAATTATACCACAATAAATGACTATTTTCCATTACATCACAATACTTTTGAACAATAAATCATATTTTATCGAAGAGAAATCTGTATATTTTATCACAATAACAGAGCAACCTAACGATATCTACAATTTCTATTCATTAAATTTATATCATGCTAGTCACAAATTGTGATTTTTTATATATTTTTATTTTTTTACATTTATCAATGATATAAATACAATCTTTAAAAATGTAAGCAATGTTCAAAAATTATTTTTTTAATGTTATTTTTTCTTTCTAGTTCAGTTTTTCCATTATAACTATTGGAGAAACAAATTCCTTTAATTTTTATGTGCTATTTTATTTTTTAAATATCTTACAAGTATTTAAAAGTTTTTCTTATCACATGAGTTACAAATACAATCTTGTCTTAATTTTTTATAGAAAAAATTAATTTTGTGATTACAATGTTTTCCTTTACAACTAGATAAAATATAAGCGCTATCTATTCATCAAATACAAACGAAATCAAATTTCGGTGTACAATTCTATCAGACCATTACTTTTGTATTAGATAATCAATACAATCTTTCACTTTTTATCTTTTATAGCAATATTTTTTGTCGCAATCTATGTACTATTATTTTTCACATCAAAAAATAACAGCAAAATATTCTCGTTATGAAATTAGTATCTATAAAATTTATTTTCCAATGAAAACAAAAAATTCTGGAACAATACACCTATCATTCCAGAATTTTTTCTTTCCACTTCTTTATGGTATCTTTTTATTTTTAACCCAACTACTTACTATGAGGATTTTATATAACTAACTCACTTCAAATAATAACGTTTGTTTATCCCTCTTCCAGAACACTGAATCAGTCCCTGTTCCAGCATCTGCCGTGCGATTAAATAAGCACGTGTACGTTTAACATTCAACAATTCCTGTAGTTCTTCCTCGCTGATCTCCCCATATTCAGAAAGATACCCCAATACAACTTTCATCTGTGGCGTAATAGCGGGGACAGCATTTTTTCCTTGATGGAAACATTATCTATTGTATTCACATAATTGGTATTAGGCAGTATCAATTTAAAAGCATTTGGTGTAACTTCAATCCTTGGCTGTAAGGAATGATTTTCATAAAGCTTATAAATCCTACGAATACCTGTCCCATACGACTCAATCAACTTTAACCGATGAAATATTTCAGCTAGCTTCCGATTCCGAGGCTGGGATATTCCACTTCGGATATCTTCCACAGATAAACCAGGCAGCAGACCACCAATAGAAATAAATTCCATAGCTGCATCATTTACATTAATAATGATACTTCCGCTAAAACTATAATCACGATGCACCATTGCATTGAGTAGTGCTTCACGCAAAGCTTCTTCCGGATAGTCTTTCTTTTCAACACGGTTCAATCCTTGGAATGTCGCTGACGTCCGATTGCAGAGCAAGATATAAGAATAGGCATCATCTAACTGCCGAAAGATGGAACCTCCAAACTCTTTAGCATCTTTGAAAATAGTTCTATCCTCATCAGCAAAAACAGCAATTTTAATCGTATGCTGACATTGATCCGAAAGTAAAAGTGCCAAATTTGTGTAATGATCATCATGCAAATTACGTAACCCAAGTGCAATAAATTTATCCTCAGTGAAGTCAACATTATACCGCATAAAAGCCTTTTCTGCTTCATCAAAAGTCAGATCTTGTTCCATCGTACACATATCTTCAAATTGATCACCATCAGTATCTTTTATCATCTTACGAATCAATTCTGGAGAAGCAGGTGCGCTGGTTGCGCCTTGACGCACATATACTCCATTTGGCTTTAATCCCTTAGATTTTAGATAGTATGGCTTATAACTTCCCTCTCCCACTTCAATACGGATTACCCTGTCCTCCTGCAATACATAACGAACAAACATGGTAACATCTGGCTGAATTGCATCCCGTATTCCATTGGTAAGCCGTGTATAGCTTTCATCTATATTTTCAAGTCCTACCACATACCTTGATCATCGATTCCTATATAAATCATACCGCCATCTGTATTTGCAAATGCAATGACTTTCTTATAAATTTCATCTGATAATTTTGCTTTGAATTCAATATTTTCATTTTCGAATAACATGGCAAGTCCTCCTCTTGAGATTTCTACTTACCATTATATCCATTTATTCACTTTTTTCAGTCCTTAAAGTGAATATTCACTTCCAATAGTGAACGTTTATTCGTAAATGAAATCTACATCAAAAGATATCCTCTATCATCGTTTCTTATATTTGCTACAAGCTAGTTTCTTGATTCAGCAACAGTCACTCTTCATGATATTTTCGAATGGTTTCTTCTAAAATTTCCGATATTTCCTTTTTACCATTAACGTATTCCTGTATCATCTGCATCATTTCTTCTGTTGGAGGCACACCTGTCGAAACAGCGATTGCATAAGCATCCTGCACTATTTTTTCACGTTCTACTTTTGTAGTTTCTTTAATCGAATATTTCCTTTTTTAGTTTGACATATGGATCTATATTAAATAAGTGGACACGATTTATAAACAGA
>UMIN01042091.1_pt1 | contig 17429 bp, 12 predicted proteins | sample 1965811 | NCBI WGS metagenome assembly UMIN01 (sample SAMEA4836123, study PRJEB28245) | human gut metagenome | biome: gut microbiome; material: fecal sample | place: Denmark | collected 2008
CGGCGCGGTCTTCTTGGCCAGTTTCTTGGCCAGCTCGCGAATCAGGTCCGGGCGGTAGCCGGTCCAGGATGCATCGGGGGTGATCACGACGGGAGCCTGCTGGAAGCCGGCCTGCTGCAGCTGTGCCTGGGTCTCCGGATTCTGCTCCAGGTTCACGGTCTCGAAAATCACGCCCTGCTTGGTGAGCTGGCGCTTGGTGGCGTCGCACTGCGGGCAATACGGTTTGGTGAACACGGTGACGGTCATGTTGCTCCCTTGATGCGCTGGGGTGAACGTGTTGACTCGCTCAGACTACAGCGTTGTAATTTGCAGTCAAGAACCACTACAAGTCGTGTCGCGCGCAGTGTGTGGTCACTATATGTAGTGTTTCGTTGGGATGATGCCGATTTTGGGCGATGGTGGATTTTTGGTGTCGGTGTGAAATGTGGGGATAGTCACATGAGCGGTCTCCGGGCGGATTTGTAGCAGCGAACGGTTCTCAATAAGAAAGGTGCGAGCCTGCTGTCGGCCGAAATGAACATCAAAATCGGCTGAGCCCTGGAATTCCGGTACTTTGCCTATTTGTGCGATTGTGCGAAATTGTGCGGAATCCTCGCATGTTTCTTATTGAGAACCGTTCGCTGCTACCGGGGTCGTATCCGCCGCGGCCTCGGCGTATTGTGGAGGGCGACACTATATGACCATCAAGGAGATGCACATGGTACTGCACCGCAACCTCGGTCCGTTCGGCACCACCGCCATCGGCCTCGGCGAAATGCCGCTGACCATCGAGAACAACCTCGGCCACGATAAGGGCATCGAGACCATCCACGCCGCACTCGACGCCGGCTGCCGTCACCTCGACACGGCTTGGGCCTACTACTGCTCCGGCGGCGAAGAGCAGACCGGCGAAAAGCTGATCCGCGAGGCCATGGCCTCTTGGAACGGCCCGAAGGACGAGGTCACCATCGCCACCAAGGTCGGTCATTTCCGCAACTTCACCGACGGCCGCCCCACCTGGGACGTGGACGGGCGCCCCGAAAACCTGATCAAGCGCGGCAAGGAGAGCGCGCTCGCGCTCGGCGTCGACACGATTGACCTGCTCTACTTCCATCGCCCCGACCCGAAGGTGCCGTACAACGAGTCCGTCGAAGCCATCAAGCAGCTGGTGGACGAGGGCGTGGCGCAGGAGGCCGGCATCTCCAACGCTTCCATCGAGCAGATCGACATCGCGCGCGGCATCCTCGGCGACAAGCTCATCGCCGTGCAGAACCAGTACTCGCCGATCTACCTCGACACCGCCGATACGCTGGAATACACGGCGAAAGTCGGTCTGAACTTCGTGTGCTGGAGCCCGCTGGGCGGCTTCCGCAAGCCCAAGGACGAAACCAAGTTCGATCCGTTCCGCGAGATCGCAGCGGCTCGTGGCGTCTCCTACCAGCAGGTCGTGCTCGCGTGGGAGCTCGCCAAGGGCGACCATGTCTTCGTCATCCCCGGCGCCCACCGCCCCGAGACCATCCTCGACAGCCTGCATGCCGGCGATTTGGAGCTCACCCCCGACGAGCTTGTGAGGCTTTAAGGCGACAGGCTCTCAAAACTCGCAGATACACCGGTGGAATAGCGGTTTTCCTTGTCTATCCGCGAGTTTTGAGAGTCTGCTTTTGTAGTCTCACTGGAGTCTTGCGACTCCAGGGCATGGCCACCCCAGTCATGCGTTGCATGAGGTGGATTCTAGTGGTGGTTGCAGCACCTGAGGTTTGAGCGGCCTTCCATGGCCACGTTGTCGGTTGTTGAGGCTATCACGCGGCGTCGAGCAGTTCGATGATCTTCTCGCTTGGTTTCATGAACCCGAGGGTTTTGCGTGGCCGGTCGTTGAGTTCCTCGGCGACCGCGTCGAGGTAGTCCTCCGGGTGGACGGATAGGTCGGTGCCTTTGGGGAAGTACCGGCGCGGCAGTCCGTTGGTGTTCTCGTTCGACCCGCGCCGCCACGGGCTGTGCGGGTCTCAGAAGTAGACCTGCATGTCCGGCGCGGTGGTGATGCGCTTGTGCAGGGCGAGTTCCGCTCCCTGGTCCCAGGTCAGCGAATTGCGCAGGAGTTCGGGCAGCGAGGCTGCATTTTGTCGATGATGGCCTGCTGGACGTGTTCGGCGTCGTGCCCATGGGGCAGGTGGAGCAGGATCGTGAACCTGGTCGTGCGCTCGACGAGCGTGCCGATCGCGCTTTGGTTGCGGGTGCCGGTGATGAGGTCGCCCTTCCAGTGGCCGGGGACCGCCCGGTCCTCCACCTCGGCCGGTTGGCTATCTGCTCCGGGCTCCAATGCCTGCGCAACCCGGCCAGTATCTCCACCCACAACGGCGTGCCCTCGGCCGCCTTGCGCGGTCTGGGGCGTTTGAGCCGGTCAGCCGCCTTCTGCTGGGCGCGGCAGGGCCCGCAGTCGCCGATCCCGGGATTCCTGTTGCGCTCGACCTCGCGGCTGACCGCGCCGGGGTCGCGCCCCGGCAGCCGGGCGATGGCGCGGATCGAATCGCCCGGGCGCAGCCGGTCGGCGATCAGGATGCGCTCCTCCTGATTGAGGTAGCGCGCGTGGATCCGTTTGGGTTTGTCCATGGTGGAACGATACCAGTCCATGCTTGCCCTTTCGTTCCTCCCGGTGGCGCGGGTGCGCCCGTTGCGCCATACCTTGCCGTTGCGCTTGGAGACCCCGACCGCATGGGCGGCTTGGGTGAAGTTCATGCCCTCCTCGTCCGGCAGACGCACGTACTCCTCGCGCCTCGCCTCGCACATCAGCTTCCTCGTCGGATATTCGACGCCGTTGAACGCCCAACGGTGTTCCCCGCCACGGTCTTCGTTTCGGTGGCTCCTGGTCACCTGACCCTCCTTGCGGTAGGTCAGGTGTTGCAACGATCACTAGAACTCGCCGAGCGGATTTTGTTAAGGGGGGGGTGTACTTGACGCCTGATGTCAGAGGCGCGACATTGGCACCAGATTCCATGCACTACACTGGTGGGGTGCTTGAATCTCAACAACGAATGGCCCGGCGTAAGCCGGAAGTGCTGGCTCCGGCGGGCAACCTGCGCGGGCTGAAGGCTGCGGTCGATTACGGGGCCGACGCCGTATATTGCGGCGGCAAGGCGTTCGGCATGAGAAGTGCTCCGAAGAACCTGAGCCTGGAGGACTTCGAAGAGGGCGCCCGCTACGCCCATGCGCGGGGCGCCCGCGTATATGTGACCTGCAACGTGTTGCCGCGCAACAACGAGGTCAGGGCCATCCAGGAATACATCAGCCAGCTGGCCGGCACCGGTGTGGATGCGCTGATCGTCACCGACATCGGCGTGCTCATGACCGCGCATAGCGTCGCCCCCGAGCTGGAACTGCACGTCTCCACGCAGGCGGGCGTCACGAACTACGGTGCCGCCAACGCGCTGTACGACCTCGGCGCCAGACGCGTCGTGCTCGCCCGCGAGATGGATCTGCAGGCCGTGCGAGACATCCGCGCCAACATTCCCGACGACATGGATGTCGAATGCTTCGTGCACGGGTCGATGTGCATGGCGTTCTCCGGACGCTGCCTGATCTCCAACTATCTGACCGGTCGCGACGGCAACCACGGCGAATGCGCGCAGCCGTGCCGCTGGAAGTACTCGCTGGTCGAGGAGAAGCGTCCCGGCCAGTACTTCCCGGTCGAGGAGACCAAAGAGGGCACGTACCTGTTCAACTCGCAGGACATGTGCATGATGGAGCACCTGGATGACCTGATCGACTCCGGCGCCACCAGCCTCAAGATCGAGGGCCGGGCCAAAAGCGCGTACTACATCGCCGCGATGACCAACGCCTACAAGACCGCCGTCAACGAATACATGGTGCAGCGCGGTTTCGAGGCCGCGGACGGCAACACGCTGCGCCCGTTCCACGACCGCGTGATTCGCACCGACGCGCCCGCCCCCGTCTGGCTGAACGATGACCCGTACGCGGCGGAACTGTCCGGTGCCGATCTCACGGACCACATCATGGAACAGGCCGACGTCGCCTTCGCCGGCGTCCCCGGCGACGACGGCGTCCTGGAAGTCGGCCAGAGCCCCACCGCCCCAGACCGTATCTCCGATCTTGAACAACAGGCCCGCAGCACGCGCCGCAAATCGAACACGCGCGACGAGTCCCCGATCGACACGAACGGCTGGCAGCATGCGGCCGTCGCGCCCGCGCCGCCCGTCACACTGCCCGAATGGTTGAAAGAGGAACCCTACAAGGTCGCTCACCGCGAATACTCCACCGGCTTCTACTACCCGGACCGCAAGGTCACCGAGAACACCAACCGCAGCGGCTACTTCCGCTCATGGCTGGTCGTCGGCGAAGTGCTGTCGTGGAGCCCGGACGAAGGCGGTCGCGTCACGCTGATGAGCCGCAACAAGATCGAACCCGGCCAGGAGATCGAATTCCTGCTGCCGGGCGACGCGCCACTCATCTACACCGTGCCCGAAAACGGCCTTCGCGACGCCGACGGCAACTGGGTGCAAGCCATCAACAATCCGGCGCACGTGTTCTCCATGCCGTGCCCGCATGAGGTGCCGGTCAACGCCGCGATCCGCTCCCGCACCAAGCACCCCACCCTCAAAGCCGCCTGACGCCAATCGCCGAGCTGAAGAGCACGCAATCACATAGGATAAGGAATCATGAGCGATACGCAGTTTGATGATGAGATTCTGGACAGCAACGCCATCAGCCCCACCGACGAGGAGGGCAACCCGGTTCCGGTGACGATCCCGATCGCGCTGGCGCCTGGTGTCACTGTCGTCTACACCACGCGCTTGGGCGGGGTGAGCCACGGCGATTTCGGCGATTGCAATCTCGGCGGCAAGAGCGGCGACGACCCGCAGGCGATTCTCGCCAATCGCGTGTCGCTCGCGAAATCCGTCGGCTGCGGGCTCTCGCTGGTCAGTCAGGTGCATTCCGGGCGCGCGGTGGACGTGGATGCATCATGGCATCTGAACACCCCGTTCGGCTTCGATGTGTCCGGCACGCCCTGGGAGGTGACCGCCGACGGCGAGGCGCAGGCCGCGACCGTCGTGGAGGCGGACGGGCAAGTCACGTCTCGCGCGGGTGTGGCGCTGGGCATGTTCGCTGCGGATTGCCTGCCGGTGCTGATGGCCGACGCCCAGGCCGGCGTGATCGGCGCCGCTCACTGCGGGCGCAAGGGCCTGCAGCGCGGCATCATCGGCGCCACGATTGATGCGATGGTGGCCAAGGGCGCTGCGCCGGAGCGCATCGCGGCCACGCTCGGACCGTGCATCTGCGGCGACTGCTACGAGGTCGGCGACGCCATCGCCGACGAGTTCGACGCGCAATTCCCCGGTACGTTCACCCTGACGCGATTCGGAGGCCCCGGCATCGACATCGCCAAGGCCGCCCGCATGGAGCTCGCCAAGGCGGGTGTTCCCGCCGACAGCATCGTCGACTCGCGCCCGCGCGTCAACGCCGCCTCCCAATACCTGTATGAAGACGAAGAGCTTGCCTCGCTGTGCGCCGCCGACGGCGAAGGCGAGCCTGCGCTCGCCGACCGCTGGAGCACCGTGCGCCACAGCATGTGCACGCTGGAGAACCCGCTGTGGTACTCCCACCGCCGCGCCTCGCTCGCCGGCAAGGCGCACGAGGGGCGCCTGCTCGCCCTGATCATGCGCGGCTGACCCCGATTTGCCTCGGTTGTGACGAATCGGGCCGCTATCTTCGTTTCGTGAGGTTGATTCCACCGGTCGGGAACATCTATCTTCGTTTCGTGAGGTTGATGGCCAAGTAGCCCAAGGCCCTAAACCGCATGATTCCAATGGCGTTTGGCGCTTAATACTCGCGGTATCGTGTTTTGGCAACCCCTTGAAACGCAGATAGATGTTCGGCGGAGCCGAAATCAACCCCTCGAAAGCGAGATAGCCCGTTGCGGCGGGGCCGACACTGGTGTCGGCGGCCTGTTCGTCGTCGAATCAGAAAAAATTCCGTGCAGAAGAGTGTGGCTTCCGTCACAACCGGTCAGGGCGGGGCATACGGTGGGCGGTATGACTCAGAGAGATGACAGAGAACCCGAAGCACCGGTCGTCGCCGTGGTATTGGCCGCCGGCTTCGGCACGCGCTTCGATCCGGACAACCCCAAGCAGCTGGTGAGCGTCGACGACAAGCCGATCGTCTGCTGGTCCATCGAGGCGTTCGAGCAGAACCCGCATGTCACCGACACCATCGTCGTCGTCAACCCGCAGGTGCGCGATGAAGTGGAACGCCTGGTCGATGAGGCCGGCTACCCGAAGGTGCGCATGATCATTGACGGCGGCGCCGAACGCGCCGACAGCACTGCGGCGGCTCTGCAGGCGCTGGGGGCAGCTGGCATCCCGCCCCGCGCGAAACTGCTGATCCACGACGCGGTGCGTCCGTTCGTCGAGCAGTCCTCGATCGACGGCTGCATCACCGCGCTGGACGAGTTCGAGGCAGCCACAGTCGCATTCGCCTCCACCGACACGATGCTGCTCACCGAGGATCTGGGCGACCGCAAGGTCGTGCGCTCCGTCCCGGACCGCGCGAACATGTTCCGGGCGCAGACTCCGCAGGCATTCCGGTTCGAGACCATCCGCCGCGCATACGAGCTAGCCTCGCGCGACCCCGATTTCCATCCGACCGATGATACGCGCGTGGTCGTCGACTACCTGCCCGACGTCCCGGTCGCCATCGTGGCCGGCTCCCGGACCAACATGAAGATCACCACGCGCGACGACCTGCCCCAGGCCGAGCAGATCTCGCTGGAGATCCGCAAGCGTCTCGCACGCGAACGGATGCATCAGGTGTTCGCCCAGGTCCGCGAGCAATAGCAGCGGCAGGCGTTCGCGGGGTACACTGGCATCATGCAGCAGCTCAATGTCGTGATTTGTGGGTTCGACCACTACGAGAACATCGACGTCAACCCGTCGTACGAAGTGCCCGAGGCGCTCGTCCGCGACGGCATCGGGGAGCCGTCCGACGTGGACGATCCGCTGCATGACGCCAACGTGTCCATCAACACCGTGGCGCTCCCGGTCAGCTTCGCCAACGCTTGGCCCACGTTGCTGGAGACCTTGGACGCGACCCGGCCGGACATCGTGATCGCGACCGGTCTCAAGCATGCGGCGCACAGCGTGGCGATGGAACGCTGCGCCACGAACCTGATGAACGCTGCCCGCCCTGACGCCGACAACGCGCTGCCGCGGTTCGAGCCGATCATCAAGGACGGCCCGGCCGCATATTGGACCCGTTTGCCGTTGCGGGCCATCATCAACGATTTCGCGCGCGACGGCATACCCGCCACGCTCAGTTCCGACGCGGGCACGTTCGTATGCAATTCGCTGTTCTACCAGCTGCTGCACTGGACGGCGACACAGGATCGTGTGCTGGCCGGCTTCGTCAGCTTCCCTCCGATCAATGGCGGCAGCAGGCTGCAGAACGGCCTGGATCTGCGCCAGCAGGTGCGTGCCGGGCGCGATGTGGTGCGCGAGACGGTCCGTTATTATCTGCAGCCGTCGTCCGGGGATATTCTCATCGCCTGACGTTTTGCTGGGATGCAGCTGGTTTCTTGCTGGCATGTGTGTACGTTCGCGTATGGTTCGTCGCGTTTCTGGCGTGGGCTTGACGCCATGCGGTACAGTCGTGTGTGGTTGTGCTAACGAGCAGGTGTAATGGCGAAAGGAACCGAACATGGCGGACCAGTTCCCGATTGTGATACGTGGATACGATAAGGAGCAGGTGGACCGGGCGTTTGCCAGCGCGCAGCAGACGCTGGCCGCGTTGCGTGCGCAGATCAAGCAGGACGGGGATCGTCTGCTGCAGTTGCAGGCGAAGCTGCAGGAGGAGCGCAACCGTCAGTCGTCCAAGAACCACACGTTCGCCTCGTTGGGCGCCAACGCCCAGCAGATGCTTGCCTCCGCGGAGCAGACCAGCACCGAGCTGTTGGAGCGTGCCAAGCAGGATGCCGCCTCGACTCGCGCGTCCGCCAAGGCTCAGGCGGAGACGCTGATCAACAATGCGAAGCTGGATGCGCAGCATCTTCTCGATGACGCTCAGGCCAAGGCCGATACGATTACCGGCAACGCCACCAATCAGGCGCAGACCATTACGACCAGCGCGCAGCAGGACGCCGCCCAGCTGCGCGCCGAAACGGCGAAGATCGTGACCGAGCAGCGTCAGTCCGTCGATCTCGAACTCACCAATTCGCGCGAGGAGCATGAAAAGCGCATGGCGTCGGAGCGCGCCAAGCAGGAGCGCGAGATCGCCGAGATGCAGGCGAAGGCGACCCAGCAGATCGCCTCGCAGCGCAGGAGCGCGAACGAGGAGATTGCCAAGCTCAAGTCCGAGTCCAACGACCAGATTCAGGCGGCGCTCGCGGAGGCGAACAAGAAACTGTCCGACGTGCGCGAGCAGGTGTCCAAGATGATGGCCGACGCGCAGCGCAGGGCGGGCGAGATTATCGATGCGGCCAAGGCGAAGGCGCAGGAGATTCGCGACGACGCCGAGGTCCGCCACACGCAGACGATGAGCCAGGTCAACGCCGAGGTCGAGCAGATTCGCACTGACATCGCCGCCCAGCAGGACGAAGCGACCAAGAAGGTGAGCGAGCTGCTCGAAAACCTCGCAGAGCGTCGCGTGGCCGCCAAGAAGGAATCCGACGAGCTGATCGGCCAGGCGAAGACCGTGCGCGAGGATGCCGACACGTATGCGGCGAGCAAGCGCAAGGAGGCCGACGATCAGGCCGCGCAGATCCTGGAAAAGGCCGGCGAGGATGCGGCGTCGCAGATCGAGGATCGCCGCAAGGCCGCGCAGGTCGAGCTGGAGGATCTTCAGGGGCGCATCGCCGAGCTGCAATCGCGTGAGGCGGCCATCACGCAGCGCGTGTCCGAGCTGCGTTCGATGTTTACCAAGGCGTTCAGCGGATTCGGGTTCATGAACGAGCAGGGGGCGGAGCAGCCTGGCACCGCGTCGCATCAGGGAGCGCCCGATGTGCCGCTGTACAATGCCGCCGCGCAGGATGAGCCGGCACCGGCGTATGAGTCGCATGCCGTCGCGGAGCATGCCGACAATCAGGATGCGGAAGCGGTCGCCGCCGAGCCGGTCGCCGAGCATGTGGCCGAGCGCTCGGCCGAGCACACCGAGGCCGGCGAGGCCGAAACCGCCGAATAGCAGTCGGCCGGGATCCCGAAGCGTCGGATGCCGGGCTTCGCCGTCCGGCCCGCAGGCGGCTGCAGAAGTCGCCGGACTCCTGCCGAATCAAGGTATTGAACCGGTTCGATGGCGGGAATCCGCTGTCGCCGCTACACTCATTAGAGACCCGTCGTGGCATCCGGTCAAACGCTGGATGCCACGTTTCATTGCGGCCACAAAACCGGCCGCGCACGTCCCAAGTCAAAGGAGCAGCATGACCGAGAACACGTCATCGTCTGAAATCACACCGCTGTCCGGCGAGCAGCTGAATGATCTGGTCGCATCATTCGATGCCAGCCAGTCCAACCGTCTGGCCATGAACGCCGTCACCGCCGCCGGTATCGACAAGGTCGCGCTGAACTATGACCGTTCCCGTCTGCTGCAGCGCCGCTTCTCCGTCACCGTCGACAACGGCGAGGTCACCCATCAGGACCGTTCCGGTCGCTGCTGGCTGTTCAGCTCGCTGAATGTGGCCCGTTTCGTCGCCAAGAAGAACCTCGGCGTCAAGGAGTTCGAGTTCTCCCAGAACTACGCGATGTACTTCGACAAGCTGGAGCGTGTCAACTACTTCCTGCAGGACGTCGCCGCGCTGGTTCGTGCCGGAGAGCCGTCCGACTCGCGCCTGATCCAGCACCTGCTCGCCGACGTGATGGGTGACGGAGGCCAGTGGACGATGGCGCTGAACGTGTACAAGAAGTACGGTGCCGTGCCGAAGGACCTGTTCCCGGAGACCGAATCCTCGAAGAACACGGGCGCTATGAACACGCAGCTGCGCCACCTGCTGCACACTGCCGTGGCACACATGTACGCCGACCCCGCGTCGATCGACGACGAGATCGCCAAGACCGTCGCCGCCGGCCACCGCATCCTGACGATTCACCTGGGCGAGCCGCCGAAGAGCTTCGACTGGGAGTGGACCGACTCCGAGGGCATGTTCCACCGCGACGGCGAAATCACGCCCGTCGAGTTCTGGAAGAAGTACGTGGGCACCGCCGACCTTGAGGATTACGTGTGCCTCGTGGACGATCCGCGCCGCGAGCACGCCAAGGGCAAGAAGATCGGCATCGAGCACCTGGGCAACGTGGCCGGCGGCAACCCGACCGAGTACCTGAACGTGCCGAACCAGTTCATGAAGGATTGCGTGCGCGCGATCCTGACCGAAAAGGGCATCCCGGTGTGGTTCGGCGCGGACTGCGGTCCGTTCATGGATCGCGAACGCGGCGCGTGGGCGACTGACTTGTTCGAGTACGGCAGCGTCTACGATGTGGACTTCGACATGGACAAGGAGTCGCGCGTACGCTTCGGCGACTCCGCGATGAACCATGCGATGGCGTTCGTCGGCGTGGACGTGGCCGATGACGGCACCACGACCCGTCGCTGGCGCGTGGAGAACTCCTGGGGCGACAAGATTGCCGACAAGGGCTACTTCACGATGAGCGACGACTGGTTCACCGAGTACGTGTACGAGGTGGCCGTGCCCAAGGCGATGCTCCCGGCCGAGTATCAGGCCGCGCTCGCCGAGCCCGCCACCATGCTCCCCGCATGGGATCCGATGGGTGCGCTGGCCTGAGCGAGGTATCGGCCCGTGCGTCGAGCACGAGACTGAATGACCGATTTCGTTGATTCCCCGTGTCGGATGGACATTTTACGAAAGGAATGTGCCGTTCGATGTGGGGAATCGTCATTGACGGCGGTCTTCCGCTATTGTTGGATGACAATGATGTTTCTAGCCAGAGGACCGCGCATCGGTTGCGGCATAGCGGAATAAGCCCAGAGAAAGCTTCATGATGAAGAAAGCGTCGGCCGGAAGCCGCACATCATTCAATACATTCAATCGAATACTGACGTGTCTTATCCCGATCGCGTTCGTGTTGACCGTCGGCGCATGCGGAACTCCCGGCTCCGATGCGGGGTCGGCTGAGCGTCAGTCGTCCGGACAATCCGAATCGGCTGAGTCGTCCGAACCGTCAAGCTCGGCTTCCGCGTCCGGCGGACAGCTCGCCACGAGCGTGCTGGAGACGCTGCCGGTCAAGGGACGTGCACCGAAAACCGGCTATTCGCGCGACCAGTTCGGCGAGGCATGGGCCGACGTCGACCACAACGGGTGCGACACGCGCAACGACATCCTCAACCGTGACCTCACCAACAAGACTTACAAGGCCGGTACGCACAATTGCGTGGTGACCAGCGGTCGGCTCGTCGACCCGTACACCGCCGCGGTGATTGATTTCGTGCGCGGGCAAAGCACCTCGGCGGCCGTGCAGATCGATCATGTGGTGGCGCTGTCGGACGCATGGCAGAAGGGCGCGCAGCAGCTGATCGCCGACCGGCGCAAGCAGCTGGCGAATGACCCGTACAACCTGCTCGCGGTGGACGGCCCGTCGAACCAGCGCAAGTCCGACGGCGACGCGGCGACCTGGCTGCCCGCCAACAAATCGTTCCGCTGCTCATACGTGGCTCGGCAGATCGGCGTGAAGGCGAAGTACTCGCTGTGGGTGACGCAGGCCGAGCATGATGCGATGTCGCGCGTGCTGTCGTCCTGCCCGGCCCAGACCGTTCCGACCGGCGACGGCGCGGAATCAGTGGTGCCGCAGGAGGACGTGTCGCAAGGCAGCTCATCGCAGGACGGTTCATCGGGCGAACAGTCCGAGTCGAGCACGGTGGTGGAGCCGGCCGCTCCGCCTGACGGCGACAGTTCCGATGTCTACTACAAGAACTGCGCCGCGGTGCGTGCAGCCGGCAAAGCGCCGCTATACAAAGGGCAGCCCGGCTACTCGACCAAACTCGATCGCGACGGCGACGGCGTCGCCTGCGAATAGCGCCCCATCTCCATCCCGCGAAAGTCCCATTCGCAGCCGCCGGAATGGGACTTTCGCCGGGTGACGGCTTCGCAGCTCCGCCGTGCCCGCATTGCAGCCGTTGTTTTCCGTATTCCGACGGCATCTACTATTGTGTGTTCGGTATTGGTATGCGACGTGAGGGCGCGGGTCGAAAGACGTCGGCCTGCGGTGCGGAAGGAGAGCAGAGCGATGGCAGGGCTTCGTGGTCCGGACAGTTCCGAGGACGAGCGGCATTTGGGCGGGAATGCCGTGTTCCCTGAAACGGTGGACGTGAACATTCGCCAGCTCGACCCGATTCCGGCACCGCGGTATTTTCTCAGGGAACTGCCGCTCACCGATGATATGAGCGACCTGGTGCTGCAATCGCGTCAGGAGATCCGCGACATCCTGCACGGTCGCGATGATCGTCTGCTGGTCATCGTCGGCCCGTGCTCGATTCACGATCCGAAAGCGGCGCACGAGTACGCGCAGCGTCTTGCGGCGCTCAAGGGCGAGCTTGAGGACCGACTGATGATCGTGATGCGCGTGTATTTCGAGAAGCCGCGCACGACGATCGGCTGGAAGGGTCTGATCAACGATCCGGATCTGGATGGCCGCTTCGATATCCGCAAGGGCATGTGGCTGGCGCGCAAGGTGCTGACCGACGTGCTTGGCCTGGGGCTGCCGACGGCGACCGAATGGCTGGATCCGATTACACCGCAGTACATCTGCGATCTGATCAGCTGGGGGGCGATCGGCGCGCGCAACACGGAGTCGCAGGTGCATCGTGAGTTGGCGAGCGGCATGTCGATGCCGATCGGCTTCAAGAACGCGACCGACGGTTCGATCAAGCCGGCCGCCGACTCGTGTTTCGCGGCCGGGTTCGAGCACCATTTCCTGTCGATCAACCTGGATGGCCGCGTGATCTCCGCCGAGACGAAGGGCAACCCGGACTGCCATCTGATCCTGCGCGGGTCGAACACCGGCCCGAACTACGATGCGGCTTCCGTGGCGGCCGCGCTTGAGGCGCTGCGCGCGTCGAAGGCGAGCGGTCCGAGCGAACGCGGTCTGGTCATCGATGCGGCGCACGGCAATTGTGGCAAGGACGAGAACGTCGAGGCCGAGGTCATTGAGAACATCGCCTCGCGTATCGCCGATGGAGAGCCGGGCATCCTCGGCGTCATGATGGAGAGCTTCCTCAAGGGCGGGCATCAGAAACCGGCACCGCTCGACCAGCTGGTGTATGGCCAGTCGGTCACCGACTCCTGCGTGCCGTGGGAGCGCACCGAGGAGCTGCTGCACACGCTCGCCGACGCCATCGACACGCGTCACGCGCTCTGATCCGGTGCCCGGCCTAGGCCGCTAGGTGGGGCATGCCACAATACATGGCTGTTAGCATATACGTAGGTTCGGCGTGGCCTTGTCTGTTCGAGAGGCCGCGCCGAACCGTTTTTTTTTGCATTGGCGCTGCTTCAGTGATGCATCGTCACAGCGACGCGTCGTCCCAGTGGTCGGCGGCGGGGAGCGAGCGGATCGACGGCATCAGCAGCGCGATGACCACATTGACCGCAAGCACGGCCAGGAACAGGCCAATCGTGGCGCCGAACCCGATGCGTGGCAGCAGGGAGCCGGCGAGCGCTGAGCAGAACAGCGTGGGTATCATCGACAGCATGCCGCTCGCCGACTCGACACGTCCCTGCATCTCGCTCGGCACTTTGGCGAACACGAATCCCATCAGCAGCGAGTTGATGGTGGGGATGGGCAGCCCGACGACCAGCGATGACGCCAGTATCACCAGGTAATCGCTGCTGAACAGCATCGGCAGCAATGTCAGCAGCGACGTCACCGACAGGACGACCAGACCGGTGCCCATGTGCACTCGCTCGCATACCCGTGCGGCGATCACCGCGCCGATCAGCATGCCGACTCCCATGACGGTGTTGACGAAACCGAGTCGCACGGAGTCCACGTGGGTGCTCACCAGTTGCAGGTTCACCGCGGCGAACACGCCGTTGAGCCCGAAATTCACCAGCGCGGCGATTACGCAGATCGCCAGCAGCGTGTGCCTGCGCAGCGTCCAGCGCCATCCTTCGATGAAATCCTCGAAGAACGAGGTGTGCGCCGACTCTGCTGTCGCATCGGCGTCGGGCGCGACGGCGGCATCGGACGTGCAGCCCGCTTGCGACGCGGTGTCGGGACGCTTGCTCTTGCGATCTGTCGTCACCATGTCGCGGACATGTTCGTCGACGCGCAGCTGGGCGGCACTGACACCGCTGATCGCGTACATCAGCGAGGCGACCGCGAACGGCAGCCACGGCGCGACCGCGTACAGCACGCCACCGAGCGGGGATCCCGCGATGCTGACCACGGAATCGCGCCCTTGATTGAGGCTTTGCGCCTTCGGATATTCGCGGGTCGGGATGATCGTGCGCAGCATCGCGTTGGTCGCGTTGGCGAGTAGTCCGTTGACCGCTGACGCCGCGACCGTCACGATGGCGAATATCGGGAATGCGATCGCATGCAGGGCGATCAGCACGAACACCGTTCCCCACAGCAGCGTGCCGAACACGGCGTTGGCGATGATGAGCCCTTTGCGGTTGTGCCGGTCCACGACCGTGCCGCCGAACACGTCGCTGACATGCGTGGCAACTTGGCTGAACGTGGCGAGCCATCCGGCGAGCACCACCGATTGGGTGAGCGAGAAGGCGATCAGCGAGATCGCGAAGCCTCTCATCGCGGCTCCGATCGTCGAGGCGGTGTCTGCAGTGAACCATTGACGATATGTGGGGTTGCCCCACAGCGATTCACTGCGTTGCGGGGAAGTGCGTTCGCGGTGTGGCGCGGTTTGCGCCTGCGATGATTCGGGCATGATGTTTCCTTTGAATAAGTTGAGGGGTGTTGTGCGTCGAGGGGTGAAATTGCGTATGCTTGCGCTCGCCCATTGCATTGTGGGCGCAGGGCGTGGGGTGAGAGGGTATGTCAGGCCGCCGTTATGGCAGCCATCTGAAGGCGTCGATGTCGAGCATGACGGGTTGCGAGCCGTCCCCTTCCTCGTGTGCGAGGTCGCGTGATGTCCATGTGTTGAAGAGCTCGCGCAACTCCTGTGACATGCGCGCGTATTCCTCGCTTGTCAGCCGCAGCACGCTGCTGCTCGTCACCGTTGGGTCCGTCCACTGTTTGGGCAGGTTGTCAGAGGCCGACCTGTATCGCTGCCATGCCTCTTGCCGAAACGTGGAGCTGACCTGATCCATTGTCGTCGCCATTGCCGAATCGACGGCCGCGTCCGCGTTGATTTCCAGTCTGCTTTGGGCGGCCAGCCAGCAGCTTCTGCGGTTGTCTCCGTCGGGTGATGGCGTTTGCGTGACGAATCCGGCCTTTTCGAGCTGTTTCAGGTGATAGCTGACCGTTCCGGCCGATTCGCCGAGCTGTTCGGCGATCTGGCCGACCGTGACGGGTTTGGTGTCGCTCATCACGGTCAGTATGCGCAGTCGTGTGGGGTGCGACAGCGCCTTCAGGCGGTTCGTGCCGGTGACTGTCGCGGTGTTGTCGCGGCGGGGCGGCGTCTGCGGTTGCGCCGTGTCGGAAGCCTGTGCCATGTCCGTTCCTTCCATGCCTCATGACACCTGTCGCGTGTGATGCTGCGCTCATGTTATGAAGCGATATCCAATTGACAAGAAATATTGTACAACAACTCTTGTATAAATCAAGTGCCCCCGTTTTTTTCCCCGTTTCATGTTAGGCTCGCATAAGAGTTCAAGCGGTGGTTCCTCTCCTTCAAGAAACACCGCGGATACCGGCGCGTGTTGGCATAGGTGCCAGCGCGGGCAGGGGGGGTATTAGTGCGCGACCGCAGCGTGGCGCAAGTCAGAGAAGACTGAAAGGGCATGGCTCATCATGATGAATGCACGGCAACTGTGGGCGAAGGCGTGACGTTGTTCGCGTCGGTGAAGGAGGGCGCGTGATGGCGGAATCGGCACGGCACTCAGGGCGCAAAACTCCCTGGAAGACGATCCTGGCGGTGTTGTCGGTGGTCGCGATCGCGGCCGGCGACTACAAGGACGCCGCGGCCGGCGAGACGGCAGCGCTCCAGAACATCGTAATGTCCCCGTGCCCGTTCGACGCGGGGCATGGGGACGTTCGTCATGCGCGGCGGATACGGGCTGGCGCGGCCCGTGTATGGCCAAGTACAGGGCCGTGCCTTATCCTTGGGGGAGAGAACAAGGCAAGGAGACATCACGTCATGCAGCAGCAGAACATGGGAGAGCGTACGCCGCAGGGCACGCCGCGTCACGCCGGCCCGAAGCCGCTGAACACGCCGGAGGAGCTGCGGGCCATCCGGCAGGCCATGGACGAGGGCAAGAACCCGCTGCTCGCCACGGGCGTGCCGCGCTGGGAGGATCAGGTGGGCGTCAGCCGTATCATCAACCGCCGTGTGCTGGAGCTCGAACCGCTGCCCACCCCGGCCCAGGTGTTGGCGGAACTGCCTCTTGACTCCGCCGCGCAGGAGATCGTCGCCTACTCGCGCGACGAGATACGCGCCTGCCTGTATGGGCAGGACGACCGTCTGCTCGTCATCGTCGGCCCCTGCTCGGTGCACGACCCGAACGCCGCGCTCGACTACGCGCACCGGCTGTCGAAGGTGATGAAGGAGACCGAAGGCGAACTGCTCATCGTGATGCGCGTGTACTTCGAGAAGCCGCGAACGACGGTTGGCTGGAAGGGGCTGATCAACGACCCCGACATCGACGGCAGCCACAACATCCGCAAGGGCCTGCTGCTCGCGCGCAAGACGCTGATCGGCGTGCTGGGCGAAGGACTCGCCGCCGCCACGGAATTCCTGGAGCCCACCAGCCCCCAGTTCATCTCCGACGCGGTCAGCTGGGGCGCGATCGGCGCCCGCAACACCGAATCGCAGGTCCACCGCCAGCTCGCCAGCGGCATGTCGATGCCGATCGGATTCAAGAACGCGACCGACGGGTCCGTCAAGGCCGCCGTCAACGGCTGCTACGCCTCCGCGCAGCAGCACACGTTCTTCGGCATCGACCACATGGGCCGGGCCTGCGCGGTGGAGACGCTCGGCAACCCGGACTGCCACGTGGTGCTGCGCGGCTCGATCCACGGGCCGAACTACGACACCGCATCCGTGCGCCGTGCGATGGACGACGTGCGCGCGATGATGCCGGCAGAATCTGCCGCCACCCACGGGCTCATCATCGACTGCTCGCACGGCAACTCCGGCAAGGACGAGCACCGGCAGGCAGAGGTCGTGCGAGACATCGCCCGGCGCATAGCCGATGGCGAGGAAGGCATCACCGGCATCATGATGGAAAGCTTCATCGAAAGCGGCAACCAGCCGGCGGCCCCGCTCGACCAACTGGTCTACGGCAAGTCGATCACCGACCGCTGCATCGGCTGGGACGAGACGGA
>UMIN01040275.1_pt1 | contig 17314 bp, 14 predicted proteins | sample 1965811 | NCBI WGS metagenome assembly UMIN01 (sample SAMEA4836123, study PRJEB28245) | human gut metagenome | biome: gut microbiome; material: fecal sample | place: Denmark | collected 2008
AAGGTTATGCTCTACCAACTGAGCTATTTCCGCGTTTGCGGTTGCAAAGGTAGATATTTTCTCTAAACCTGCAAACATTCCGGCTATTTTTTTCGCGAAGAAAAGTACACGTCTATCCCTGTATACACGGCAGTTTTTTGATTATCAGCTCATTCTATCCCGATAATCTTCATAAAAAAATTGCCTGAATATTTCCGCTTTCCCTTCTTTTGTCCACATTGCGATGGCAGGATGGTGGATTCCATTGAACATATTCGTTTTTACCATCGTGTAGTGAATCATATCTTCGAAGACAATCCGTTCGCCGATCTGCAGCTCATGATCGAAACTCCAGTTGCCCATATAATCGCCGCTCAGACACGAATTACCGCCCAGGCGATAGACATGACAGCCACCATTATTTCCCATTTCAGCACCACGCACGGCAGGCTGGTAAGGCATTTCAAGACAGTCGGGCATATGACAGGTAAAACTCACATTAAGAATGGCGGTACGGATGCCACGGCTTTCCACAATATCCACTACTTGGGAAGTCAGCACACCGGTCTGCCAGGTGAAAGCCGAGCCGGGTTCCAGGATAATGCGCAAGTGCGGGTGACGGGCACGTAGGTCTTGCAGCAGTTGAATAAGATGCTCCACGTCATAGTCTTTGCGTGTCATCAGATGGCCGCCGCCCAGGTTCAGCCATTTGATTTGCGGAAACCAGCGGGAGAATTTTTCTTCCAGGCGTTGCAGCGTCCGTTCCAGTTCATAGGAAGAGGACTCGCAATGGCAATGGCAATGAAAGCCGTCAATACCTTTCGGAAGGGTTTCGGTCAATAAATCCGCCGTTATGCCGAAACGGGTGCCGGGAGCGCAGGGATTATAAAGTTCAGTCTCTACTTCCGAATATTCAGGATTGATGCGGATGCCACAGGAGATACCGCTCCCCTCTCTCAGCACCGCAGGATAGAAGCGGCAGAACTGCGACAGCGAGTTAAAAGTGATATGGCTGCTACAGCGCATGATTTCAGGAAAATCAGCTTCCGTATAGGCCGGGGAATAAGTATGCGCCTTACTACCGAATTCTTCCAGTGCCAGGCGCGCCTCGTAAACGGAACTTGCCGTGGAATGGTCAATATATTCTCTGAATATGGGAAACGAACGCCACATGGCAAACGACTTGAATGCCAGGATAATTTCTACTCCGGCACGGTCGGCAACGCTTTTTATAAGGGCGAGGTTCTTTCTCAGCAATTCTTCCTCCATGATGTAGCACGGAGAGGGGAAACAATTGAAATCTATCATAAATAGTATTTTTTCATTTAACCGATAATCTTAAAACGGGCAAAGCGCAATAAAAGTTGCTTGTCGCCCGCATTCTTGAAATGAATAGTCGCTTTGGCATTATCGCCATTGCCTTCTACCTTCATCACTTCTCCCAGTCCAAAACGTTCGTGCTCGATAAGCTGTCCCGGCTGCACAGCCATTGCCGAAGCGGAAGACGGCGCGGCAGGTGACACGGACGGAGTCACCCGTTTCAGATTGCGCGGCACGCTCGGAGCAATAATCTGTTGCTTGGAACGCTGGGGAGTTTCCTTTCCAGCGTTATACGACGCTTCCTTCCCAGCATTATACAATGACTCGCGGGTATGAGGCGAACGAGAGAACCCGCTACTATTTTCCCTGCGGAAATGTACCGCCTCTTCATCAATCTTACTGCCCAGCCCCGCATCCTGGGGCAAGCGCAGGAAGCGGATATCAATGTCTTTCAGAAAACGGCTGGGACTGCCGAATTCCATTTTTCCATAGCGGAAACGGGTGCGGGCATACGAAAGGAAACAATGCTCCTCTGCACGCGTAATGGCCACATAGAACAAACGCCTCTCCTCCTCCAACGCACGGGGAGAATCTCCCACCATACCGCTGGGGAAAAGATTTTCTTCCATTCCCACCACAAATACATTTCTAAATTCCAGTCCTTTGGCAGAATGGACGGTCATAAGCGTTATTTTCTCATCATCCTCATTGTCCGAATCCTGGTCAGTCAGCAATGATACTTCCGATAAAAAGTCTGTCAGTGAAATATTAGGATTACCCTCTTCCAAGCGCAAAGCACAGAAATCGCTCATGCCATTCACTAATTCCTCAATATTCTCTTTACGGCTCAGGTTCTCCGGCGAATTGTCCTGGCAGACGTCATTAATAATGCCGGATTGACGGATAATCTCCGTACCAATCTCATAGGCATTCTTCTCCATTACCCCTTCTATAAATCCACCGATCAGGTCACGGAAGCCCTGCAGTTTAGAGTGCGTGCCTTTATTTAAATTCAATCCATACGTCAACGGCTCACAGAGCACAGCCCAAAGACTGATATTATTTTCCGTAGCAGCGGTGATAATTTTGCCTACCGTCGTATCACCGATGCCACGTGCCGGATAATTGATAATACGCTTGAACGCTTCCTCATCATTAGGATTGACCACCAGACGGAAGTAAGCTATCACATCCTTTATTTCTTTGCGCTGATAAAAAGACAAACCGCCATAAATGCGATAAGGCATACCCCGCTTACGCATAGCTTCCTCAAACACACGGCTTTGCGCATTGGTACGATAAAGTATGGCGAAATCCGAATAGGCGTAATGCTCCGAACGGCGCAACTCAGCAATCTTATTGACTACGATATCCCCTTCTTCCACATCACTGTATGCCTGAAACACACCGATGGCCTCCCCTTTCTCCTTTTCAGAGAAGACTTCCTTACGTATCTGTCTCTCATTCTTTTCAATCAAACTGTTGGCAGCGCAGACAATGGTTTGCGTAGACCGATAGTTCTGCTCCAGCTTGAATACTTTCGTATTGGGGTACACTTTTGTAAAATACAATATATTGTCAATATCCGCCCCCCGGAAAGAATAGATACTCTGCGCATCATCCCCTACCACACACACGTGCTGATGCTCCTTTGCCAACTGCAACACAATACTGTGCTGGGCATAGTTGGTATCCTGATACTCATCTACCAGAATGTAGCGAAACCGTTCCTGATAACGCGCCAGTACTTCAGGATGATCTCTGAAGAGAATAAAGGTATAAAAGAGTAAATCATCAAAATCCATCGCGTCCGCCTGCCTGCAACGATCCCAATAACGATGGTAAATATCCCGGATTGCAGGCATCTTGGCGGCACAATCCCCTTCATAAGCCTCCTTGTTGGCAGCATATCCCGCAGGGGACACCAGGTGGTTTTTCGCATTGGAGATGCGTGCCTGCACACTGCCCGGCTTATACACTTTCTCATCCAGCCCCATCTCCTTAATGATAGAGCGCACCAGACTCTTGCTGTCCGCCGTATCATAGATAGTAAACTGCGAGGTAAAACCGATGCTCGCCGCTTCCGCATGCAGGATGCGCAGGAAGATGGAATGGAATGTACCCATCCACAAATGACGTGCCCGCTGTTCTCCCACCTGCCGGGCGATACGCTCTTTCATCTCACGGGCGGCCTTGTTGGTAAAAGTCAGCGCCAGGATATTCCAGGGCTGATAATCATTTTCCAGCAAATAGGCTATTTTATAGGTCAGCACCCGTGTCTTCCCGGAACCCGCACCGGCTATCACCAGCGATGGACCCTCGTTGTAGAGCACTGCAGCGCGCTGTCCTTCATTCAATTCTTCGATATAATTCGTATTCATGTATGCAAAATTAAAAGAATCTTTTTATATTTGTACAATGTTATTCTAACTAAAATCACAGAGGACTATGGAACAAATCAAAAATATGCGACTTTATATTTCTTTTATGTGCCTGTTGGCATTCTTGTGCGCCTCACCTGCAATGGCGCAAAAGCAGAGTAAAGTAGAAAAACTCTTGAAGTTTCTGGTAAACAACGAGAATGACAAGTTCACAAAAAACCGTGACAAATTAGACACAGAAACCGCAACCGCCTTTGAAGCGGAAATCAAACTGATCGACCTGTGCGACCAGATATGGAACCAGCAGGAAGTAACCGTAGCCAAGGATTATTTCCAGGCTTATGTGGATGCCGCCAAAGGCAGTTTCCTCTCCATTTGCCAGGAAGCCGGCTTAGATCCCGGCGCTATTCGCAAACGTATGGAGAGCAGCATCAGCGCCATTCTGGACGAATATCCCAACAAGCTGGTCTATTCCGGCACATTGGTAGAAGCCGTCAAAGCATCCAGATACGAATTATCCGATGAAACCAGGAAGCATCTGTTTGATGTGCATGAAGAGGAATTATGGAAAGACTTCGTGCGCAACAAGAATATTCCGAAATGCGAACGGTATCTGACCGAATATGCAGACGGCAAATACAAGTCGGAAGCCATGATCGAGTATAACCGCCTTCTGTTCCAGACCTTGCAGCAATCACCGTCCGGCAGCAACTTCAAAAGGTTCTTCGAACATGACCGTCTCAATACATTCTTCGACGGACGTTCCAAGCGGGAATCTATGGCGCAAGCCCTCTCCCTCTACGACGATTATCTTTACGGAAATATCTGCAAAGCGCAGGCCATCGCTTCCATCAAGCAAGCCATTGCGGAATACGAACAGGCTTCTTATCTGAGCCCGTCCGACAAGAAATATACGAATACATTAGAATACAAAAAGGACAGCATCGACTATGAAACATTGAAATTGGAAGTGAATTCCTCGAATAAGCTGGGACTCATTAAAGAATATCTCCAGACTCATAAATACAAGGAATTCCGCGACAAAGCCAATAAGCTGCGTGTGCCTTTCGAGCAACAACTGGTGTGGAGCAACCCCACCGTCATCCAGTCCTACAGCCGCGGACTCCTGATGAAGTCCAACGAAATGAAAGATGGAAAGAATACTCAAAAGACCTATACGTATGACGAGAATGGAAGGCTGGTAAGCATCAAGGAGGTTATAGAAGATAAAGGAACCACCACCCTGCAGACCAACTTCCTCTACAACCCGCAAGGCAATTGCGTAGAAGAGGTGCAGGTGAACCAAAGAGGCATGAAGGAGGTATATAAGCGTCTCCGCACTTTCAGCACGCTGGGCATAGTGCTTACCGATTCCACTTTCCACCAGAACGGAAAACTGACCGTGAGAAAATATCATCCGCAACTCAATCTTCCGACGGAAGAAACAAACTATGAGAAGAATGTTCCGGTATCCTCCGTTGTCAACCAATACGGCAAGAACGGGCAGATAGTGAAACGGGAGGAAACTTTCCCGCTGATGAAAGACCCGCTTCCTACCCAGGTGAGCAAACAAACCGACGTGTACGAGTACGACCCTTACGGCTACTTGACTAAGATTACGTTTGAAAAGACCCTTGTCAACAGTGAAAAGACCAGCGGTTCACTCATCTTCCTGTATGATGAGTTCGGTAATCAGATAGACAGTAATGCTTATTATGAATATGACAACACCGGACGCTGGATACAAAAGACAGACCGGGGAGATGCCAAGAATACAGAGAAAATACAAGTAATTTATCAATAGGATGTCGAATTAGAACAACGACTCCCCTTTATGATGCAAATAAAAAAGCTGCCCATTGTGTGGCAGCTTTTCTATTTTTCTTCTTTCTCTACGCCAAGCGTTGAGCAATCTCCTGAATGGAGAAGGAACCGTCCAAAACACGTACCTGAATCTTTCCGTGCAACAAGTTGAAGAAGAAATCAGCCACTTTCTCCGGAATGATTTCACAGAGTTCCCCATTTGCACCGACTCCCAGGTCGTAGGTTTTCAGCAACTGGCTTCCCAATGCAGTAGCCCCTATCAAGAAGTGATTCCGCAGCTTATCCACATTGACCAAATCGGCAGCCAACACTTTTCCCACTACCGAATAACAATGCACCAACACTTTCTCATCTCCTTCAAAAAGCTGGGATTCCTGTTCGTCGGAGTAAGTGTTCATCTCTATGATACCTGTATTCTCCATCTCGGGGGTTCCCGCATAAAGGGCGCCCAAGTCCGCCAGACTCAGATTGAACAGACGGGTCTCGCTCATGACCTGCATCTCTTCGCCACTGAAAGCACTGGGCAACAGTAGCTTTATATCTCCGCTCACCGATACCTGCTTTGCATTGAAAGTCCCTACAATACAGTCTTTCATATTCAGTTTGGCCGTGGCGAAAACACCGCCCAGCACAATACAGTCTTCCAGTATGACCTCATCCGCAAATATGCTTCCGGCAACAAAAGTATTGCACAACTTGACTGTCTTTCCGTTAATGTCAGCCATGAACATCAGACGGCAATCACGGGCATACGACACCAACGAGTCCGAGGTAGCCACCGTCTTACGCAGGATAATGTTCCCTTTCGCATTATTACTGATATGGAACTCCAGTTTGGTGAACACCGCACCGCGTATTTCCACATCCCCATTTTGTATTTCCAGCTTGCGGGCATATACAGCCCCTTCTACGATAGTATCATTTTGTATCAGCACATCCCTCTCCAACTCAGCGGATGTGCGGGGGAGAATAGAACCTTTTACCAGGTTTTCACTTAATATCACTCCATTCTCCAGACTTATCACTTTCAATTCTTTCATAACTTTACTTCTATTTTATAGAACACAAGTAACGGCATCTCACGATAAAAAATCTCCGGCAAGTTTCCTCATCATCCCGGCTACCCGCTTGTCGTGTTCCGAAGAACCTAATCTTTGAATCTCTCTCTCCAGATGTTTTCCGATGCGCTGCTTATCCTCTTGCGTCATGGCAGGTATGGATGCTTGCTGAACATTCTGACGTACTTTCCAGTCATTGACTCCCATACGTGCGGTTTGCTCATTCATCACGATCTCAGTTTCTTTTCCGCCACCGACACCGGTTTTCTCAACAACAACAACCGGCAACATCCAACGGGCATTTCTGCATCCGCCAATCAGCACATGTTCTATATGACTGGCCAGTTGCTTTTGTCCGAGCAAGTATTGCTTGGCACTCTCTATCAATCCGGCAGCCCGCTGCTTCACTGTGATAGCAGAAATATGTGCCTGTACATCCAACTGCTCTTTATGCCCCACCAATGCCATTGCCGAAAGAGAAGAGTCCGTGTTGCGCAGCTGTTCCTTACTGCTGCTTTCTACAAAACGGAAGCAAGGTTCCATCAGCATGTGGATGCGTTGCAGCAATTCACGGTCCAGATTCTCAAAGACACCGGAATAGCGGGTGGTCAGGATGTCATAATCATCTTCCATCACCGATTTACGGTTGGCCAGCTCTTCGGACTGAGACTGCAACTCGCTATATACGGCTTCTACATTGGAACATTCCTCCATGTTCTGTATATCCAGGCTGGCGGTTATATATCCCAGAAAACCTTTGGATATACGTTTACCAATCTGCTGCGTGCTGGCTATCTTATGGGCAACCTCGGCCGCATTGCACGCCACAACAGAGTTGCGCAAACTCTCGATGTGCTTGCTGCAATCCTGTACGCTGCTATTATAAGGATGGTCGTCTATCTCCAGATAGATATCAATCGGTTCTTCCAGAACAACGGTCTTGGAAGCTGACTTATCACCTACGGTAAGTGTCACAGTTTCACTTTTCCGTATCACGTCATGTAGGATATGTCTTCGTCCTCCCATAATCAGCCCTCCTTCGTATTAAGCCAGGTTTCATTCCGGGCTATGAGTTTCTTCATGTTCTCTTTCACCCTTTCACTAAGGTCGGAAGTTGCAATCAGGCGCTCAAGCTTCCCGGCCACCATCCGCTGAGACTCCATCGAGATGTTTTCCCATCCGCTGCTTTCAATCTTACGCTCCATGCCTTCACGTATCTTCATGCAGGAGTGTTGACCGATAAGTTGCTCCAATCCCGAAGGTAGTTTAGTTTCCATAACTTCTCCCGCATCTCCCCGTTTCACCAACAAGATGGCCGGTAAATATCGAAGGACGGATTTGCCAACAAACGAATTCAACTTGATTTTTTGCATCTTGGCACTCTGCTGTTTGCAGGTGGTGAGGAAGTTGGTCATTTGTGCAATCAAAGCTTGCGCATTGTGCTTGACGTGTGCGGCGGCAATAGCCTGAGAAGTGGACAAAGATTCGGTTTGGTTGACCGGTACAGAAGCTATCTGATAGTAGACGCGGTTCAGGGTGTGCGTTATGTCCTGCTCACAAAAGCGAATGACGGGTTTATCCAGCTCATGAATACGATTGTGAAGAGCTGTGTCCAGTCCTCTGAACAGTTTGGAATAACGCCCTGTCAAAATCACAAAGTCATCATCCATTCTCTTTTTCAAATCAAGCAATGCGCCCCCCTGCTCCTCCAGCTCAGAGAAATACGCATTCACAGCGCTCAATGCCGTAGCATTTTTCTGTTCTATCTGCGAAGCGACCAGTGAGAAGAAGCCTTTATTCAGCCTTTTGCATAGTTTGTTCGTAGCATCCCTCTCAGCGGCTATGACTGCTGCCTCCATAGCAACAACTGCTGTAGTGACCCCACTGACCTTATCAGATACGGTATCTATCTTATTGGCCATGTCGCGGGTATCGACTGTAACATCATATTTTGCCATAATCTTTAATTTTCAAATTTATGAATGCTATTTATCCTTTTCAAGATCACTTAAATCGTCCAAATCATCCAGATCGCTCAAGTCATCCAGGTCGTCCAGACCACTCAAATCATCCATTTCATCCGAAACTTCAGGAGTTGCAGGGGTTTCGGGGATAACAGGGGCTTCGGAAGCAACAGGAACTTCTGAAACAACAGAAGTCTCGGAAGCAACAGGAGCTTCGGAAGCAGCAGGAGTCTCAGATTCTTTCGGAACTTCCGCTTCCTCTGAAGTCTCTGACATTTCAGGCTTTGCCGCTTCTACATCAGGGCTCATTCTGATTGTTTTTTCAGCTTCTTCCATATGTTGGGGAGCATACACCGAATATTCCATCGCGTCGCTATCATCCACCAGTTCAGCATGATGATCCAACGTTGCCTCCTGGCTGTTTTCTGCAATTTCCTGCAAGGAATCGGTAGCTACCCGCGCTATATCCAAAGACATATACTCTTCCACACATTCTTCAACGGCAGGAGCCGGCGGCATATTGGAAGCAAATGCATAGAATGGATTGATACTTGCCAAAGGACGGCGCCGGTCATCCAACAGGGCTACATTATCATTGGCGTCCACTATTTTCTTTGCCATTCCGTCGCGAAGGCTGGCATCGAAATACTCAATATATCCATATTCTTTAGCCTTCTTATTAATATCACCCTGCAAAAACTTCATGTATTCTTTAAACTCTTCCTGAATTTGCTTGAAGTCATCGGACTGCTCGGCAAACTGTTTCGCATTTTTGCCCAACTGATCTACTTCTTCCAACTCCTGGGTATCTCCATCCATCATCTGTTGCAGCATGCGGGATTTCATCCGGTCGAGACGTTCAAAGGTGGATTGCGCGGCAAGAAGCTTTGTCAGATTACTACGCATTATGTTGATGAGGTCGTCACCCGAAGTCCGGTTACGTCCGTAGAAGTCCTGGGTTTCACGATGCCACTGGTTCAGATAATCACGCTTCTGATTATCAATGTCATTGTAGATATCCAAACGGTTCAGGCGTGTCTCTGCCAACAGGTTTTGCACGATAGGCGCCACAATTTCCTCTTGTATCTGACTGATACCATAAGGCATTGTCGTGCGGCTGCCGTCTTCCGCAACCCATGAATGGTCTTTCATGTCATAACGCACACGCGAACTTTCTTTCAGTTGGAAAGGTGTATAGTTCTCAACCGTATCGCGAAAGTTAAAGTTTGTCTGGCGGATTTTCTCCAGTTCATCCTTTTCCAGCTTCGGCGAATAATGGTTATGGGATGTTTTCAGGATAGTAAACAATAACTGATTGGAGCTATCCACCAGTGAATTAGTCGATTTTACCTTTGCTGCAGCGATGGTCTGCACAGCATACCCCACATTTGAAATCAAACGGCGTAATACATCTTCAAATTGCTCGCTCTGGTCGGACAGAGAACGGCGCATGGCATTCAGTGAATTAAATTGTTCTATTTCCTTATCATACGCTGCCGTATCAAATACATTCAGCACAGGCGCTCCCGATGGGTTGGCCGTGCCATATTCATTCAAATAAGAAATGACAGGTGAATCAGGAGGGATTACAGGCATTCCCACAGAAACCGTATGCAAGTCAGACAGGTAATAAGCACTGTCGCGCAGATTACGATCCATACGTCCAAAGTAATCATAGAACTTCACTTTAGGTATAGATGTTGAATAATCTTCTGTGGAAACTTCTTCCACTCCTTTACTTTCTTCCACCAAAGGAGCAGTGGTAGAGAGTTCGTCCAGTTCCCGCAGTTTTTCTGAAAGTGCTCCCTGGTTATTGACTAATTGCAGTTCGAAGTTCTGTACCGGGCTGTTTCCCGTATGGTCGATTACAAAACTCTTATTCTCAAAAGGAACCTGACTGGCAACAGGAACATAAACCACTCCCATCTTCTCAATCTTGTAGTCCCTGAATATCTGTTGATGCTTATTCTCCAACTCTTTCAGGTCCACCCCGACATCTTCTATCGATTTACCGCTGGACTTAAACATCTTATAGTTTTTTATTCCCCAATAGAGGCCTCCCACGGCAATGGCAATACTAAGCCATCCTACCACCGCTATCAATGCAAGTCCGACAACAAGAATTCCAATTCCCACATACATTTGCGTCTGGGCTTTTTTCTTGCCCGCAGCATTGAGCGTAAGTGAATTCTTTAATTCTCCCATCTCCTTTTCCAATTCTTCCTCTTGCGACACTATCTTTTCCGCCGCATCTTTATAAAAATCAAAAAGGATTTTCGCTTGATCCTGATACAAGTCTTGCGAAGAAGAAAAAACCTTTCCTTTCATACCTGATATGTTTTTTATAGTAAATAAATAAAATAAGATCTGCGTTTCTAATTGTATCCTAATTCCAGCAGTTTGCGTTCAGCCAGCGCAAAGCCCTTCGCCTTGGATTTCCGATACCACATAACGGCCTCAAAGATATCGATGCCAACCCCTTTTCCCGTTTCATACATGAGGCCGAGGCAATACTGCGCTTCTGCATTTCCGGCATTGGCCAAAGAGTGATAAATATCGAATGCTTTCTTGTAGTCACCATTTTGGGTTGCCTCTCTTGCTGCTTCCAGCGAATTGGCCTGAACTTTCTTCTCTACCTTTGCCGGTTCTGCTTGCTGTTCCGGTTTATCTGCAGGAGTTTTTGTCTCGGGCTGAGGTTTAGATTGAGGCTGCTGCTCCGCTTTGGGCTCCTCCTTTTTCGGCTCGACAGCTTTAGGCGCAGGAGTCGTTTCCGGTGCAACGACCGGTGCAGTGGCTACAGTGTCTTCTGCCACAGCCGTTGTATCTGCTACAACAACCGGAGTGACAGGAGGTTGTTCTGACTTTGTTCTGGTTACAAAATACACACAGACTGCAACGAGAACTAACAGCACACAGCTACCTATTATATAAAGAGGTTTCTTGGATTTCTTTTGAACATCAGGAATATCTTCCTTTCTTTCGGGTTCAGGTTGTTTGATTTCAGGCTCAGGCTGTTTGGTTTCAGGCTCAGGCTGTTTGGTTTCGGAATCAGGTTGTTTTACTTCGGAGTCAAGTTGTTTCGCTTCCACTTCCGGTTCTTTCATTTCGGATTCCGTTGCTTCTGCTCCGATTTCCGACTGTTCTATTTCAGGTTCAACAGGTTTCACTTCCGGTTCAACAGGTTGTACTTCCGGCTCAACAGTTTCAGCTACAGGCCCGCTTTGCTTAACTTCCGAATCATCCCCTACAACCTCAGGTTGGTCAGGCTCAACCTCTGTTCCAGAAGAGCCAACCTCAACTTCAGAAGAGTCAACCTCAACTTCAGCCGACGTTACCTCCGATTGAATTGGTTCCGGGTCGGACACTATTAACTCGGTTTCGGGTTCAGCAGGTTCAGCCTCAGGCACAATCTGTTCAGCTTGTCCTACATTCTCTTCCAAACGTTCCGAATCATCCTGTTGAGATTCAGCTTCTTCCTGCACAGGTATAGATTCCGGCACAGGTTGTTCTTGTTCAAAGTCATGCAAATCAGGTTCTGCTGCAATCAGCTCTATTTCCGGTATATTCTGTTCTACTTCCTCCAGCAATGATATCTCTACAGGAATATCCAACAACACAGGCTCCTTTCCTGCTTTCCTATAAAACGCGTCCAATATTCCCCGGATAACGCTAAAGTAATAAACCTCCTCCTTAAACAGCGACGGATAATTCAAATATAGTTGTTCCGCTATTTTCCAATACGCATCTTTATCAGAAGTATTGTCACAAGCTGCAAACCATTCATTCGCCTCTTTCAATAAAGGCAAGAAGCGCAGATTAATCCTAAGCACCTTCAGTTTTAGCACATTCAGGAAGTTCGCTTCACACAAATCAGCATATTCATTCAGATACTTCACCAATTTAGGCACCTTATCGGTATAAGGTTTTATCTGGTTACGCAACTTGTTTATAGCCATCTGACAGGCCTCTCCATCAGCCTGGGGTTTCTTGAAGTTTTCGGCAAGTACAGCCCATTCCGGTGCTATCTTCTTTAAAAGAACATGCTCCGCATTTTTCTGAAGAGCAGTCCGCAAAAGCTGAAAACGCTCTGCATCTTTCAGGTTCAACACAAACTTCTGAGGAAGTAAGTCTTTCCTGATAGCCTCTAACATAGCTACCAGTGAAACATTGTCCACTTCCAAAACAGCAGCAATCTTTTCGCATTCCCTCAAAGTGAAACGTCCGTCCCTCTCAATTATAATCCGACGAATTTTGGTTATCTCATCCAACAAATATGCTCTATCCATAATATCAAATTCATAAAAAGTCTCTAAAAATACATATTATTTTCACCAAAACAACTTTTTTTCCAACTTTTCCGCACGTACAGTTCTATTTATCACGGTTTTCCGTGACAACCCACATGACAACTTCAAAAAAGTTTTATTGATATGAAAGAACATTTGCAGCTTATCAAACGTTATATTAGCAGAAACATAATTCAAGACAAATTTATGAATACGTTATTAACATCTTTAATGCTTATAATTATGACTCACGAAATGCCTAAACTTCCGTATGCAAATAATGCATTGGAACCTGTAATCAGTCAGCAAACCATAGATTACCATTATGGTAAACACTTACAAACATACGTAAACAACCTCAATAACCTGGTTCCGGGTACAGAGTATGAAAACAAGGATTTAGTGACTATAGTAGCCACTGCACCGGATGGAGCTATATTCAATAATGCCGGACAAGTTCTGAACCATACCCTCTACTTCCTGCAATTCTCCCCGAAACCCGCCCACAGCGAACCTACCGGGAAATTGGCAGAGGCCATCAAACGTGACTTTGGAAGTTTTGATAACTTCAAAAAAGAATTTGCTGCCGCTTCTGTAGGATTGTTCGGCTCAGGTTGGGCTTGGTTGTCAGTAGATAAGAATGGCAAACTGCACATCACCAAAGAGGCTAACGGCAGCAATCCTGTACGTTCAGGTCTCACCCCGTTATTGGGCTTCGATGTTTGGGAACATGCTTATTATCTCGACTATCAAAACCGTCGTGCCGATCATGTAAATGCCCTTTGGGGAATCATTGATTGGGACGTAGTAGGCAGCCGAATGAAATAACAACAACATCATAAACTCTTTTTCAGACGCACCCGCGGGAACAACCACTCCCAAAGGTGCGTTTGTGTTTCCGGTTCTAACATATTTTAAAGAAAAACCTTTCACACTGAAAGCATTTATCATTAACTTTGCTAAACATAAACGTTTAACAAAAGAAATGAAGCTCATTGTAGTCACAACACCCACATTTTTTGTGGAAGAAGACAAGATTATCACGGCGCTTTTTGAAGAAGGGCTGGATATTCTGCATCTGAGGAAGCCGGAAACACCTGCTATGTATTCCGAGCGACTTCTGACGTTGATTCCCGAAAAATATCATAGACGAATTGTCACTCACGAACATTTCTACCTGAAAGAGGAATTCGACCTCATGGGCATTCATTTGAATACACGTAACCCGAACGAGCCGCACGACTATTCAGGTCACGTCAGTTGCACTTGCCATTCCGTAGAAGAAGTAAAAAGCAAAAAACATTTTTATGATTATGTTTTCATGAGTCCGGTGTATGATTGCATCACCAAACAAGGGACTCTTTCCGGTTACACACCCGAAGAATTGCGTGCAGCAGGAAAAGAAAGGATTATCGACACGAAAGTCATGGCTCTAGGAGGAATCACTCCCGACAACATTCTGGAAATAAAAGATTTCGGGTTTGGCGGTGCGGTTGTACTGGGCGACTTATGGAGTAAATTTAATGTCTGCACTGACCGGGATTATCTGGGCATCATCCGTCACTTTAAGAAACTAAAGGAAATGGCGGATTAAAGACCGGACTCTATCAATCAGAACTTCCCGTATTCTTTGTACTCTATTCCGGCAGGCAAAGTGAAGTAGAACGTAGAGCCTTCTCCTTTCTTTGATTCCACGCCAATACCACCACCATAATGCTCTACAATGGATTTTGTGATAGAGAGCCCTAAGCCTGTACCACGGATATTGTAGTTCATTTTCACAAAACGCTCAAAAATGGCCCGACGACTGTCTTCGTCAATGCCACATCCCGTATCAGCCACATAAAAATAAAAGTTATTATTGCTCAGACGACGATACCCAATCTTGACACTACCCTGTTCCGTAAACTTCAAGGCATTCTTTACCAAATTGTTGACCACCTGTGCAAAACGTATCCGGTCTATCATCAAACGGCATTGAGGCAACTTCTCTACAAACTCCAGCAGAATCCCCGATGGCCGAGGATGCGCATTCTCAACTGCACATATTTCATCAATCAGAGCGTTCACATCTACATCCCCGTCATTATATTCTATCGTATTGGCTTCTATTTTCGAGAAATCCAACAGGTCATTAATCATCTGAACAAGAAAGTCCTTATTGTCATTAATCTCTTTCAGGAAAAACATACGCTCTTCCCTACTCAGATTGTCAGTCTCTGCAAGTATGTTCGTAAAACCTACAATGGCATTAAGCGGAGTACGTATTTCATGCGTCATGTTGGCGATAAAAGCATTCTTCAACTGGTTGCTTTCTTCCGCCACTTCATTCAATTGTCGAAGAGTCTTCAAACGCTTGGTCTTGCTAATGGACACAATAATCATAATGACCAAAAGCAACAAAATAATTATTCCAAAACAAAGCAATAATATCTCATTTCTATGGATGAAATCTGTAGTGTTCAAAGCGTATAATGCGGAAAGGTCCGGCTTCATAAAGTTGGTTATTAAAAGATTATATAATCTAATGGCTTAAATGACGACAAATATACTAAAAAAAAACAAATAGATGATTATTAGATACATGTTTTTCAAAAAAAGATAGGCTGCAAACCTATCCAAAAAAGGTTTACAGCCTATAAATATAGATTTTCAGAAGTATTTTACTTCAAGTCTTCAATAGCCGCCTGAGCCGCAGCCATGAGTATCTGATAATCAGCAATAAGCTATATTCCTCTAATCAATTTCCAAACTTTCAAGTATCAATATTCATCACTTTTTAGTAATTTAAAAGCTCCCTGAGCCATTCTGAGCAGTATTCGTTATTCCATTATATCGTTCCAAATAAACATTTTCATTACTCCACCAGCTCCTTTAAATGTTCCTTCTCTCCCCATTTTAAGCTAATCCGCCCCTCTTTAGAAGAAACAACCCCTAAATAAGGAACTATACGAGGAGAATTTATAATCTTAGTCGTATCATCCATTAATGTAATCTTTCGTTCCACAAGATTATTAATTGAATGCTTTTCAACCATATCATAATTCAGATTTGAACGGCCAAGGCTCATTACGAAATAACTTTCATTAGAACCTGTAACGTAATTAACAAGCGTCATACGATTTTTCCGGAACACAACCGCACTAAATTTTATAAGTCCCAGCCCCTCATGGATAGAACAATTTGTCTTTAGATGTTTATCTTCCACCAATGTCTTCATATAATTTGTTGCATTACGACGGAAACGGTACGTGTGCTCGCGTTCTTTCTTTTCCTCAAAAGATATAAAAGAAGCACTTACAACAGCATTAATAAAGCTAGATAAATCATAGACCAAATTAGGAACTAGCTTGGGATTAGATATCTTCTTATAATAGTAAATATAGCTCTTTGCTTCTATATACTGAATCTCATAATCATCCATATAATATAGAAATAGCTTCTGATAATATGGGTCCTCAATTCCTGTTTTGCACTCATATACACCACTATCTATCCAGCCTCCATCAGTGACAATAAAATCCTCACCTCGACGTGTCAAAAAGACAGATACGAATATATTATTAGTAGTAGCTACCGGTGTAATTATTTCCACAGTATTCCCATGCATCTTTATTTTCCATAAAGAATTATAGGAAGCTATAATATCATTTATTATACTATTCATATCGTCTAAAAGTTTATTCCTTCCAACGGATCTGTATTATCAAACTCAAACGGAAGCACACCATCATAGAACACTCTTACTTCAGGTACACCATGATTGTCATTAGCACATACATTTCCTTCTTGGCAAAAATACGGAAAACCAAATTCAATATCAAACAAATGCTCAGCTTGTTTTGGGTCATTAAGCAAATCTGTTTTATAGGCTAGAAAATACCCATTTGAATCATATTTATGAAAATGAGGAGTCGTAACACTTTGTTCTGCCAATGGAATATGAGGAGCATCATTCTTATGAGTGCCTCCTCCCGTATCATAGCGCAAAACAACAGCCGCTTTAAATGCATCAGATAGTATTTGAAGAGAGCAGTCCTTATTGTCCCTATTCCTGACTTCACATGTAACAAAGGTATTTCCCCAAGGCTCGGTAGAAAACAATACCTCCTTTGCATAAAGTGATGCCTCATGATTTCCCTTGGTTTTAGAAACGACCACCGGAGTACAAATTCTTTTTTCCGCTTGCAAGAAACTGTTATATTTATCAATCATTCCTAAAAGCTCTCGGTCTTGCTTTATCTTCATAATTTTATTTGATCATTAGTTTGTTATACCTTTTACTCTAATCCCTTCCCTGTTCCTTTCTCATATCCTCCAAAGTCTTTTCATTTACATATTTAAGTAGTTTATCATTATTAGGTGTAGAAACATCTAAATCAGGAAAAGAAATACACTTCTTCTTCCTTCCATCATTAATAGTCAACTGTCTATTATAATAAAAGTCTTTAGAACTATATTCTATTTCATAAACTTTTAAGTTCTGCCTATCCATATTATAC
>UMIN01027944.1_pt1 | contig 17254 bp, 15 predicted proteins | sample 1965811 | NCBI WGS metagenome assembly UMIN01 (sample SAMEA4836123, study PRJEB28245) | human gut metagenome | biome: gut microbiome; material: fecal sample | place: Denmark | collected 2008
AAAACACCGGAGCGGATGCCTATGAAGCCTACCTTTGCCCTCCTCTGTACGGGGCTGATTCTCTCCCTTGCCTTCTATGAGCTGGGAGCCCTGTGCAACCGGTTTGTGAGCATCATTCCCACCTACGCCTGGATGATCATAGCAGTTGTGGTGGTAAAGGGAACCGGAATTCTGTCTGAGGAGCTGGAGGATGCGGCGAGAGAATGGGGACAGTTTGCCATCCATAGCTGGACAGCTGCCGCGCTGACGGGAATCGGGGCGACCTTGATTGACTTAAAGACGATTCTTCACACCCTGACGCCGTTTTACCTGTTTACTGTGGTGGCATCTGTGGCAGTGATTACCCTGACAGCTGCCGCAGTGGGAAGAGCAGTGGGTTTTTATCCCCTTGAGGCAGCCATCGCAGCGGGAATGTGCACCACCAATATGGGCGGTTCAGGAAATGTGGCTGTTTTAAGCAGTGCAAAGAGAATGGAGCTGCTTCCCTTTGCACAGATTGTGACGCGCTCCTGCGGCGCTCTCATGCTGACCCTGGGAGGCGTGCTGGTGCACCTTTTAAGATAGGTGTCCGCCCCGTTTCCTGTCCTCCGTGAAAAGGAGAAGGAGAACAGAAAGCAGGGGAATCATGCACAGCCAGATGCTTTTCAGACCCAGGAACAGACTTCCTATGTATCCGCAGAGAACCCCGCTGTGAAAGGAGAGAAGGGTCCCGCCGAAAAAACGCGCCTTTCTTGCCGTTTTGGCGGCTTTTTCCGGATTCTTTCTGCGCTCCATCAGATATTCTGTGAAGGAGGCTACAGTCTGCTTTACATTATTTGTGGAAAAGACATTGGCAGCTGTGAAGCCGTCTGCACCCGGAAATACGCACCACTGAAGGGCGGCGATAAAGAAAATGGGATAGACGGCCAGAATGGGATGCAGGCCTGCCGGGAAGAAACCGACAAGAAAGACGACTCCAAGTTCAACGAAAATTTCCAGATATTTGAGCTTTCGGTGAAGGCGCTGTTCCAGAAACACCGACAGAACAATGCCAAAGGCGAAAGTAAGAAAGGCCCCCAGCCGGATCATTCCCTCCGTAAAGTCCCGTCCTACAAGGTCGCCGATAAGTTCGATGAGATTGGCTGTCTGGGCATTGGCAAATACTGCCATACGGTTGAAAATGGCGTAAGCCCCCAGAAAACCTCCGCAGAGAGCCATAAGAAAATGAATGGGAAGATCAAAATGCAGTTCCTGTTTCACAGTTGTCGCCTCCTGAGCTGTATAGTATACGGGCAGGTAAGACGGAAGCTCTGCTTCCGCCTCCTGCCTTTTCAGCTATTATACTATAAAAATGTCCTTCAGTCTTGATGAACTTAACAGAAAATTAACAGATTTCTTTTGAGACAGCCGGAAGCTGGCTGTCAGCCCAGGAGAGGAGAGATTGTAAATCAGAGCTGTCCGGATGTGAGAGAGCGCTGTCGAAATTCTGGATCAGAGCAGAAAGGCGGGCCCGTTCTTCGTCGGATCCGGCAGCGCCAAGAAGGCTTTCATATCTGGAACGAACGGAGGAGGGCATTCTGCCCTGGCACATGAAGCCAGAAAGAAACTGGCTGTCAGAGGGAATAACAGCGCTGACACGGCTGAGAATCTGAGAAAAATAAGATTCGCTCTGCCCGAAGCCGGCAGTACCGAAGAGGAGAATCTGCTTTCCATGAAGTGTGGAAAGAAGGTTCAGAGTATCTGTATCGCAGCTTCCCTTGTCAGTCCAGAAGCCTACGAAGACAACCTGGGGCAGGCTGTCCACAGTCTGGGAAGGGGCTTTGCTAAGAGCTTCCTCCGTTGAAATCAGAGTGCCCTCCAGATGGTCAGAGAGGGCTTTTGCCAGAAGACCGGTATTTCCGGTGCTGCTGCTGTAAAAAACCGGATATTTCATGTCACTTTCTCCTTTGATCGTCATAGATACAGTGTGTGCCCTGGCGGGATTTCAATCCTCCCAGGCATTTTTTATTGCAGCGGATGCAGCGGAAGATAGAGTCTGTGCACCCTGAGGCTGCTTTTTGGGGCCACTCCGGATCGGCCAGAAGCTGACGGCTCATGGCGGCATAGTCGATACGGCCGGAAGCCAGCTGCTTTTCAATGAAGTCCGGATTGGAAAGACCGCCTACGCCGCAGACGGGGCGTGCGGTATATTTTTTGACTTTGTCAGCAAACGGCAGGAAACATCCTTCCTTTCCAAAATAGGGGTGATTAGCCGGGGGGATTGTATCGCTCAGGCTGGAATGGTTGGCCAGAGTGACGTGGAAGCAGTTGATCCCTGCATGTTCAAGGAGGGGGATTAACTGCTCAAGCTCTGCTTCTGTAACACCGGCATTGCCGTAATGTGGGTGTTCCATGCGGACGGCCAGTTTAAATTCCAGAGGCAGTTCGGGACAGCAGGAGCGCACTGCACAGATCGTATCCAGGGCGAAGCGGGCCCTGTTTTTCAGAGAGCCGCCGTACCGGTCATTCCGCTCATTAAACAGTGGGCTGAGAAAGCTGCCGCACATCCGGTCGCCGTGGATCTGCACCATGTCAAAGCCGGCCTGCTCCAGTCTGGCTGCGCTTTTTCCAAAGCCCTCTGCGATGAAACGAATCCGATCTGCAGACATCTGGGTGATAAACGGCCGGACACGGCTGTGTATAAAACGGCGCATCTCATCCATGGAGATGAGGCCAGCTTTCAGATTCGGTATGAGGCCGGACACGGCAGACGTGTCTGTGTCAGACATATGGAGCTGGGCACAGGCAGCCGCCCCGTGGCGGTGAATCTTTTCTGCCAGCTTCTGGTAAAAGAAAAAACCGTCCTCCGTCAGAGGGGAAGGAGCCCCGAAGGAAGGCGGCTCATTTAACGCCGGGACATCCCCGATTACCAGCATAGCTGCCCCGCCGGCCGCGATCCGTTCCATGGAGGACAGATACGCCTCTCCTGCAAATCCCATGGTAGTCGGGGCAAATATAATTCTGTTTTTCAGTGTAACACTCCCGATGGAGAGAGGGGAAAACATAGTTTCGTACATAAAACTCCTCCTGACTCTGAAGTATTCTTTCCGCAAACTTCCTGATGTTTCCGGAAGACGGACCGAATTCTGTCTCTGTCCTGTATCTGCCCGTCCGAGGCTGTCTGGACCAGCTGAAAAGAGGAGGCCGAAAACCGATGTTTTTGACCCCTCTCTCTATCGCAAAAGATACAGTGCCACATGGGCTGAAGACTTGCCGTCTGCCGGAGAGTCAATTGTGCCGGCTATGCGCCGATCAGAGCCTCTACCTTTGCCTCTACCTCCTCCAGCTGCTCCCTGGAAGGAACATACTGGATGCGGATCTTGTCCATGCAGATGTTAAAGCCGCATTTAACCAGCTCTTCCTCAACCTGTCCGACACTCTGTCCTCCCCATCCATAGGAGCCGAAGGCAAAGGCCTCGCGGTTTTTCGGGGAAAGTCCCTTGAGGTAGCAGAGGAAGGCTGCCACGTTCGGCATCATATTGTTGTTAAGAGTCGGAGAGCCGACAGCGATGTATTTGCAGTCCAGCACAAACGGGATGATATTGGAAATGTGCTCTGTCTTCAGATCAACCAGCTTAACCGGAACGCCCTTGCATGAGAAGCCCTCGGCGATGGCCCTGGCGATAGACTCGGTGGAATTCCACATACTGTCAAAGACCACAAGAGCTCCTGTCTCAGGGGCTTTTGTGCTCCATTTCTCGTAGGCATCCAGAATCTCTGCCACATGGCTTCTCCAGATTACGCCGTGTCCCGGAATGATCATCTCAGGATTTAACTCCTTTACAATCTTCCATGCGCCGGCTGCCTGAGAGCCGTAGCACATAACGATGTTCGCATAATATTTTTTAGCCTCAAACAGAGTGATGGCCAGATCGGTCTCGTCGTCAAAGCGGCAGCTTGTGCAGTAGTGCTGGCCAAAGGCGTCATTGGAGAAGAGGGCCCTCTCCTCCGGGCAGTAGACAACCATGTTGTCCGGCCAGTGGAGCATAGGGGTGGAGACGAAGGACAGCGTTCTCTTTCCGATGCTCAGAGAATCTCCGCTCTTTACCGGCTGGTAGCTGTAATCGCCGTAATGGGCAGTCAGCCCCTTGATTCCGTTAGGAGAGCTTGTGACAATGGTTGCATTTGGGCATACCTTTAAAAGCTTTGGCAGTGCACCAGAGTGATCCATCTCCACATGGTTGGAGATAATATAGTCAATTTTGGCCGGATCAACCACATCGCTGATCCGCTCCAGCATTTCTGCGGCGAATGGGGCTTTCACTGTATCGATTAAGGTTATTTTTTCATCCATAATGAGATAGGCATTATAGGTGGCTCCCCGGTCCGTGGTATAGCCGTGGAAATTCCTCACATGCCAGTCTAGGGCACCCACCCAGTAAATGCCTTCTTTTATCTGAACTGCTTTCATGGTTTCTTCCTCCTGTCATATATTTATCAATGATTCTACAGTGTACTATAATTTTCTCCTAATTGCAACCGCACAGACTGCCAAATCGAAGGAGGGAAAGAGGGAATTCTTTCATTTTTATGACGATTTTTTAAAGATTGGAAAAAGGCCATGGCGGCAGACTGCGATTTCTGGTAAGATGATAAGAAAACCAAGGGTTTGGGAGGAAGAGAAGAAAAGAGATGATCAAAATGAGCGGGCTTGACAGGCTGAAGAAGAGGGCAAGAGACCGAAAAGCAGAACGGGAGTCCAGAGAGCTGATTTTTTCCACCGGGGGCAGGGAAGCAGGCAGACAGAGGGAGCGCCAGTGGGAGATGAATGTGTATGCCAGGTATCTGAAGGCAGGCGCGCGCTCCGGGACAGAGCTTGAAGAGTACCTTATCAGGACCTGCCACGCCAGGAAGCTTCCGGAGGATTCCAGAAGGTGCAGCAGGATGCGCGACAGCATGAAGACGGAGCTGATAGACAGGGATGCCCCCTGGCTTCTTCCCAGGCCGGCCAGATACCCCTCTGACAGAAACGATGCCGAAAAGCTGAAGCGGTATTTTGACTATATGGCGCGCCGGGAGGAGAAGGCCAGAGAAATTTCCCATGAGGAATTTCCTGCAGAGTTTTCCTTCTATGAGATAGGCATCCGTGTATCGGAGACGCCGTCCCGGGCAAGACGGCTGTACACAGCCCTGAAAAATCGCTGGACCGGCCAGAGCAGCCAGCCGGAGGGGAGGAAGACAGGGGCAGTCATACGGGTCGGAATCGAGAAAAAGCGCCAGGCAGTCCGGGCGGAGGCCTCAGGGGAGAGGCCGGCTCTCGACAAAGCAGGGAAAATGCTCTGGGAGATCTTTTCCTATTACGGGGTATCTGAGAAGGATATCCGTGAGAGGAGCGGACGGTTCAGAAATCTGTACCGCCTGAGCCGTCTGTACGGCCGGACCGGCCCTGAATGGGGAGTCGGGACGAAAAAAGCGCAGGCCAGGGGGAGAGGCCGGAGCAGAAACAGGACGGCCAGTGGGAATAGGAACAGACAGGAGAAAGAGGATAAGAAGTACCAGACAAGAGGTATCAGACAAGAAAGGCAGAACCTGACCGGGAACAGGATGATTCCCGGCCAGGTTCTGCCTTTTTCTGCCATACGCGCAGCCCTGAAAGACATCAGGGGTTGACAGAACTGTAACTACTGTATATAATGTTGATATACAGTGAAACGAAAAATCAAGCAGGTGAAATATCTGATGAGAGATAAGAGAGGGGTGGTGGGAAAGTGAATATTATTATCAGCAATTCCGGAGAGATTCCCATCTATGATCAGATTGCCAGGCAGATAAAAAATGCGGTCATTGCAGGGGAGCTTCAGCCGGGAGAGGCGCTGCCGTCACTGCGTTTTCTGGCGAAGGAGCTTAGAGTCAGCGTTATTTCCACAAAGAGGGCGTATGAGGAGCTGGAACGGGAGGGCTATATCACCTCTGTTCCGGGAAAGGGGAGCTTTGTGGCGAAACTGAATCGGGAGATGCTGCGGGAGGAACAGTTCCGCAAGGTGGAATCCTATCTTGGCTGCGCAGTGGAAGCGGCGAGGATGGCGGGCATTACCTGCGAAGAGATGGAGGAATTAGTCAGAACGCTTTATGAGGAGTAGAAAGGGGCTGTAATCATGAGGGAAAGTCAGTGGCTGCACAAAAACAGAGCAGACGTGGGGGCTGCCGCAGAGCCCGCAGGGGAGAATAAAAGCTGGGCACTGGAATTTCGGGACGTCACAAAGTGCTACAGAGATTTCTGTCTTGGGCCGATTAGCCTTGCGCTGCCTTCAGGCTGTATCATCGGACTGGCAGGGGAGAACGGAGCGGGAAAGACCACGCTGATTAAAACGGCACTGGGAATGGTGAGCACGGAAAGCGGAGAGCTCCGCTGTCTGGGACGGGATATCAGAAAAGAGGGACGTGAGATCCGCCGGAGGACAGGAGCTGTATTTGGGGAAATTGAGCTTCCCGGCACCTTTACGGCAAAAAACGCTGCGAAGCTCTGGGAAAAAATATATGAGGATTTCGACCGGGAGCGCTTTGGCGAGCTCTCCGCTCAGCTTCGGATTCCTCAGGAAAAAAAGCTTCAGTCGTATTCGGCCGGAACCAAGGTAAAGCTGGCCATAGCAGGGGCCCTGTCTCACCGGGCCTCCCTGCTTCTGCTGGATGAGCCGTTAAATGGCCTTGACCCCGTATCAAGAGAGGAGGTTCTGGAGCTTATCAGGGAATTTGCCGCAGATGAGGAACACACGGTACTCATATCCAGCCATATTTTGACAGATCTGGACAAAATCTCAGATTATCTCGTCATGCTGTCGGATGGAAAAGTGGTTCTCTATGAGGAAAAGGATGCCCTGCTGGAACGGTATGCGGCGGTAAAGGGTTCGTGGGAAGATATTTCCTCCCTGGAGCAGAAGAAAATCCGCCTTCTGGGAACTCGCAGAGGCAGCTTCGGCACCTGGGCCCTGTTAGACAGGGAGAGCGTAAAGGGCAGAGAAGGACTTTTGGGAGAGAGTGTCGTCACAGAGCCGGCCAGTCTGGAGGAGATTGTGGTCTGTCTGATGAAGGAAGAAGAGGGGAGAGAAAGGGGGAACAGGGATGAGGGGACTGCTCTATAAAGAATACTGTATTTTTACGGCCCAGATTAAAACATGGCTTGCGCTGCTCCTGTTTTTTATTGTTTTCAGCCTGTTTACAAGGGATATCGGGCCCCTGCTGGGAGGGCTCTGCGCTTCTGTTATGATTCATACCTTTATGCCGTTTACAGTTGAGCGGATGAGCAGAAGCGACAGATATACAGGAACTTTTCCGGTGATGCGAAAAGAGATTGCGGCAGCCAGGTATGTCTGCCTGCTGAGCTGGGACGCTGCCGCTGTCTTTGTCTTTGGAGGGACGGCTCTGGTTCTGAGCCGGCTGTTTGGAGAGGATCTGGCAGAAGCCGGTCTTTCACTTGTCGCTGTCTTCGATGTGGCGCTCCTGATGCAGGTGATTCTTCTTCCGGCTATCTACGGCCTTGGGGAAAACAGAGCCCGCTTCGCCATGGTTGCTGCTGTGGCAGTGATTGCCTTCGGAGGCACCTATGCGGTGTCCCGGGGGTATCTGAGCCTGACAGAAAGCGGAGTGTTAAAAATCACTGCCTTTTGCTTTATCCTTTCTGTGGCAGCAGTATTTCCTTCCTATCTTCTGTCGGCAGCAATTCTGGAGAAGAAGGATTTTTAAGATTTTGAATTTTTAAGATTTTAAATATAGAAGAAAGAGAGGCAGGCACTGCCGGGCTGATTGGCCGGTGGTGCCTGCCTCTTTTGACGTGCCGGGAGGATAACGGAAGGTGAAGGATTAAGGCGGAAGTCTTTGGAAAATAATTTTTTGAAAATCTATTGACATTCGTATAAAAATATCTTACTATAAACACATGAACAATCATTCATATATTTGAATGAATCTTAGAGCAAAGGAAAAGCATTTACAGGAAAAGGGAAAAGAAAGGCAGAAGGAGCCGGGCTTTTCACAGAGAATCCGGAAAGGAGAGGACGGGATGGCATTGAACGATATCGAGTGCTGTGATTTCTACCAGGTGCACGATGATGTGGTGCAGGCCGTAAGGGACAAGATGCCGCAGGAGGATGAGCTTTACGATTTGGCCGAGATTTTCAAGGTGTTTGGAGATTCTACGAGAATCAAGATTCTTTACGTTTTGTTTGAGGCGGAGATGTGCGTCTGTGACATTGCCCAGCTTCTGAATATGACCCAGTCGGCAATCTCACACCAGCTCAGGATACTGAAGCAGTCCAGGCTGGTGAAAAGCCGCCGGGACGGGAAGGCAGTGTTTTACTCCCTGGCAGACAGTCATGTGAGAAGCATCATTAACCAGGGAATTGAGCATATTGAGGAATAGAGAGAAAAACCGTATATCCGGCCCCGAAGAAGGGCAGAGAAAATAAAAGAACAGCAGAAGGATGGAGGAATCTGATATGAAGAAAAAATTTAAACTGACGGATCTGGACTGTGCAAACTGTGCTGCAAAGATGGAAGCGGCTATCAAGAAAATCGAGGGGGTTTCCGATGCAAGCGTCAGCTTTCTGATGCAGAAAATGACCATTGAGGCAGATGAGGAACGCTTCGACGCGATTATGAAAGAGGTCGTAGAGGTGTGCAGGAAGGTGGAGCCGGACTGCATTATCAACATGTAGCAGAGGACTAAGGGGACCGGGAGACCCCGGCCCCTCTTCAGGGCATTCCTGTGGGAGACAAAAAGGGCTGAACAGCTGCAGGGATACAGTATTTTGAGAAAAACGGAGGCGTTATGACAAAGAAGCATAAAGTGATGCTGGCAAGGATTATCGCAGCATTTATTATCTATATACCACTGTTTGCAGCCGCCCACATGGGTGCGATGGAGGGCATGAGCCGGCTGGTTCAGTTTGCGGTGTTTCTTGTCCCGTATCTGGTGATTGGCTGGGATATTGTATATAAGGCTTTCCGGGGCATTGCAAACGGACAGGTGTTTGATGAAAACTTCCTGATGACACTGGCCACTTTCGGAGCCTTTGGAGTGGGAGAGTATTCAGAGGCGGTAGCTGTAATGCTGTTCTACCAGGTAGGCGAGCTTTTCCAGAGCTATGCGGTGAACCGTTCCAGACAGTCCATCACAGAGCTTATGGACATCTGCCCTGAGTATGCCAATATTGAGCGGGACGGAACGCTTGAACAGGTGGATCCGGATGAGGTGGAAGTAGGAGACATCATTGTGATCAAGGCAGGCGAGAGAATCCCCTTAGACGGCCGTGTGGTTTCCGGTGAATCCATGGTAGATACCTCGGCTCTGACAGGAGAATCCGTTCCCCGCAGAGTGAGCGAGGGCTCTGAGATCATAAGCGGCTGTGTCAACGGCAGCGGGCTTCTCCGCGTAGAGGTCACAAAGGAATTTGACGACTCCACAGTGGCCAGGATTCTGGAGCTGGTGGAAAATGCCAGCAGCAAAAAAGCCAAGGTGGAGAACTTCATCACACGTTTTGCCAGATATTATACTCCTATAGTAGTGATCGCGGCCGTGCTTCTCGCAGTCGTGCCTCCTGTCCTCCTGGGAGAAGACTTTGGGGAATGGATTCAGAGAGCCTGCATCTTCCTCGTTATCTCCTGTCCCTGTGCCCTTGTTATCTCTGTGCCTCTTGGCTTCTTCGGAGGAATCGGCGCTGCATCGAGAAACGGAGTGCTTGTAAAGGGAAGCAATTATCTGGAAGCGCTGGCGCAGATGGATACGATTGTATTTGACAAGACGGGAACACTCACCAAGGGAGAGTTTAAGGTGACGGAGGTTCTCCCGGCGGGAATAGAGGAGAAGGAGCTGCTGAGGCTGGCAGCTCTGGCTGAATCCTATTCCACCCACCCGATCGCGGCATCGATCCGGGAGGCCTATGAGGCATCCAGCCAGGCGAAACTGGATACCTCTGCTCTCGGTCAGAGTGAGGAAATTTCCGGACACGGCATCAAGACAGAAATAGAAGGATCCACAGTCCTTGCGGGCAATGGAAAGCTGATGGAACAGATGGGAATTCCCTATGAAAGCTGTGACAGCATAGGAACAGTAGTCTATGTGGCCAGGGACGGTGTATTTGCAGGAACCATCGTGATCTCTGACACTATCAAGGAACATTCCGCCCAGGCTGTGGCTGCTCTGAAGAAGGCAGGAGTCAGAAGGACAGTTATGCTTACAGGAGACAGAAAAGCTGTAGGCGAGGCTGTGGCTGAAAAGCTGGGGCTCGACGAGGTCTGCACAGAGCTTCTTCCGGCCGATAAGGTGGAGAAGGTAGAGGAACTGCTGAAATCAGAGGGCGAGGGCAGGAAGCTGGCCTTTGTGGGAGATGGAATCAACGATGCTCCCGTTCTCACCAGGGCAGACATTGGAATTGCCATGGGCAGCATGGGTTCTGACGCAGCGATTGAGGCTGCCGACATTGTTCTGATGGACGATGACCCGGCCCGCATCGCGCTGACAGTTCGGATAGCAAGGAAGACCCTGGCGATTGTAAAGCAGAACATTGTGTTTGCTCTGGCAGTGAAGGCTCTGGTTCTGGCTCTGGGCGCCTTCGGAATGGCGAATATGTGGGAGGCAGTATTTGCCGATGTGGGAGTCTCGGTTATTGCCATATTAAATGCCATGAGGGCCCTTAAAATCAAGTAAAAAGCAGAGCAGAAAATCTGCCTCTGAATAAGACTGCGCGGACAATGGACGGCAGGGTGTAAAGACACCTTTTCATCTGCCTTCCATTGTCCGCGCTTTTATGGTAGACTGGACAGAGAGCAAAATGCCGGAAAACGGCAGGTTAAGGAAACGGCTGAAAAGAGATGATGCGAGCCGTTCGATCCTTCCCGGAGCGGATGAAAGCGGGGAAAAGCAGCTGGGATAAAGCGGCCGGGATAAAACAGCCGGGACAAAGCAGCCAGGGCAAAGCGACCGGGACAAAGCGGCCGGGACAAAACAGCTGGGATAAAACAGCCGTGATAAACCAGACAGGATAAAACAGATATGGCAGGAGGACTGGGATGAGGGACAGGGAACATACATCCTGCAGGGATGAAAAAGAAGAGACACAGAAAAAAACGGGCGGGGAGCTGAGCCAGCCGGACGGCAGAGGAGAGAAGGCGGATCAAGGAGAAGAGAATTTTTCTTCAGATTTTGTGATCTGGTGTACCAGCTGCGGAAGGCCTCTGCCGGAAGAATCTGTGTACTGTGAGTTCTGCGGAGAGAAAATAGAAAGGGAGCTGGAGGAGGAAACTAAGGACGCTGCAGATGAACCTGAAGGCAAAAAGACAGGAAAATTATTTCTGAATGCAGCTGGAAAAAAGAAACTGGCCGTTTTCCTGACTGCTGCCGCCTGCGGAGTAATTCTTCTCCTGATTGCCCCGGGAAAGGAGACAGAAGGGAGTCAAAGCTTTTCCGGATACATAAAGGATAACAGCCTGTTTGCCATCGACGGGGATGGAGCGGCAGAGGAGCTGACAGACTACTATCTGTCAGACTGGAAGCGGAGGGAAGAGACGCGGCTTCCCTATGACAATTCCTGCGCTCCCGTTATCACGGCAGACGGGACACAGATCTGGTATCCGGAAAAAATAGGGGACAGCTCCTTCACTCTGATGCATTATAATAAGAAGAAGCAGGAAAAGATAGACAGCGGTGTGGTATCCTTCCAGGCGGCGGGAAGCACAGCGGTATATGAAAAAAACAATACAGGTTTGTATGTCAGCCGCGGCGAAGGGAGAGATAAGCTGTCGGCAGGCGTGGCCTTCTACCAGCTCTCAGAGGATGGAAGCTCTGTTATCTGGGAGGAGGAAAATGCAGATGGAACAAGGGAGCTGTTTTACAGACAGCTGGACGGAGGAGACGCAGAGAATGTGTGCTTAGAGAGGGAAGATACCCTGCTTGACGTATCCGATGATTTAAGCTCCATCCTATACGAGAAGGATGGAGATGTGTGGCTGCTCCTCGGAGGAAAGGAGAAGAAACGGCTTGTGCAGAATACTTCACAGCTCTTTCTGCCGGAAGCAGAGAGCAAAACCCTGTTTTTCACCAGGGAGGAAGGCGAAGGAGAGAGCCTGTATTTTCTGGACGAAAATGGAGAGGAGAATCTGCTTGACCGGGAATTTTTGTTTCTGATTCACGGGGAGGATGGATTTCTCACCTACAAGGCCGTTTCGGACAGCGGGGAAGAAGTGAGAATTGCGACACAATATGGCAGTGCAGCTGTAGACTGCGGGCAGGAAACCCCGATTGCCGAAGAAAGAGGGTACGCCTGGTATACAGCAGAGCCGGAGCCGGGAGTGCCGCTGTCGCTGTACCGGGTATCCCTTGAACCGGACAGCTTTGGGAGAACAGAGGAGATAGCGCAGGCAGTGGAGGCCTGGTGCGGCCTGCAGGGGGAAACGCCCCTTTATCTGAGGGATGGAAGCGAAGAAGCAGGAGATCTCTACCTGGGAGAAGAGAGAGCGGCCTATGATGTGAAGATGGATTCTGTGACGCTGGACAGCGCGCAGACAAAGGCATACTGCATTGCCCAGTATGACGCTGAGGCCCGGAGCGGAGTTTTGCTGGAGGTGACAGAAGGGGGAACCAGGCAGATAGGAGAGGATGTTTCCGGATACGGGTATACGTCAGACGGACAGATTTTCTATTTTACTGATTACGAGCCTCAGAGGGGGCGGGCTGCGCTGAACCTGTATGACAGAGAAAGCCAAAAAACAGAGCAGATAGATACGGATGTCTGGGCCTATTACGCAGAGTCGGCGGACGGCCGGGAGAGAGGAGCTGTGCGGCAGACGGAGATCCGCTAGGACATCCGGCAGAAAAACAGCAAGGCAGCTAATAAAGGTGATAAAACACATTCTGCCGTCAGGCAGAGGACAGAGGAAAACCTGAAAGACACTGAAAAAAAGCGGAAAAGACAGGAAAAGATACGGGAAAGAGGGAAGAAGGGATACCAATGGCAGAGGATACGATCAAGAGAGTGAAACTGGAACTTGGAAAAAAGGCGGCGGCAGTGAACCGGAAGGCAGCTCTCATCCTGGAGCTCAGCCGCCTGCGCCTGGAAGCCGGAAATCTGAGGGGAGAGATCGCCCAGACAGAGAGAGAAAAGGAAGCGCTGGTTGCCCAGGCTGCCATGGAGGCCTATGAGAAGTGGAAGAAAGGAGAGGAATTTCTGGAGGAGCTTGAGGAAGCTTTTTCCCAGGCCAGGGAGCTGGAAGAGGAAAATCAGGAGAGGGAGAAGGACATTGTCTGTCTGGAAAAGACATCCAGAGAACTGCGTGCTCTGAAGAATAATGAGGAGCTTTGCGGGGAAGAGGAACCGGAAAAAGAGACAGAAAAGGAGCCGGAACAGGAGTCAAAAAAAGAGCCGGAACAGAAGTCAGAAAAGGAACCGGAAAAAGAAGCAGGGACAAAAAAAGAGTCAGAGGAGGAAGAGGGAAAAAAGGCAGAGAAAAAACAAACGGAGAAACAGGAAGCCCGCTTTTTCTGTCCCCGGTGCGGGGCAGTCTATGCAAAAAAAGTAAATTTCTGCCGCAGGTGCGGTACCCCCATATCCTACGAAGACTGCCGGGACAGCCAGGGGCCGGACATCCAGGCTTCGGGCAGTCAGAATCGGGACAGTCAGGGGTCGGATATCCAGGCTTCGGGCAGTCAGAACCAGGGCAGCCAGGCATCAGGCAGTCAGGAACCGGGCAGCCAGGCATCAGGCAGTCAGAATCCGGGGCAGCCCGGCGCGGAGCAGTCAGAACCAGAAAAGCCCGGCGCAGAGCCATCCGGATTAGCCGGTGTTTAAAAGAAAGCAGATGAACAGTAAGGAAAAGGAGCAGAAGCCTCCCCCTGAGACGACCTGCCGAAAGTCAGATTCCAGACCGAAATCTGACCTGCGGAAGGCCGCTCAGGAAGCGGCTCTGCTCCTTTATTTTTGGCTGTTTTGGTATAACATAAAAGCCAGATAAAAACAGAAGGCTTAACGCTTATTGCTCTTCTTCCAGATGTGCATCTTCTCAGCCTCGGCGATGAGCTGATCCCGGAAGTCAGGGTGAGCTACGGAGATAATGGCCTCACACTTCTGCCAGGTGGTAAGTCCCTTTAAATTGACCTTTCCAAACTCTGTTACCAGATAGTGGATGTTGGCTCTCGTGTCAGTGACGATGGAGCCCGGATTTAAGGTCGGCACAATTCTGGACTGAAGGCTGCCGTCCTTGCCCTTGAAGGTGGAGGAGCAGCAGATGAAGCTCTTTCCGCCCTTGGAGAGGTAAGCTCCCAGCACGAAGTCCAGCTGGCCGCCGGCTCCGCTGATGTGCTTGATTCCTGCAGACTCTGCATTTACCTGTCCGAACAGATCCACGTCAACTGCATTGTTGATGGACATGAAGTTGTCCAGGGCGGAGATGGAGCGGATGTCGTTTGTGTAGTCCACAGGAGCGCTCATACACTCCGGATTGTTGTGCAGGTAGTCGTAGAGCTTCTTTGTTCCGGCTCCGAAGGCATATACCTGGCGTCCCTTGTCAATAGCCTTGTGGGCGCCTGTGATCTTTCCGGCCTTTGCAATATCTACGAACGCGTCCACGTACATCTCCGTGTGAACGCCCAGATCCTTTAAGTCGGACTTGGCAATCAGGGAGCCTACTGCATTCGGCATTCCTCCGATTCCCAGCTGTAAGCATGCTCCGTCAGGAATTTCCTCCACAATGAGCTTTGCAACAGCCTCGTCCACCTCGGAGGCAGCTGCGCCGCCGCCCATTTCTCCGATGGCAGGGTTGTCCCCCTCGATGATCATGTCTACATCAGAGATATGTACGCAGTTCTCGAAGCCGCCCAGGCAGACCGGCATGTTTTCATTCACTTCCACAATCACAACCTTGGCTTTCTCACAAACGGCGGCCATGTGGGAGGCGTTGGGGCCGAAATTAAAGAAGCCGTGCTCATCCATGGGAGCAACCTGGAATACAGCTACATCGAGAGGAGTGGAGGACTCTCTGTAGTATCTTGGAAGCTCAGAGTAACGGATAGGAGCATAGTAGGCAAAGCCCTGGGCAATGGCCTTTCGCTCGATTCCGCTCATATGCCAGGAGTTCCATGTAAAGTGCTCTGCCGGATTCTCAATCTTGAAAACCTCAGGCACCCACATGAGGATACCGCCGCGTAAGTTTACATCGTGAAGCTCCGGCATTCTCTTGGCGAGAGCCCCGTCGAAGGCAACCGTCGTACCGGTAGTCCAGCCATAGTCCACCCAGTCCCCGGATTTAACGACAGCGGCGGCCTGGTCTGCGGACACAAGTTTCTGATCATACATGTTCTTATAATCCATATTGTTCACCTGTTCCTTTTATTTTTATATTTAGTTTTGTTAATAGTTTATCATTACCCGCTGGCAAGGTCAATAAGATTACTTATGAAATGCAGGTAAAATAAGTTAATAAATTATAAATTGATAATTATTTATCAATTTTTCATTGACAGTTTTGCCAAGCGGTGGTACTATAGAATTACTATCATTTATGCAAATATCTTATCTTACAGGCTAATCATGACAAGGAGGAAACAGATTATGTCAAAGAAAGTCGTAATAGCAGGTGCATGCCGTACTGCCATTGGCTCTATGGGCGGACAGTTAAGCACAGTTCCGGCGGCAGAGATGGGCGCAGTTGTTATTAAGGAAGCTCTCAAGAGAGCAGGAGTTGCTCCGGAGCAGGTTGATCACGTTTACATGGGCTGTGTAATCCAGGCCGGCCTTGGACAGAACGTGGCACGCCAGGCATCCATCAAGGCAGGACTTCCGATCGAGGTTCCGGCAGTTACGCTGAATGTTGTTTGCGGCTCCGGTCTTCAGTGCGTAAATGCAGCTGCTGAGATGATTATCGCAGGCGACGCTGACATTGTTGTAGCAGGCGGAACAGAGAATATGTCCGCTGCTCCATATGCCCTCAAGAATGCGCGTTACGGATACCGCATGGGCAACGCTCCGATGATTGATACCATGGTAAATGACGCTCTCTGGGATGCTTTCAACAACTACCACATGGGAATCACAGCAGAGAACATCTGCGACGAGTGGGGCATCACAAGAGAAGAGCTGGATGAGTTCTCCGTTGCAAGCCAGGCAAAGGCATGCGCAGCGAGAGAGTCCGGAAGATTCAAAGACGAGATCGTGCCGATCGAGGTTAAGAAGAAAAAAGAAACCGTTATCGTTGACACAGACGAGGGTCCGCGTCCAGGCACAACCATGGAAGGCCTTGCAAAGCTGCGCCCGGCATTTAAGCCAGACGGCGGCCGCGTGACAGCAGGAAATGCATCCTCCATCAACGACGGTGCGGCAGCAGTTGTCGTTATGAGCGAGGAGAAGGCAAAAGAGCTCGGCATTAAGCCGATGGCTACATGGGTTGCAGGAGCCCTTGGCGGTGTAGACCCGCGCATCATGGGTATCGGCCCGGTAGCTGCCACAAAGAAGGTTCTGGCAAAGACAGGCCTTACAGTAAACGACTTTGATTTAATCGAGGCCAACGAGGCATTCGCTGCACAGTCTATCGCAGTAGCCCGTGAGCTTGGTTTCAACAAAGAGAACCTGAACGTAAACGGCGGAGCCATCGCTCTCGGCCATCCGGTAGGAGCTTCCGGCTGCCGTATCCTGGTTACACTGCTCCACGAGATGCAGAAACGCGATGCAAAGAAGGGACTTGCAACCCTGTGCATCGGCGGCGGAATGGGCTGCGCAACCATCGTCGAGAGAGAATAAAAAACAGCTGAGCACATAGTGCGAAGCTGTTTGCTACCCGAACGAAGCGAAGCGGAGTTTGGGTTTCCCGTCCGTTTTTATGAAACGAGGAACGAGTGGAATAAAAAACAGCTGAGCACATAGTGCGAAGCTGTTTGCTACCCGAACGAAGCGAAGCGGAGTTTGGGTTTCCCGTCCGTTTTTATGAAACGAGGAACGAGTGAAATAAAAAACAGCTGAGCACGCAGTGCGAAGCATAAAATTAAATAAAGCAGCAGTCAGCGGCCGGCAGATGCACAGGGCAGCGCCTTTTGCTCTCCGGCTGCAAAAAAGCCTAAGGAGATGAACGGCATGGGTTATGTAGATTACGAACAGGAAGGATTTGTTGGTATTGTAACTATCAACAGGCCCAAGGCATTAAACGCTCTGAATGAGGAAGTGCTTAAGGATCTGGAAGCTGCGTTCGATTCCATTGATCAGAACACAGTGAGAGCGGTGATCCTCACAGGCGCAGGGGAGAAATCTTTTGTGGCGGG
>UMIN01010645.1_pt1 | contig 17055 bp, 22 predicted proteins | sample 1965811 | NCBI WGS metagenome assembly UMIN01 (sample SAMEA4836123, study PRJEB28245) | human gut metagenome | biome: gut microbiome; material: fecal sample | place: Denmark | collected 2008
ATCACACCTGTTTTTTGAATACCTGAAATCCTCTGACTTTCTACACTTTTCAAAAACAAAATCTGGTATGCTTAGAATTTGTTTTGGTGTAAAGGATTTATGGGTGAGACAGTGAATGAGACAAAAAGAAAATCACTACGAGATGCTCTCAGCTTAATTAGCAGAGCCATCATTATAACCGAGAGCGTGTGCGATAAAGAACAAGATGCAATGGATAACCTACCGGAAAACTTACAATGCACAGAACGGTTTGAAGCAATGGAAAACGCAGTAGACAATCTGAATGACGCTGTTGAAAAAATGGAAGAGGCAAAGAGCCAAATCGAAGCTGCAATGTAACGAGGGATCACTATGGAAGAGTATAGGGGCATACGAAGTGATTTGATTGACTTCTTAAAAACTGCAAGTGGCGAAGATTATGACGCAGTTTATTATTATATTGGAAAGTATGACTTCAATCAAAGTGATCCGCTTTCCATTGAGGTTGTTGCGGACTTGATTCTTGAAAAAGCCACTGCACAAAAAAAGAATCACTATTCCAATAAGAGGTCAACAGATCTAATTGGGGTTTTATATGGCGACGCAGAAAGTGCGCCAACGATCCTAATGCCCAACATTTCAAAGCGCTCGCAGGCAGAGCAATCTGCAAGGGCAAAGGGAATGACCTATATTCCGCACTCAACAAAGTTTATTCATCTTGTGTCTTCTGCAGCGTCTATGCCGACTCAAGCAGAGTTTGAAGAGATAGAAAGAAACATCAGGAAATCTCAAACCTTTAGAGGGCAGTTCACAAACAACCTAAAAAAACAAATGGAGAACCCGAGGGAGAATATCGGTGTTGGGTGGCTAATTGTCTTTGCCATAGTCATATTCTGCGTCATCATTAACATTATATATTGACGAGGGTGTAGCTATGGGATTTTGGGATGAAGCAGGATGGTTTGCCATTGGGAGTTACTATGCGGCGGAAGACGGATTGAACGAATATACTCAAAAGAAAAAGTTGAACGACGCATGGTTAATCGTCAGTAGTTTATCCGACAGCGTACTTGAACAAGAGATTCGAAACGATGTAGGTAATGCTTCTGATGAAAAATTTAATGAGATATGGTGTAGAATCGAAGAGTTCAAACGAGATAACCCGCATTTAATTCATAAACATATTGAATCAAGCTATTGGGGATATGTTGGTAAGGAGCGTTTTCCGTTCACTCATGGGCAGTTTTGTTTGCAGTCAAATAAGAAAAAGATAACAAAAGCTGATGAAAAAATGATTGCAACATATCGTGGATGGGTTGTTACATTGCTTATGAATATCTGTGGGAAATATAGTATAGCAGAGGCTACAAGGGTAGCTTTCCGACAGGTGTATGGCGAGGGCAGAGATAGTTGGACAAGAGAATTCGGGTAAAAAATTACGACGGGGTTTATCACCCCGTCGTTTTCAAATATTAAAATAATCTGGTAATGGAATACTTTCCATAATAACTTTGCCGCTCGATCTAAATTCAGATCCACAATCAGCGCTCAAGAAAACATTGGCATTAGTGCGATTTGGATTAGCAGAAAGCAAGTAAACATTTCCGTCTGTATCCTTAAAGAATTGTTTGCAATACATAGCGCCATCCACGCAAAAAATACCTACATCTCCATTTGTAATCTCTGCATCCTTATTTACAAACACCATAGACCCATCTGAGATATATGGCTCCATGCTATCGCCCTGAATACGAACTGCAAAATCAGCGTCTGATGGTACACTATTATCAACGAGAATCATTTCAAATTCGTCACCTTCTAATGGGACGGCAATGCCTGCAGCAGATGGACTTGTGTATGCTGGGATGTACCTTCTACTATCTTTTATAGATGAGAATTCTACTATTTTGTCAGGATCGTGTTCTGGTTGTTTCGCAGATACACGAGCAAATTCAATATTGCAGATCATATCTACTGCTTGCTTACCAAACTTGTCAAGTACACGGTACTTTTCGACAATAGATTTTTCTGATTGGTTTAATATAATCTGCGGCTCTTTATTGTTAAAATCTATTCCGGCCAATGAGTCAAGAGAAATCTGTAATGCTGCAGATAGAGAAATTAACGCCATAAGGTTAGGATATTTTACGCCTCGTTCCCAATTACCGACAGTCACCTCCGATACGCCTATTTTGGCGCCAAGCTCTTTTTGTGTGTACCCTTTATTTAGTCTAAGAGACTTTAGCCGTTTGCTAAACTCCATAAATGGTTCCCCCAAATTCTATGCGAGCTGATTATTGACACCGCTCACAGTTTGTGTTACCATATCAGCACAAACTTTCTTTTGTGTTGATATGATAACATAAACAATAGTTTATGTCAAGCTGATTAAAAGAGCAGCCCAAACACCACTTCAGGCTGCTCAGCGTATCGGTATTGGTCAGATACCTTCAAGGAAGGATGCTTCACCACAAAGCAACAATACCAGATTAAGCCCGCGGTTACAGGCAGCATCATATTACGCCACTATAATGCTGTCTGTAGTATAACACACAAGAACCAGTAAAGCAATGGAGGTTTGCTACAGAAAATGACGAACCAGCTAAGCGATTTCAAGGAATTTATGAAGAGATGCAAACCAGCCACTCTTTCGTTCCTGACAGAAAACCAGGATGACTTTGATGTTGCAGAACCTTGTGTTTTGCAATTGTCATTCACAAATATGTTGATTCATGAAAACCCTAATGTCATTTATCTTACAGGAGGTGCGAGTTCAATGCGTTTAGATCGAGTAAAAAGTGTTGAGTTCAGTGAGAAAGCTACGCCTATTGGAGCGCTTATTAGGGTTCACTGTAAGAATCCGAATGCACGCTCCGGCGAGTCCGTTTACACCATCGTCGCATCATAACAACTCTATTTAATTATGTTGACATACTGAATTAAGTGTGTTATACTCCCAATATAAACTATTGAGAGGAGGATGCACTTGGGTCAGCAGAATATAAGTAGAGCCCCTCAAATTGGAGAGGTTTATCTTATGCGGTTTGAAGGGTGTGGAAGCGAGCAAACTGGGCTTAGACCGGGGCTGGTTTTCCAAAATAACACTGGGAATGCGCATAGTCCTAACATCATAGCCCTACCAATCACAGGCTCGATCAAGAAGATGGGGCAACCGACTCATGTTCTGCTAAAAGCCTGCGATACAGGGCTTCGCATGGATAGTGTAGTTCTCTGTGAAAATCCAGAGCGCATGTCGAAAGAACGAATCGGCAAGTTTATTACCAAGTTATCCGATCAGGATATGAAGCGTGTAACGGAGGCAAACCTCCTTGCTACTTCTGCAATTTCTTTCCTCGATATGGAGTCTTTGATCCGCGTTTGGCGTGCAGCTGTTGCGCTCAACTCCTCAAAGGTTTCTACATAATTCAAAGGAGGGTTAATGATTATGTACAATGAGGAACAGAAACAGAAGTTCATTTCCAGTTACACAAAAAGCATCAATACAGCCAATGTTGCAAGTGTAATTTTTGAGGCAATGGCTCCATATGAAGAAACACATGAGAAAGATCTGTCTGCATTTACAGTTGATGAAATGCAACCGGCCATCAACAGCATTTTAGGGATGCGTACTGGCAGTAAGTGGATGGGAATAACCATTCTTCATGAGTATGTTAAATGGTGCGTTATCAATAAAATACCAAACGCACATGACATCATTGCAGACATAGATCTTCTCGGTCTGGACAAGGTAAGGCTTCAGATGGTTTCAAGTCCGCTGCACCTGCAAAAATACCTCGATGAGGTTTTCGACCCTGAAGAAGACGAGACAATCGATAATATTTATCGTTGCTTTTTCTGGATGGGGTATTGTGGCATCCCAGAAGAAAGTGCAATTGCCGTAGAAAAAGATGATATAGATATGATAAATCTAACCATTCAATACAACGGCAACAACCTTCCTATTTATCGAGAGGCAATACCAGCATTCAAAAATGCTATTGGGCTGAGCTCATTCTTGTATAAGCACCCTAATTACACCAAGCCAGTTTCTCGTACTCGGGTTGATGGAAAGGCAATTATGCGTGGGGTGAAAGCAAATACACAGCTTATGACACTTCGATCCACAATTTCAAAAAGGCTATCCGAGGCATATAAATCTGGCAAGACATCACAGCAACTCAGTTTTTATCGTATCTGGCTGTCGGGCCTCTTCTATCGGATGTACGAACTTGAGCGTGCTGGCATACCGTCTGATTTCTCAGAAGTGGCTATTCAAGATATGGAGGGTAAAGTCTACTCTTTAGAGGGTCGTGCTACACTTAGACAAAAGCAAAACCGCAAGGCACGAGAATATATGGCAGACTATCAGCGGTGGAAGATGGCATTTTCTATCTGATATAAGTAGGAGGCAGCACCCGCACCTAAGTCGGGTGCTTTCTTCTATGCAATATCAACATAATTAAATAAACCGGTTATTGGAGGTGAGACTATGGAAGATAAGAAGGCACAGTTCTTAGAGATATTTAATACTCATATCACAAGAGATGGTAAAGATGATCTGCTTGATTGGCTAAACCATTCAGACTTTTTTACGGCACCAGCATCTACCAGATTCCACGGAAATCATGAGGGCGGTCTCCTTGAGCATTCTATCAATGTATATAACAGCCTGGTTTCTCTTCTTGAAAACACAGGGTTAAAAGAGAACTACAGTAATGAGACGATTGCGATTGTAGCATTATTGCATGATGTGTGCAAAGTCAACTACTACAAGAAAGGAACCAGAAATGTCAAAGAGAATGGTGTTTGGGTTCAAAAGGAAGTATATGAGGTTGACGAAAAGTTCCCATGCGGTCATGGAGAGAAGTCGGTTATTATCCTTCAAAATTTTATCCACTTAGATTCGGAAGAGATTTTTGCGATTCGGGCTCACATGGGAGGCTTTGATACTTCTGTTAAGAGGTGAATACTTCATTGGCAAAATCTTTGAGCGAAGTAATCTTGCGCTGCTCACTCATTTAGCGGACATGGAGTCCACATACCTACTCGAAGAAAAGGAGAATACATAATATGCTTGGAAAGAAAAAAGTGTTAGATATCCTGCAGGCCAAACAAGCTCAGCTTGATAGTTATACTGCTCAGTTTGATACAGCAGTTGCTTTGGTAAACACTACAATTGGTAACCTCGACCAACTTAATCGTGGTATTGAGGAGACAATTAAGGAGATTGAGGATTACCAGAACGAGCTGGAAGCGACCAGAACCGGCCTTAGCAATGCGAAAACTAAGAACGATAAAGTCATTGCGAATTTTAAGGCGTTGCTGTGCGCTGACTGATAGGAGGAAATAATGGCTGAGCAGATGAACATTTATCAGAAGTTGGCAAAAATCCGTAAGCATGTTGAAGTTATGAAGCGTGATACCAAGGCTTATGGATACAGTTATACCAAAGAAGAGAGTATTCTTGCCAAAATCACGGTCTTTATGGAGAAATACAATCTCTCTTTAATTCCAGGTATTGTACCTGGAACTACTACTGTAATTCCTTATCCGTATAAGAAGACCAAGACAACTGCAAAAGGCGATATCTATGAGGAGAATGTTAACGAGGTATTAGTCTCAGCAGATACCACATGGACTTGGGTCAATAATGAAGATCCGTCAGAGTGTATTATTGTTCCTTGGGCAATGGTCGGTCAGCAGAGTGATGCCTCTCAGAGCTTTGGCTCTGGACTGACCTATTCTTCGCGGTATTTCTTACTTAAGTATTTCAATATCTCTACCTCAAACGATGATCCAGATAAGTTCCGCAGCAAACAGAAAGAAGCAGAGGCAGAGGAAGATCGTGTTATTACCGCACAAATTATCGAGAGTATCGATAAGACTATCAAGGATTACCTTGCAGCAAACCCAGACAAGAAAGATGATGTAAAGAAGATGGTTACCAAGTATGTAAAGAACGGCGACTATTTTGCAATCAAAGAGTCTGTATTGGCGAGCAAATTGCTGCAGGATATTCAGACAGGAATTGCCCAATAAATAAAGGAGGAGTTCAATATGGGTTTCCGCACTGGCGCCTACGCAAAGGTTTGGGAAGTGTCCCCCATGAGTGACACAAGCACAAAGATTCGTATTTCTGTCAGCCGCAAGAATAAGCAGACCGGAGAGTATGAACAAGATTTTTCTGGTTTTGTTCTGTGTATCGGTACTGCTGCGGCAAAGAAGGCATCTTTGTTGCATGAAGGTTCTCGTATCAAGATCGGCGACTGTGATGTTACAACCAAATATGATGCGGAGAAAAAGACTACATACACAAACTTCAAGCTCTTTTCTTTCGAGGATGCAGATGGTGACACCACATCCTCAAATCCCACTGAGCCGGAGCGATCTGTTGATGATGGTGAAGTTGACGACAGCCGCCTGCCGTTCTGATTGAGGCAGACGGCCTATGGGAGAAGTCAGCTACGAACCACTAATTAGGGATATGGTTTGGAGTCACTCCAGGATCAAAGCCTTTGATGACTGCCCATACCGCTGGTATTTGAAGTATGTCAGATATCCAAAAGCAAAAGAGAAAGAGATGTTCTTTGCCAACTACGGCAAATTTGTGCATGAACTAATTGCCAGCTTTTACTCTGGAGAAAAATCGAGAGAAGAACTTGAGGCAGAGTATCTCAGAGATTTTAGAGCTCATGTAAAGGCATACGCGCCAAACAGAACAGTCTTCAAGAACTACTTTGTTGACGGGCTGAACTACATTCGCAGGCTCCAGAAACCAAAGAATAAAGTTCTGTCCGTTGAAAACAAAGTTGAGTTTCAGATAGGTAACATCCCTATGATCGGCTATATCGACCGACTTGAGGAAGATCAGGATGGCCGCATCCTTGTTATCGACAATAAGTCAAGAACGCTAAAACCTCGCAGCCACCGAAGTAAACCAACAAAAACAGATGAAGAGCTCGATCAGTATTTAAGGCAGCTTTATCTTTACTCAATTCCTGTACAAGACCAATTCGGTAAACCACCAGATAAGCTATGCTTCGATTGTTTCAGAAGTCAGTTATTCATTGAAGAGCCATTTAATGAAATGGCATCTGAGAATGCAAAGCAATGGGTCAAAGATCGTGTGGATGAGATTGCAGTAGAAACAGAGTTTCGACCGAATATGGAGTACTTCAAATGCAGACACCTCTGTGAAATGCAAGATTACTGTGACTATTTTGAGTTAACAAAGAGGTGATAGCTATAAAAATCGAAGACATCAACAACATCACAAGCGAATCTGGTGTGATCGCATCATTGATACATAGCCCGGAGTTTATCTTTTACTCCGAGAACCTATTGCCAAACCATTTTTGCGATAGGCAGAATGCCTATATGTACCTTGCGATTACAATTTTGACTCAACAAAATATCGATACAGTAGATGCGTACAATATCATCAATGCTCTTGAGTCTGGAGAAAATACACGGCGTTATGCAGCAGAGCTACAGATTGATGAACTGCAGGACTTCATCGACATGAGTGATACTCTTGCCAGGCGATCTGTAGAAGAGTACAAAATGCTGGTTAGCAATGTATTAAATGCGGCCCTTCGACGAGACACATTTAAGAAACTGAGAGAGTGTGAAGCACTATGCCTCGATGAATCAGAAAAGGATTTAGAGCAAAAAATCTACGCATCTCTGGATGATATTATGATGGAGTATTCCACGGCGAATGATGTACCACCATACGCAGACATTGTGGACGACTGTTGGGATAAGATTAAAGAAAGACAGGGAAACGGGTATGCTGGTATTCCATTCAAGTTCCCAGCTTTGAACGAATATGCGACATTGGAGAGAGGGGAACTGTTCATCTTTGCCGCAGAGGCAAAACAGGGTAAAAGCATGATGCTGCTGAATTGTGCGGTAGACATGCTAAAGAAAGATCTCGCCATCCTATACCTTGACAGTGAATTGAATTCAAGACTTTTCACTGCACGAATCCTATCTCATCTTACAGGTATTGAATTCAAACGCTTGACAGCCGGTAATTACTCGGAAGAAGAGGAACGCAGCATTATTGAGGCAAAAGCATGGCTTAAGACAAGAAAGTTCACCCACATCTACATTCCAATGTTCGACCAACAAAGCATTTACACAGCTGTTAAGAAAGTCAAGCATACACAGGGATTAGATGTTTTGATTGTGGATTATTTCAAAGGCAAAGGCGAAGGTGATGCGTTTGACAGTTACCAGGAACTTGGGCGATTTGTGGATATGGTTAAGAACCAAATCTGCGGTGAGATGAACATTGCTGGCCTTGGAGCTGCACAGGCAACTGCAACTGGTAAGGTAGCAGATAGTGCAAAAATTGGCAGAAATGCTTCCACCATTGCAGTGATTCGTGATAAGACACCGGAAGAGATTGACGCAGACGGCCCAGAGTGCGGGAATAAAAAGCTGTCAGTCATTCTTAACAGAAACGGTATGCAGATGGCTCATGGAGAATATATAGACCTACAGTTCAATGGCAACATTATCAGCTATGAGCAAGCCAAGCAACATATTCCACAGTGTCCATATTAAGCAATCAACATAATAAAATAAATCGAATGGAGGTGACGGTGTGACGCTCTCGGAACTTATTGAATCAGTAGATATCCTTGAATACATATCTCAGTTTACTGAGTTTGAAGAAAAAAACGGAGAATACTGGGCTTTGTCTCCACTAAAAGAGGAAGAGACGCCGTCGTTCTCCGTTAATACAGAAATGAATCGGTTTTATGACTTTTCCTCTGGCAAAGGTGGAAATATTCTGTCGTTTATTAAAAGTTATTACCACTGTGGCGACTCAAAAGCAGCAGACATATTACGAAAATATGCCGGAGAGAAAGGCTGTGTATCGAGCAGACAAAAGATGGCGGCATCTAAAATTGCAAAAAAGTTTGCTCCAAAGAAAAAGCATATCAAAACATCAAAATCTGTTGCTCTTCCAGATAACTACATGTCCAGGTATCAGTTTCGAGAGGACAAACTACAGATCTGGAAAGACGAGGGTATTTCAGTCGATGTTTTAAGGCGATTCCAGGTAGCTTATGATGATTTCTCAGACCGTATTGTTTATCCAATTCGAAGTGTTGACGGCAAAATTATCAATGTGTCTGGTAGAACAGTGGATACGCAATGGAAAGAAAAGAAGTTAAGAAAATATACCTACTTCAAGCCACTTGGAATTCTGGATACCATTTATGGACTTGCAGAAAACAGAGATTATATAGCACTCAAGAACGAGATTATCATTTTTGAGGGAGCTAAGTCGGTTATGTTAGCAGCATCTTGGGGTATTTACAACACAGCAGCCCTTCTCACATCTCATGTGAACCCATATCAGCTAAAGATACTTGCAAAGCTGGGGTGTAGGGTAGTTTTTGCCCTTGATAAGGGCATCAATATTAGAGAAGACGAGAACATCAGGCGTTTGAAACGGTATGTCCGTGTTGAATACATTTTGGATAAGGACAACCTGCTCCAAGAAAAGGACTCGCCGGTGGATCGGGGACAAGAAATTTGGAAGAAACTGTATGAAGGGAGGTTATTTTATAAGTAAGTTAGAAAATTTATCCGGGCAGCGATTTGGTAAACTAACAGTGCTGGAAAGAGACCGTGATTATATATCTCCTTCTGGTGCACATTCGATAATGTGGAAATGCAAGTGTGATTGCGGGAATGTCGTGTCAGTAAGAGGCTCACACCTAAAGGAAGGAAAATCAAAGTCGTGCGGGTGTAATGGCGGAAAGTTGATCGATATCACAGGGAAGCGTTTCGGAAGTTTGGTTGTACTTGAAAAAGTAAACCACAAGCGAACCAGATATAAATGCCGTTGTGATTGCGGGAATACCGTTGAGGTTGACAGTTATTATCTAAGACACGGTATAGCAAACCCATGTCAGTGTTCTAAGAAATACCATAGCGGTGAAGATAGCGCAACATATAAACATGGCGGCTCAAGAACAAGGCTGTACGGAATTTGGCAAGGAATGCTAAATAGATGTAGGAACTCAAACATTGAACGGTATGCAAACTATGGTGGTAGAGGAATTTCCGTCTGCGATGAATGGCAAGATTTTTCTGCATTTAAGGAGTGGGCAAATTCCAACGGATATAAAGAAGACCTCTCAATCGACAGGGTTGATGTGAACAAGGGATATTCACCAGATAATTGCCGTTGGGCTGATTCAAAAACACAAGCATACAACAAAACCACAACGAGAACCATAAGCCTGAACGGTGAATCTCATAATATTGCTGAATGGGCAGAGATTACTGGGATTAACAAAGGAACTATTTCGAGTAGGCTTAACCGTGGTTGGTCAGAAGAACGGGCGATCACAGTACCAACTGGGAAGGCGGTACAAAATGGATAACTATGTTGTATATCATTTGCACAGCGATTTAAGCAATGGGGTAACAAACATTGATTCTGTAACAAAGTTTGGAGAGTACATAAATAGAGCTGTAGAATGTGGTATGAAAGCGTTAGCGTTCAGCGAGCATGGCTCCGTGTTTGAGTGGTATCATAAAAAGTCAGCAATCGAAGCGGCGGGTCTCAAATATATCCATGCTGTTGAGGCCTATCTCACATCTGATCTATCCGAAAAGATCAGAGATAATTACCACTGTGTCCTGCTTGCTAAAAACTATGACGGTTTTTTGGAATTGAATCAGTTGGTATCCGATAGCTTTAACAGAAAAGATAACCACTTCTACTATGTTCCGCGTATCTCATTTGATGAGTTGTTCCAAACATCGGATAACATTCTTATAACGACAGCTTGCATTGGCGGAGTCCTTGCCAAAGGAGATGGGTTTATCCAAGAGCGGTTTTTGAACTTTATGAAGAAGAACAAACACCGTTGCTATTTTGAGATCGGACATCACCTTGACGAGAAACAGGTTATTTATAATCAGAGGCTATACCAGTTGAGTCAAGATACTGGTATACCATTGATTGCAGGGACTGACACACATGTTTTGAATGCAGAACATGAGCGTGGGCGGTCGATTCTCCAGCGGTCGAAAAACATCCGTTTCGATGAAGAAGATAAATGGGATCTGAAGTTCAAAACATACGATGAACTTGTAGATTCTTTCCGGCTTCAAGACTCAATCCCGGAGGAAGCGTACATGCAAGCCATCGAGGAAACAAATCGAATGGCAGATATGGTTGAACCGTTTGAGTTGGATCGTGGTACAAAGTACCCACATATCTATGAGAACCCCGAAGAAACATTCGTTGAGAAAATCAGAGAGGCAATTCGTGTTCATCCGTATGCAGTAAAAAGACATGGTGGGGAGCGGCTCGGAAAGATTGTTGCAGAGGAAATTGAAGTTTACAAGGCAACAAAATCAATCGACTTTATGCTTCTTCAGACATATCTCCGAGAATGGGAACGAAAGAATGGCATCCAGTGTGGATATGGTCGTGGCTCAGTTTCTGGAAGCATAGTTGCATACCTACTTGGCATTACAGAGATGGATAGTATTAAGTTCGGTTTGAATTTCTTCCGATTTATGAATCCATCTCGTGTCACAAATGCAGACATTGATACAGACTACAGCGGCAAAGACAGAGATCGTGTCAAGGAATTCTTGCTCAAGGATAAGATGGGGCTCCCAACGATCCAGTCAGCAGAAATCATTACATTCAACACGATTGAAGAGAAGGGCGCCATTCGCGATGTTGCACGAGCACTTGGTATCCCTCTCAGTGAAGTGCCGGCTATTACAAAAGCAGCAGACAGCAAGAACGAAAATGAAAAGTCTGCTATCAGAGCAAAGTATAAAGAGCTGTTCAACTATGTGGATATTGTTCGTGGAACCATTGTTTCCATCGGCACTCATCCAAGTGGTGTTTTGATCTCAGACTTACCAATCGCACAGACGGTCGGCTTATGTAGCATCTCAACATCAGATTACCCAGTGTCCATGATTAACATGAAAGAATTGGATGACTTGATGTATGTCAAGTTAGACATTCTTGGGTTAGATAATATCGGCGTTATCAATGATACCTGTAAAAAACTCGGTATTGAGCGCCTGACGCCAGACAATGTTGATATGGAAGATATGGATGTTTGGCGTAGTATTCGTGACAACACAACGCTGATATTTCAATGGGAATCGAACAGTGCGCAACAGTATATGAAGAAGTTTATGTCTGACGAGACACTTGCAATAGCAAGGTCAAAGATCCCGAACTTCTCTATGCTGAAGTGGATGTCATTCGGTAATGGTTTATTGAGACCAGCATGTGCCAGCTTCCGGGACAGCGTGGCAAATGGTGAGTTTTATGATAATGGATTCGATGCTCTAAACGAATTCCTTGCACCGGAGGCCGGTCGTATCGCGATGCAAGAAACTATCATGCAGTTCCTTGTAAAGTTCTGCGGTTATTCTGCAGCAGAGTCAGATAATGTTCGACGGGCAATCGCAAAGAAAAAGGGGACAGAAACACTGCTTCCTGAAATCGAAAATCGGTTTGTTGCTTATTGCTCAGAACAATACGACATGACAGTTGAGCAATGCGAAAACATTATCAAACCATTCCTCCAAATCATTCTCGACGCATCAGCTTATGGATTTTCGTGGAACCACTCTGACGCATATTCTGCAATCGGGTATGTATGTGGGTATCTTCGATACTACCACCCGCTTGAATTTTTAACTTCTGCTCTCAATATATTTGGCGATAATCAAGAGAAGACAGCGGCAATTACAAGTTATGCGAAAAAAGTAGGCATTCAAGTAACAATGCCAAAGTGGGGACTTTCAAGAGGGGTCTACTTCTTTGATAGGGAGCGAAACATTATCGCAAAGGGTCTTTCATCTATCAAGTATATGAGTGCTGCATTGGCAGATGAATTATATGCCTTGTCGAAGGAGAAGACATATACATACTTTGTTGATCTGCTATATGACCTTGATACAAAGACGAGCATCAACTCAAGGCAGCTTGATATTTTGATCCAACTTGATTTTTTCTCTGACTTTGGGAACCAGCGAGAGCTCTTAAAAATGAACGATATGTTTAATACATTCAAAAAGGGCGAGGCAAAGCAGATTAAGAAGTCAGTGGTTGATGGAACTCCATTGGAAGCAATCGTTAAAAAGTATGCGGTTGGTGTCACAAAATCTGGCGGAGAAGCAAAAAGTTATACACTTCTGGATGTTATGTCCATACTCAAAGATACCGAAGATTACATCAAGGGAATTGGAATGGATGATATCAGTGACCTTATCAAGGTTCGCAATTTTTACGATGTAATGGGATATATCGGATATGTATCTGGAAAGGAAACCGACAGAAGGAAGTTATATGTTACAAAGATAGTTCCACTTCACCGCAAAAGCGACGGGAAGCAATTTGGTTATAGTGTGTTTACCAAGTCTATAGGCAGCGGTGTTGAGAGCCGGTTTACGGTATTCAACAGCGTTTATAATAAAGAGCCTATCAGAGAGGGCGATATCATCTACTGCAAGGAGTACATCCGGGATGGAGCTTACTTCAAGATGACAGCCTATGAAAAAGTTTTCTGAGAAAGGAGATTTGGAATGATTAAGAAAACCATTGTTGAAACAGTTTATGAGTACGATAAAGATGGCAAGGTCACACGAAAAACTGTTACTGAAACAACCGAAGAAGACACCAATGTATACTGGCCTAACTACAATCAGCCATACATCGGCACGCCTGTCTATTGTAACGATGACATTTCAACCACAGCATCTGACCAGGCGACAATTAAATAAAACTTAGGTTTTATATTGAAATAAAGGGGGCATCGAATTGCCAGAAACAAAGTGCTGCAACCTCTGCGGTAAACCGCTCGATGAGTGGGATTTGCAGGAGGATTTCACCATACATACAACTGTTGGATATGGAAGCAAATATGACCTCAGTAAAGTACACTTGCAGCTTTGCTGCGACTGTTTTGATAAAATCGTCGATAGCTGCAAAATCTCACCAGTAATCGGTGAGGTGCATATGGGGGTATGCTACTATGATTGATTGTCGGGAAATCGATACTACCATAGCCATAGCGATGAGCAAGATTGAGAGGATGCTCGATCGAGTACATGATATGAATGATCTTGTATTCGTCATGACTCCTGACATCTTCTGCAGCCTTATTGGAAGAAAAGAGTTCTTCACATCAGTAGACACTGCACATGAAAATGGTGTTATGGGTATGTACTATGGGCTTGATGTTTTTGTTGTTGACACAAGGACATGTGATGAATCTATATGTACCCCGGCATTCCGCTATCAAGAATGTGTCAATGTGCCTATTCAAGCAGAAGACTATTTTCTGTTCAAAGATTGTGGTGCCCTATACAAGTCAAACGACGGTGAGCGAATTTATGACACGGGCATCCGTGTAACAAATGGGATTGAACGCGAAACAATTAGACCTATGGCCGATACTGTATTTGAGGCGGGATACATTACATCTCCATATATTACAAGTTCGTACACACCTACTAATTACTCATCATGGAGGCTTTTTCAGTCTGATTTTGCATGGAAATCTCCGTATGAGGGTTGGTGTGCGAGCGATATATTCAAAATGCCAAAGAAAAAGGTTGAACCTGAATTAGAAACGACCAACGAATTTGACGAGTTTATTGCGCAATTCAAAAGAAACTAAAAACAAATAGGCGGTTAATGAACGATATCAACCATCGTTCTTTTTTATCGCCAAAATCACGGAGGTACTACTATGAAACGCTCTTTAATTGTAGGCACCGTCCTGATCCTGATTGTAACTATTATGCTTTCATCTTCCATCATTCCGACAGCAGCGAATGATGAAAAGGATATGGACGAACAGACATTGAGTGAAACAATGCAACCATCATACATGACATATTGCGACTATGCACTTATGCCTGAACTACCGAAAATTAAAGAAAACGGCGGAGCTGTTGATTGCTTCGAAGAAGAAAGCAAGGAAGAAGAGACATACATAACTTATTACACTGAGAACGATATCGTCATGTTGGCGGAGCTTCTTTATAACGAATGTCGTGGTGTAGATAGTGTGACTGAGCAAGCGTGTGTTGTTTGGACTGTCTTAAATAGAGTTAATGACAGTGATGGCGCATCGATTGCTGACATCGTAACGGCAGATGGTCAGTTTGCTTATAGCCACACCCCTTTATTGGACGACCTTTTGTGGCTTGCAGAGGATGTATTGTCTCGTTGGAATGCAGAACTTAACGGAGAAACATCAGTGGGAAGGGTGCTCCCGTCTGATTACAAATGGTTTGGAGGAGATGGCGAACACAACTATTTCCGAAATTCCTATAGCGGCAGCTATGATATTTGGGATTATAGCCTGCCAAGTCCCTACGAAAGTTGAGGTTAATAAATGGGTAGAGTAATCATCCAAAGCGAGTTTACAACCAAAATTCCTATCACGATGATCGGCACAGAAGCCGGTATTTGTTGGGGGGCAGACATTTCTGATAAGGAGAAAAACTACAAAAGAGGAATTGATTGCCTCGAAAACGAACACGGTAGGACATTTGAATTCCCTGATGTATATATGATCCTTGATGGATATTCGGCAAGGGTTATTCGTGAATGGTACACGCATATCGGAGGAGCCCCTACAAGATTACAAGCAAGTACACGGTATATCAACTACCAGGATGGGTTTTCATATGTGACTCCTCCAAGTATCCAGAAGAATAAAACTGCTCTCCGTGTGTATGGAGATATGATGTCAAACATTGTGGTGTCTTTGCAAGCATTAGAAAAACTCGGTGTTCCAAGAGAGGATTCTGCTCTCGGCTTGCCTTTGGGGATGGAGACGAAAATGGTTGATAAACGCAATCTGCGAAACTTAATCGATATGTCTCACCAGCGCATGTGCAAAAGAGCCTACCATGAGTACCGAGAATTATTTAACGATCTGATCGAAGCGCTGAGCAATTATTCTGACGAGTGGAAGTACCTTGTTGAGCATTATTTCACTCCAAAGTGCAAGTATATGGGGTTTTGTAAAGAGCGTTATACCTGCGGCATGATGCCAAGGAGGGATGTGAAGGCATGAAAGTAGTCTGTATTTCTGGCAAAGCACAACATGGGAAAGACACAACGGCAGGTTTCATGAAAGAAGCACTTGAAGCAGATGGATACAAAGTTCTAATCGCCCATTATGGTGACTTGGTCAAATATATTTGTACGAAGTTTTTTAATTGGAACGGCGAAAAGGATACATATGGACGGAGTCTACTTCAGCGTGTTGGGACAGATGTTATTCGCAATAAGAGGCCAAATTATTGGGTGAAATTTATTTGCGATATGTTGTCATTCTTTCCAAGTGAATGGGACTATGTTCTTATCCCGGACAGCCGATTCCCAAATGAGGTCGATTATCTGCGTTATATTGGTTTTGATGTAACACACATTCGTGTGATTCGAGAGAACTTCGTGAGCCCGCTCACTGAAGAACAGCAGAAGCACCCATCAGAAACTGCATTGGACAATGTCAAAGCAGACAAATACATAATCAACAATGGTACACTTTCTGATCTGCATAAAGCAGTAGCAGACTGGGTTTTCGAAGTAAACGGGGAGCATCAAACTTCCATTTACGAATAATACATACAGCAGGAGGATTCACATGAAAAACAGAGTTGGTGGCTATTACGATATCGAGATTGATATTGAAAAGGCACTCGTTGAGGGTGGCATGGTAAGCGAGGTCTTTTACCTAAAAGATCTTAAACAGCGTAAGCTCTTTCTGAGTGAAGATGTCAACCAGTACACCATTGGGGACATTGTCAAGAACATCCTCCAGTATAACCGCGAGGATTATGAACTGAAGCCCGAGGCACGCAAACCTATTCTACTGTATATTGCCTCTAATGGCGGCGAGGTAGATGCCGGGTTTGAGCTGATTGATGTGATTTTAAGCAGTAAAACACCAGTCTATACAATCAATCTCGGATACCAGTATTCCATGGGATTTCTGATCGGCTTAGCAGGGCATTGCAGATATGCCATGAACCATTCCAAGT
>UMIN01049006.1_pt1 | contig 16897 bp, 21 predicted proteins | sample 1965811 | NCBI WGS metagenome assembly UMIN01 (sample SAMEA4836123, study PRJEB28245) | human gut metagenome | biome: gut microbiome; material: fecal sample | place: Denmark | collected 2008
GTTTGACTATACGGTGCCGCAGACCCAGTCCACCCGGAAACGGTCAGAGTAACCTCTGTTGTATGGTTTAAAAGGTTTACCGCTCGATTAGTGGCATTTATGTCTTCGGCCCCAAACATATCCCCCTCCTGAAGATAAGTTGTCTTATCCTCAATGGACGAGAGGCCTTCGCCAATATCCGAGATTTTATACTTTCTATTCCCGTCAAACTCGTCGTCTCTATAATCTGTTTTTAACATATTATTTCCTCCTGTTGCCTAACGATTTTGTTCCCAGTTTGAAACTCAGTCGATTCAGACCTGACAGCTTTGATTCATGTATATCATCCATATCCTTGAGTATCTGCTCGATCTGGTTGGCCTCTATATAGCTGGCATATTGGATTGTGCTCGGAAGCATAGGTGTAGTCGGCTTGACAAAATAGGCATTTTTGAGGGTTTGGATATTCTTTCGGATTCTCTGCATCTGCGAATCCGTTCTCCATTCCTGCATCTCCCATTCTTTCGTGTCTACGCTGATATGCAAATAGTCTGCGATATATGCGCAAGCCTTTTCTACTCGATTTAAAGTGTTATAGTCTGCCGCACATCTCCCCGGCACTCTTCCGGTAATATCTGCCTGTGTCCGGTCTGTTATTAGCTCGTCGATTACACTCATCCGATTTCCACCTCCGCTGTGACTTCTCCGGTAAAGGTAAAGTCCATTTTCCTGATAGTCCCCGTCCTGCTGCCAGCAAATCCCGTATCAATACTCACCATCTGACCGACCTCCTGCTCATTGACTCGTACTCTGGTAGATACAGTCTCATTGTTACGGTAATATCTGTAGAGCCTTTCCAAAACTTCCTGAGCATTTTCGGAATTAATCAGTGTAGCCTCTTTAACCTCTGCTATATTGGTGTTATTCGTGATGCGTTCATCTACTTTTTCCATGATAGTAGTAGAATGGGTATATTTCTTTCCCGATAGCTTCACTTCTGTGCCGGTACCGGATACGATAGCATAGTTATCGCCGCTGCTGATAATTTCCCCTCCGGTAATCGTCAGGGAATGATAAGGCTCGCTAAATTCTATCATAGCGGATCCGTTCAGGCTGTCGCTGTAGATTTCCGACGATTCGTCGCTTTTGGTGTATCTGTGAGTATACAGCCGCACTCCCGTTATGATCTCGGAATGATCAACGCTCAGGCCCGTAAATATATCAGATGCCACAAAATTGGAGCTTATCTCCTCCTGCTTTGGATAGATCTGCAATACCTCGTTGTTAGCTGTATTTACAACCGCTCCCAGTGCAAAAGCTACCTGCTGTAAAGCCTGCCGTCTGGTACCAATAGGGAGATATCCCGTTATTTTTGCATCTTTGTAAGCATCGTCAAGAAAATACTCGATTCCGGTTCCGGAAAACAGGCCTTGCAAAAAATTATCGATCGGAACATGGTCGTATAGCCCGCCATAATATTGAAAGCCATCTAGCAATCCGATTGCATCCTGTGTCTGGAATTGGTAATCCCATCGGCTACTCTGCTTACCGTCTGAAAGGAAGAATTTTCCCATCAGAAGCTCGTCAAAATACAGCCAAATTACCTGCTTTTTCTGGAAATCAAATGCATATTCAACCTCTGTCTTGATGGCAAAATCTAACGTATTCGATGACAATTCAGAGGATATCTCGTCTACCTCCATGATGCAGTCCGCAGAAGACACTTCTTTTCTTCCGTAGATTCTCCTCAATCCGTAATCAATCTTTGTGAGAAAAACCGGGCGGTGCGGGCGAGATGTCTCTAAAAACTCGATTTTTACTTTGTTGTAATACTCCACCACCTGATAGCAGAAATACTCCACTGCATCCGGTTCAAACGTGGATTCAGAGATCTGCTCCTCCCCTCGATACCAGGTGATTTTTAGCTTTTTACAATAATCTCCAGATAATTCATTAAAGGTGAGAGAGATTCCTACGCTGGAGTAGTTGCCTCCAGAAAAGGTAAATGTAATCGCCGGGGGAGAGGATAAAACTCCATCTTCATCTGAAATGGAAGCGCTCACGTACCCGGTTCCCGATATTTCCTCCGGCCCGTTTAAAAATGTGCCATCCAGTAGCGCATAGTCCGGATAGCAGAAGCCATATTCGGGAAATTCTACAATCCCTTTCAGCTCTTCCAAATCTACATAAGGCTCTTTATCATCAGATACTGCTGAGCTATTTTCTTTTGCCCCCAGTGCAATATCGTCATAAATGATTTTTAGTCCCCCAGCGTCCGTCATCCTGCGGTTTTGCAGGTAAGATACCCACACATACCGATACGGCTCTGAGGTCTTCAAAAAGGTGATAATGATGGTGTCAAATAACGGCACTTTGGTTGCGCAAAAATATCTGGCCGAATCCGGATAAAAAGTCTTTTTCTCTACCTCTTCTCCCTCTTTTGTCCACTGTATTTCTACTTCTGAACAATAGTCCTGCGATGCCTGATTGAAATATAGCAGCACTCCATTACTGGTCTTTTTACGGTCGTAGGATACTGTGATCTTCGGGGCCTGTCCTGTAAATCTTCCATCTGCTCCGCTAATCGCTTTGCTGATATATCCATAATTTCCATCCGGCAGCATATCTGGAGCGTTTCGAAATGTGCCGTCCAGTAGCGCGTAATTCGGAAAGCAATATGCATAATCGGGAAAGGATGCTGCCATGGTCGTTAGTACAGACGCATCAGAGTATGGCTGCTCTCCGTTTGTTGTGATTGCAACATCCCATGACGGCATGTTAATTCCTCCTTCGCTGCGGCTCCATAGCTACAAAGTTTAAACTCAATCCTTCTCTTCCCCAAAGATTTTTCCCGTCTCGGATTATCAGCGAGTCTTTGGCTTTAGTGACATAAGCTTTAAAGGTAAGTGTTTCCTGACCATACGGGAAAACCATATCATGGCTTTCAACTGGTGCTGTAATCTGCTCGTAAAATGCATCATAGTCCTGCACATTCTCACCGTGTGGCTGTATGGTGAGAGTATAGTTGTAAAAAGTTCCGATAATGTCCCTGTGCATAGCATAGTCATTCGTACGGCCGGAGTTCTCTGTATCTGTCACCTGAGCATCTCGTTCCAGCTTTGTGACCCATAAATCGTATTCTCTTCCGTCCATTAAAAAGATTGCCATTTACCTTCCTCCCACGATAACCAGGTTTGTGCCCTTTCGCACTGTTTCCCTGTCCAGTTCAGGCTTCAATACACGTGCAAGGGCAGCCATGGAGCCCTCAAACCGAAGCGTAATAGTCTGAGAACCCGCACCTCCCGCCTCCTGCATCGCTTCCAAAAGCGCCTGCTTGATAGCGGATACAGGAGATACTACCTCTGCTTCTCTATTGTTATCGCCTAAAATAGCTGCAAATTCTCCAGCGCGAGGGGGGATGACGGTACCGGATGCCAGCTGCGGAATTCGCGGAAGATCAACTGAGTCGAGGTCAAAACCAAACTCTTCTCCACCTATTCCAGGAACCCAATCAGGAACCTCAAAATGGATTTTATTTAAGGCGTCAATTACCCAATTAATTCCAGACTCAACTGCCTCAATCATTTTGTTCACAAATCCGATAATAGATCGAATGGGGCCTTTTACAAAATCTGGCATGAGATCCCAGATGCCTTTGAAAATTTGTTTAATCCCTTCCCAGGCTTTATTCCAATCTCCCGAAAATACTCCTGTCAAAAATTGGATTACTCCTCTTAGAACTTCGAGAAAACCGTTCAATATTTCTCCAATCCAATTAAATATATTTAAGAAATGATTCCCCAGGGCGTCTAAAATTGGCGCCACTACTGGCATAATATTTTGAGCAATCCAATTAATAAGTGGCTGGAAGATATTTTCCCACACAGCTTTTACCAAATCTGCCAAATCACCAAATGCTCCGACAAAATTCTGAATGAGAGGATCTATTGTCCCTTTCCACACTTGTGTAAATTTTCTTGCAAGCTCATCCATGACCGGAGCAATATAGGTATTGTATCCATCAAGGAGGCTACCTACAATTTCTGACATTCCTTGTGTAAATGAATCAAACAGTGGCTTGATATGTTCGTCATAGACTGCATTGACTGTTTCAAATGCCAGGGTAAAACTGTCCGCAATGGTATGTAAGACTTCCTGTATCGGTACCAGAATATTTTCAATCGCTGTTCTGATTTCTCCTACATTTTGTACAATAGGGACAGTTACAGCGCTTATAACATCCCGTCCGAATTTCCCGGCTAATTCCAGGACTCCTGTAAAAGCGGTGTAGAATATATTGATTAGGTCTGCTGTCAGCTGTTTTGCAGTATCGCTCCGGAAAACAGCGAAAATCTGGGCAGCCGCGGCCGTGAAATCAGCAATTATCGTTCCTAATGACGCAGATATATCGAATAGTGATACCAAATCTGATACTATTTTCGATTTGTTCTGCGTCAAAAATAGGTCAATTCCACCGAGCAAGTTGTCAGCAATAGTCAGGCCTACACTCGCGAAAGCTCCAGTTATTCTGCCCAAATCGTAGACGAGGCTTTCGACCATGGAGCTGAACCCATCAGTCACTTGCGGATCAGTAAAAATTTCCCGCATCGTATCCCCGATACTGATGATACTGTTTTTAATGGAATCGAGAACTGACAGGTCTCCGATGCCCTCGAAGAAACCGCCCTTAAAGATTTTTTTCAAATCCAGCAGTTTTTCTTTTATGGCGTCAATTGCCTCTGTGAGCGAATTATCTACCGGAACCGTCTCAAACATATCGCTTGGATCTGGTCCTTCATCGGCTCCTCCACCTCCAGAATCAGCCGCACTGGGCTTCTGAATTTGAACCAGGTCATCAAATGGAGCCAGCATCTTCTCGGCTTCTTTTCCGGTTTTTTTTGCTTCTCCTCCTGTTTTTTTAAGGCTATCTGCATAGTCCTGCTGAACCTTTGTAGCTCTGACAAAAGTATCTTTACCAGTTAGTACTGACACGAGCTGTGCCACGGCTGTAGCTGCTGAAGTGAGCAGGCCGATTAAATAGTTCAGGGCCGGCGCAATGGCTGTTAAAATCGGGGAAAAAGCTGTGGCGAATGCATTTTTCAGCTGAGTGAGAGATGACATCAGGCTGGAAAGTGTGGCATTAGTTTCACCTGAATACTGAGCCAGATTATTCATTCCCTCTTTGACGCCATTCATCACAGCACTAATGGCCTGGAAAACCATGCTGAAAAGAATAGACATCCCTAGCATTTTCCCCATACTCATTCCGGCATGTTTTGTTGATTTTCCAAAACCGTCAGATGATTTCGAAGCTTTCTTCTGGGCCGAATCCGTCTTCGTAAGTTCATCTCTATAGCTGTTTACTTTCTGCTCAAGAGACTGATACGATGTACGCAAGCGATTATTCATATCTTTTAATTTCGCTTCCTCTTGAGCCAATTTTCTCATATCCTGTTGGGCCGCATCTGTATTCATCCCATATGTAAATGCTTTTCCGGTTTGCTCTAAATCCTTCAGTTCTCCATTGGCATATTTGATTGTATTGGTCAGTTCGTCTATGTCATACTGCATTGACTTATAAGCCTTACTGTTTGTCTTGCCTCCTAATTCCAGGAATTTTCTTTGCTTATCAATCAGAGCATCAAGCCTTTTCTGTGCAGCGTCAATTTGTTGTTGTACTTCTGCATATTCTTGTGTAGGCATTTTTTGTCTGCCATATTCAGCTACTTTCTGTTTCAGTTCATCAACCTTTTTAGCCTGCTGAGAATATTGGTTATTGAGTTTCGAGAAAGAATCTACCTGTTTTTGAAACGCGATTCTGGCTTTTTCTCCTAATCCATCAAGAGAATTGGCCATTCTTCGAACAGCGGCCTCGATTTCTTTGGATCCGGCTTCAGCCCCATCACTATTGATTTTTGTATCAATTAGTATCGTTCCATCTGCTTTCATATCCCATACTCCTTACAGCCACTTCTCGATGCTTCTGATCTCCCGCTGCTGCTCCTCGCTGTACTGCTTCTTCAGTTCCACCAGCTCCCTGTGTTCTCGTTCAAATTCCTTTTCCCATTTTTCCAGCTTTTTGTGCTTGGCTTTCTTCTGCCGGATCGCCCATACCTGAGACGCAAGCCCGTCCTCAATCTCCATAAAATATCCGAGAAATGTCCACCAGTGCAGATAAGGCAAGACCCGGACTTCTGTTCCGGCAATTTTATTAACTGCTGGAATAATAATCTGGGCGTCCTGCTCCCAATCCATGGTTTTGGGTTTTGGCTTTCCAGAAGGGAGATTGTAGTCAATAAACTCAACCGCTTTCTGGCAAGCCTCCTGTTTTGATTCAGGCGGGATTTTGTCATAATCTGGGTAAATGATACGAAACATCACTTCCTGCTTCTCCATAGCATTCAAATCTGGATCTGACATGGCTATCATGATGTCTATAATGACCCTAAAGTCCGTTTCTATCGCATATGACTGGTCGGAAACGGTCAGAGATGTCGGCAGGCTGTATGCATTCATCGGCCATATTTCTCCGTGTACTTTTTGATTCTGGCCGAACTTTTCTGTATCCGCACATTCATTTCCTTCCCGATAAAATCTACCAGAAGATTAAGAACGTACTCTGCATACAGTTCTCCGTCCTGGCGAGGCGTTAATGGATTGCTGTGCTTAAACAACTCATCGGCCGCTTTCGGAGAATCTAAAAGGTAGTTAAACTGTCCCTTGATTTCATCCGATACAGCGAAAAGGTCTGAATCTGGTTTGATTTCAAGCGCGCCGAAATGTTCAATTACTTTTTCACAGCGCTTTACAATATCCAGATCTGACGGATTCCACCAGAACCCGCCTGTAACTTCCTTTTCCTGATTGATAATTTCGATCCATTCTTGATCGTTTACCTGAATCTGTCTTGCCATATATCCTCCTGATTAAAGGGACATCTCATCGGCCCCGGCTGCTGTAAATTTTTTAGTCGAAATACTAAAGGTTCCCCTCACTCGGTTGCCTGCTTTGTACAGTGTAAACGGAGTCTGAATGCCCGAAGTATCACCACCTACACTGTTAGGGATAAGATAGACGTCCTCTCGATAAGCCCATACTACAGTAGGCTCTGCATCCTCTGTCGCTCCCGGCTTCAACAGCACGTCCACCATACTGGTCTTGCATTTATCGCCGGTGGCCCTGGTATTGGACAGCTCCATGATTTTTTCAGACAGTGTATCGTCGTAATCTTCATAATAAAATGGATCTACATCTGCCTGAACTTCATATCCGGAATGCTGCACGGACTGTTCTCCGAGGATGTTGTGAGTGATTTCAACATCTGGATTCAGTTCCTCGCTGTACTCTTCCAGATTCTTTCCGAGTCGAACGTATTCTGTTTCTGTATATGTGGTGTCGAATGCTGCATCTACAAAATGTGCCAGATATTTTCTTTCAATCATTATTTTTCTCCTTCCTGAAAATAAAAAAGCAGAACCGTAAATCGGCTCTGCGTCTAGCGTCTGGCTCTATTTGGGGAATTACCCGCTATTTTCTTTCTTATATTTTAACATATTTCTCTTTTTTACTTCTCCCCACATTCAGTAAAGAAGCTACTAACCAGGTGTTGGCTAGTAGCTTCTATATTATTTTTCAAAATCATTCCTATACTGCACCGTCACGGGCAGCAGCCAGTCCTGCACGCCGTTCTCCTGCGGCTCCGTTCCATAGCTGTTATCTCGTGTAATCTTCTTAATTTGCCGACTGCCTGTCAGCTTTGGATAACTGGACAGTTTATATGTCTCCTCATCAATCATTGTAGACTCGCAACAGAGCCATTTACCGAAAGCATCCAGAAATTCCTGAATTGACATTTTCTGCCGCTCTTTTGCACTGCCGGCGGCGCGGTAGATAATAAAGAAAGGGTATTGGCAAGTCTGATGCACGCCTCCGATTACATCTTCCCGTTCCGTGTATACAAGTGCTCCAGCGTCATTTGAAAAAGCGATTCCGCTGTCCTCTCCCAATTCTTCATATTTCACTTCCTCGCCCGGAAGAAGCCCTGGAAATTGGTTCAGAAGGTCTTTCATAGCCTCAGTAATCACTTCATATCCTGTCGCGTCCTTCCCTATTGGCTTTCGCTCATTATCCACGCTGTCCACCTCCCGCCGTTCTCTTTACATCTCTTATCCACTTCTTTTCGTCTGCTTTCTTCGCCGCGTCAAACCAGTGCGATTGTGCTTTTGGGTGTGCCTGTCTGGTATAACTCAGCTCCGGCTTTGCATTGGTCTTGCCGCCAAACTCGCTTACCAGGACTTTCTTTGCCCCGCGCCTGGCCCAAGTGCTTCCGGTCTTTTCGTCTACCATTGTCTTTCCTTCGTACAGGAAGCGGCCTTGCGGGCCATATGCCGCATATACCTCTCCTGAGCCTTGTACAGCCGCGCTGGCGGCCCGTGTGGCGTTGATAAAGGAGCCTGTCACCATAGGCATAAACGGCACCATGCTGTTCATTACATCTCCGTCAAGCTGATACTGCGCCCGTTGGAATTGCCGTTCAAAGCGGTTCATGTTCAGCGTTACCCGGATGTCGCCGTCCACGATGGAAAAGCCTTTGAAATGCTTAATCTTGCTTCTTGCCATATCACGCCCCCAGGATTTCAAAATGCGGAATCACCGTGTACGGCCCGCCTGCTGTAGTAATCAGAAATACGAAGTCGTTCTCCCGGTTCATGTAAGCGTAGAATCCTTCCGACAGCCTGTCGGCGTAATCCTCATCATTTACCGGGCTTTCCCCCGTCCACTCGCCTTTCCAAAAGAAGTCTGTTGCCGGATTGAACGTGATACTGTCTGCCAATTCATCGTTTACCTGCTTCGCCCATGCTTTCGGCGGGAGCCAGATAAGCTCCTTCCCAGCGGAGTCAGTGATAACCTTCTGCCCGTCCTTTTCTGTGTAGGCAATATGTAACTCTGCCTTGTCTGTGCTGTCTGGGCCGTATTTCTTCAATATCTGCCCCCGGTCGGTTTCCAGGTGTACGCCAGATAAAACGTGAGGATACCAGACGGCGGCAGTGCTGGATTCGTAATAATTGAAAACAGTAATCACATCCGAAAACATCAGGTATCCTCCTTTAAAAGCCGGCGCATACGGCCTCTTTGAATTTGTCTTGAAACGCCTTAATCCTAACGATATTCCCCATGCACTCGTCCGGCACATTCCCGTAGAAGATAATCGTCTCCGGCTGCAACCGCAGCACCATCTCCTCATACCCGGCCAGAAACAGTGCCTTCTTTTCCTTGCTGTTCATGCAGCCCACAGAAGAAACCGCCACGGTCGCCCCCTCCGGTTCCCCGTCGAAGCACCATTCAAAGCTATCCGGCGTACTCCATGAGATTGTCGGGATAACCTGTATTCCTGCTTCTTGCAGATATGCGCCTACCCAGTGCTTGCGATAATGGTTGTATATCTGTATCGCTTTCGGGAAGTCGGTATATGTAGAGAAGTCCGGCGACATCACATAGCGGAATTGGGACAGCATGGGAATATATCGGTCAATGTCCGTCCACAGGCGGTTGAATTGGTAATCATCCACGAAGAAGTGAACGCCCTTGCCTTCTCGTTTCTCGCAGGACTTTGCATAATTGAAAGAAATCCACTCACATCCGCCCTCGTATGGTGTAAGCTGTATCTGCGGTATGCCGTACCATCCCACGCCGTCAAACATCCGGCGCTCCAGATTTTCATAATTGCGGCGGTTTCGATAGTTACTCATTATTTATTATCCGTTTTCCAAAACCGTTTCCACAATCCAGATAGCTTTTCCCAACCATACATAGCGACAAAAGCCACGATAAATCCAGCCATGATAGCCGCCAAAATCATGTACCATAAAATCGTCATCTGGATGTACTGCATATAGGCCACGAAGGCCACCACCGTGATACCGATAGACAGCACGAATACCAGAATATCTGTAGGGATTTTAGACAGTACGCCCACGCCCTTAAATACCTGCGTAATGACAGATACCATAAAGGCCAGTGCGCTGATGACTGCCAAAATCATTGTCATGTTTGCAAATAATGCTTCCATTCTTATTCCTCCGTGTAATCTTCAATCACCTCAATGCCATACTCGATGGCGCAGGTGTTTTCAATCCGGCAACCTCTTGCGTCCTCCCAGCCTTTTGCGAAGTACGCCACATCCGCTGTTGAAAGCAATTCAAGGGACTTACCCAGGAACCACAACGGCCTTGCGTCTGCCGGGGCATTCTGAAAGAAGGAATCAATCACCTCAACTTCTTCTCCGTCGGGAAGCTTCGCCTTTGCGCTGGCAATCGCCTTTTCTCTTACTGCCAGAATTTCTTCATCCGTTTTGCCCTTCATGGGCTGTGAAATAAATAATCTAACCATTTCTACCTCACACCGGCGTAAAGCAAATTCACGCCGTTATTATCTTTTACTCCCGTCAGATACAGCCTCGCCGCACTGTACAGGAGATTGTTTGTCGCCTCTTCATCACCGGCCGCCTGATAAACCGCGCTCCAGTTTTTTGCTCCGCTGGCCGTATCAGACAGGGACGCATAGCTGATTGATTCGGAACCAGCAGACCGGGAAGAAATGATTCCTGATGTCGCGCCGCCGGAAGCCCCAGAAGAACCTCCGGCCTGCGCCGCCGCGTTCGCCTGCTTCTCTGCCAGCTCCAGTTCATACAGCTTGTCAGACACGGCGCAGACGGCTTTCTGTACCTTTGTGGCCGCCCTCTCATCAGACGGTAAGCCGTCAACCAATCGGTCAAAGGTGATAACGTCCAGAAAGTCGCTTGCCCGGTCTGCTATCCGTGGGAAGTCAGCTTCCGGCACGACATTCCCGTGATATGTAGTTGCGTAAAACTCAAAGTCGGTATATGCCATGCCGGGGCCTCCTTTCATCAGGTCTGAGACGTTACAGTATCGTTTCCGGCCTTCAGCGCCTTGTAAGTGTTATCGCACTCAACAACCGTGATGTGATGTCCGGTCGTTGCGGTAATGTCGCTCTTACCGTCCCATGCCGTCCAGTTTCGGACGCTCTGTCCGTAGGTTACTTCCGGGGCCGCGCTGGCGTTGGTCTTATACTTATACAGGTGTCCGGTCTCCAGAGTAGGTGATACGGTCAGCTTCGTTGCGCCGGATGTACTTCCTGCCGCAGAATCAACCGTCAGGGTTCCCAGTGTGGGGTCATCGGTAATATCTACCACTGCGATAGCGTCGATGTACTCCGCAAACAGGGTAAGTCCCATGATTGCGAACGCTTCGGAAACAGCCGTGTTATAGTTTCCCTGGGTATGGAAACCGATAAGATTTGTCTCGCCTGCGCTCACAGTGTACACAAGGCCAGCCCGCACAAAATCGCTGTCGTTCGGGTCAATGTAATACAGCACGATGTTCTCTACGGGTGTAGCAATAACCCGTCCCCTCGGAATCTCGGACTCAGACAAAAGAAAAATCGTGTTGAATCCCATGAAGTCCTTGATATACTGGAAACCAAACTGATTCTGAATGGTAATATCAGCCGCTCCCAGATATTCGTACACATCCAGCACATTCACGAACCCAACAGTCCCAGTAGCCGTTCTGTGCATGGTTTTGAACTTGTTTTCTACAAGTCCCTTTGCCATAGCCAGTGCCATCTGGAATGTCGTTTCGGTCGCCGTCAGGGTTCCAGTGTTCAGATAGCTGTAGAAGCGGCCTGTAACGTCGCTCTGAAGCTGAAACAGGAACTCATCATCGGTCATCTGAACGGCATTGTCATATCCGTGGTCTTTGATAGATTCAATGGAAACGGCTTTTGCGTACTTCTCAATCGTGATGTCCGCATAGTCCTTTTCCTTTACAACAAATTTGCTGTAAGGGATTTCCTCGCCCTCACCCACATTTCCGCTTTCCAGCACGCCCTCAGCGTACTTGCTTTTCAGCTTCGTGTTCGGCTGCTTTTTAATAGGGCGCATAATCCCCAGGATTTCTCTCAGGTGTTCCCAGTTTCTTTCAAATCTGGTAACAAAATCCACCTCGCGGGCGGTAACCTGGACATCTGCTGTCATAATCAGGTTTTCTTTCGCTGCCATTATTACTCTCCTTTACCAAATAAGTGCATGTTTGCAGCAATGGCGGCCTGTCTCTCGGAAGCGTCCTTGATACCCATAATTTGGTCTTTCGTCATACTTCCACCAGTATTCTGCCGCTGGAACGGCTGTGTGAACCTTGCCGCGTTCTGCTGCGCTTTTTGCTGTTCCTCATCAATGAACGCTGAAGCGTCTTTCTCCTTCATCTGGGAAATCAGGTCATTCAGACCAAGGATTTTTCCGTCTTTCAGTTTCAAGCCGGATTCCTTAATCTCTGCCATGATTGCCCGCTTGGCCGCCTCGCTGGAAAATTTCACGCCCTCAAGCTCTGTTTTCAGTGCGTCATTGAAATCTCGCTGGTAAATCTGCTCCTGCGCGTTCTTCTCGGCGTCCTCAGCTTTCTTCTTCCAGTCAGCCAAATCCCGCTTCATGGTTTCAAGGTCAACGCCATCAAATCCTTGAAGTGTAACTTCTGCTGTTTCGGCCTTTTCCTTCCATGTGTCCCGGTCAGCCTCGGCCCGTCCCAGCTTCTTTTCATGCTCGGCCTTGGTGACGTAGTTTTCAGCCACTTTCTTTGTCAGATCGGCCTTTTTGTCTGCCGGAACCTCAATTCCCATTTCTGATAAAATCGCTTCAATGTTCTGCATATAATCCTCCTGAACGTGATTGATTAACCGCCCGTCAGCGGTATGGATTAAGCCCGTTGCAACCACGGGCGGGGTAACTGAGGCTGCTGGATTCGAACCAGCGTAAAGAGTGTTCCTTCTCTGCCGGGGTCAAAACCCGGTGCCTTATCCGCTTGGCTAAGCCTCATTGTGCGATTTCCGCTTAGATTGTCACGCCGCAAATCTTGACCCCGCCTCCTAGGTTTGGAGCTATTGCGACAGTTTTCAGCGGGAATTGTCATTCTCTACAAGGATTTTCGCTACTCTCACATCATCCGGGAGCTACCCGGCCACATCGGGAAAAGAGGGATCGAACCTCTGACGCACGGCTTATAAGGCCGTCGCTCTTACCAACTGAGCTATCTCCCGATTGCATTTCTTGAAAACTCCCCGTCACGCTTCTTGCGCCGCATACGTTACTCCGAAATGCTGTCAGCCGCCCGGCTATCCCAAGCATAGAAACGCCGTATCGCTCTACGCCATCGGCCGAGGCTCTGCCACTGACAAGTTTTTTCCGCTGCCCTTACGGTAGGCAAACGGCATATAGAAGAAATGCACACGCCGGAAATTGCATCCGCTTTTCAACCTCCGGCACTCATAAGGCCGTTTCTTTTAAGGACGTGTGCTGGAAGAAAGGAGGTAAATCAAATATAAGAAAAGAGCCCGTAACCTGTCGGAATTTCCGAACAGTTCACTGGCTCTGCGTCAAGCGTCTGGCTCTATTCATCTAAAATTGTCCGTATTGTTTCTACCATAAAATCAGGATATATGTTTGCTGTAAATCTATGCTTACACTTCGGGCAAAAAACAGGCAGGTTTCTCGCCACCGTGTCCGGGCGAATTTTTGTCCGGGTTTTGTTGTTGCAGATAGGGCAGTACACCCAACCGTCTTTTACCATAGCATAACTCTCCTTTATGCTTCTATTTTACCATATCCGCCGGATTTACCTCTCCCCACATTTTCCGGCCCATTGCTCCGCCATTGCCCTTGCAATTCCCGGAAATGTTTTTGCTCGGTTTTTTGCGTCCTCTCCCCGTTTTGCAGAACCGTACTTGCTTCTGTCTTTTCTGCTTGTTCCAGCCGGAACATAAGGGCCGATAGGTTCTACAATATTTGTTGGGCGTAATTCCGGCAAACCTCGCAACCACAACCGTGTCTTTTTCGTGCAAGGGTGTCCGTATTCATAAGGCTGTATCTCCTGTGAGTACGGAGGCATTTCAAAAACTCTGCTTGAAACCGGATTTTCAACTGCCACTCTAGGACAATCCGCATTTAAAAAACGCAGAAAAAAATCTTTGGCTTGCAGTCCTTTTTGATACCGTTCTTCGTCTATCTGTCCCTTCTTTGGGTATAGTCTGCAAGCGCCAGCATTACTTAAATATGTGCATGGAGGGAATGCTATAATCATATCCCACTTCATTTTTAATAATTCTAGTGCGTCAACCTGCAAATGCCATTCCGGGTGTCCTCCAGAACATGGTTCAATATCACACGAATATGCTTCGTGCCCTAGCTTTCGCAGTTCAATCGTAACAACCTGGCTTTCTTCGCAGGCAACCAAAGTCCTCATATTTTCCACAGGGTAAAAAGCGCTTTACTGACCGGTCAAAACCTCTTTACTCCTTATCTTTTCTATGCCTATATTCTATCATATTATCAGAGTTGGACTCTCCCCACATTTTCAGCAAAAGCGGCAGGTTTCCCCGCCGCCTCTGTTTACATCATCTTCCGCAATTTGTCGATGTACCGGGAAATAACCTCTCTCTCCTCCCGGCACTCGGAATCGTCACTCATGCCCTTCAGTTCTTCGGTCAGGGCGTCCATGTGTTCTTCCAGAGCCGCAAGCATACGCCTCTTGCAATCCTCGGACTTATTATTCCTGTATGACTGCTTACTGTCCATGTACTCGCTGTAGGAATCGTTTCCTGCACCGGTTGCTCTGCTGTAATGGCCTCTCACATAATGTTCGCCACGGCGGGCATAGGAAGAACCCCTGTCATAGTCCGGCATCATACCGTCTGCCCGACTGTAACGCCCCATGCTGTCACGGTTGCGCCGCTGGGAGTGGTCCCCGGCCTGACTGTAGCCGCCTTCCATCTGTTCCTGAACAGTGCTGTAATACTCTTCTTTGCACTTCCAGTATTCGACATTCTCCATGTCCTTCAGCATGTCGATCAATTTGTATGCGGTTTCCAGGTTCCCGGTATTCAGGCCCTTTTCCGCAATCTTATCAAGCTCATCCTTGATATTCTGCATTAACTTATAACTCATAGCCTGCTCCTTTCTCAACCGCATACTCTGACAGCAGTCAGGTTCGGATTGTCAACATCTACGGCGGACGCGCCTGTGTTCTGTACGGTGACAGTCTGACAACATCCGCAAGGCACATCAATGTAATGCTGTGTCGCTACGTTGAAATACTCGGATACTGCCGCCGGAGTGGCCCGCATGATAGAGCCTGTCAGTGGTTCTCCATTCAGCGCAATCCCCAGGGAGATTTCCCCTACGGTTCCACCTGTAGCCGGAACCGCGATATTTCCGGCAAAGGAAACAAGGTATCTACCGGGCTTTACAAGGGTAAGCTGTGCGCTTCCGGACCTGTGACGCTCTGCGCCGCATTTACTCCCGATTTCATTTGTAAAAGGTACGCTCTGCCCCACCGCTACGGTCGATACAGCAGGATTTAAAAGTTCAATCATATTGTTCTCCTTTCATATCGCAAAAGGGCAGACCGTCGGCCTGCCCTCCTGCGTAATAACGGCTTTTGCCGAACATCCCGGACGTGCCGGGAAGAAACTCCGATATGAAGTTTTTAGCAACATCCGCAGCCGGTGTTACATCCACATCCATTCACGCCGAAGGTAAAGCCTGTCGGATTGATGATGGATGTGTACGGGGACATAACCGGATAGCTGGGTGTAGGCGTAGGACGCAGAGCATTAATGATGTTCGTAGTCTGTGCCTGATTGGAAAGCTGAAGCTGCGCGGACTGAAGCTCAGTCTGAAGGCTCTGGATCTTGTCCTGGGTGATGGTGTCGATAATCCTCTGTACTCCGGCGGTCTGGTTCTCAATCACATCCCGGAAGCCGTTATTTACGGTGTTCTGGAGGATGTTGGTCTGTGCCGCCATGTTGTAGTTGATTTCGCCCTGGCCTTGCTTCAAGTCACAGCAGCAGTTAGCCATCTGGGAGCCAAGAGTATTGAATCCATTGCACAGCTGAGTGCTGATATTCTGGATTCCGTTCTCAATGCCCTGAGTAGCCAGTGCAGCGTCAATGTCCGTTCTGGTCGCGAATCCCTGTCCTGCCGGAGAGTTGAATCCACCCCCGCCATATCCGCCGAAGCCGCCGCCAAAGCCGCCCCATCCGAACATACCAAACAGCAGGAAGAGAATGATCCACCAACAACCATCTCCGCCCCACATGCCGTCATTTCTTCCGTTTCCGGTAGCGGCGGCAATGTCGGATAAGCTGTAATTAGTATCCATTGCGTTTCTCCTTTAAAATGTATTTACAAAATCATGGCCATTGATTTATGTACTATTTGAATAATCCTTGCATTTGCCGGGCCATCTGCTGAACCTTGTCCAACTGTGCCTGACTGATTCGCCCAGACTGCAAAAGTTTCTGTACTTCTTCCTGCGGATTTACGCCCTGCATTCTCTGTCGGAATTGATGGAACTGCTGAAGCATATTTCTCGCTCCGTTTCCCGGCCTATTACCGCCATTCAATGCGTTAAAAAGAGGGTTCGCCATAATATCACTCATCCTTTCCATTAGGGCTTGTGGCCGATTCCAGCATCCCGTATAACTCTTCGTATTTGCCCCGTAATTCGTTGTATTCCTGCCGGGTAACGTATTTATCATCCATATTCATTTCCGGCTGTTTCTGGGGCGCTGGTGCGGCTCCTGCGGTCACTTCTTTATATTCAAAGGTTCGGAGTGTCGGCATACCTGCTTGATCGGTTGTTTTAATATAGAATTGGGAATTTTCGCTATCCATCAGCAGGACGCTTGTGTTCGGCGCTACCAGATAGGACTTCGCTCCGGCTTCCCCCTGTACCCACAAAATTCCCTGGTTGACGGGCTGGGCCTGCTGTTGCTGAAACTGCGCCTGCATACTTGCCAGCCTGTCCATTTGCGGCTGTAGCGGGGTTACCTGCCCGAATTGATACGG
>UMIN01031103.1_pt1 | contig 16829 bp, 19 predicted proteins | sample 1965811 | NCBI WGS metagenome assembly UMIN01 (sample SAMEA4836123, study PRJEB28245) | human gut metagenome | biome: gut microbiome; material: fecal sample | place: Denmark | collected 2008
GAGAGCTCCTCCTGCTGTTTTTCAACCTCCACGCCAGAGAGGGAAAACTCCACATCCAGGGACAAGACCGTCCCCACCGCTGAGATCAGCAGACTCAGCGCCACAAGGCTCCCTACAAACCGGGTCATCCGGTCCTCAGGACAGAACTTTCGCACCAGCTCTGTGGCAATCAACACTGTGCAGAGAGTCAGCACGCTTTTCAATACAGTATTCATATACTTCCTTTCACAAAGAGAACCAAAGCCGCACAGACTACTGCCACAGCACACACGCTGACAAGTATCGCCAAGATCATTCTAGTCACAGAAGCACACGCCCCAAACAGAGATCCCAGACGGGGCGTGTCGAACAAGTCCGCCGCAACCTGTCCCAAAAGGCACACCCCCATCCAGAGAGATGCCTGGATCATGGAAGGGGCGAAGATGCAGATAGCTGCCAAGATACCAAAGGCTCCTACTCCGGACTTCACGATCTGCACGCTGCTTTGGATGGCCGCCACTGCATCCCCAAAAGCTCCTCCCACAATGGGAATGGCAGAAGAAGCAATGAGCTTTACTGTCTTTCCCGTGGCTGCGTCCGCCTGAGCATTGAGCACTGTCTGTACTGAGAGGATCCCGGTAAACAGAGTCACTGCCAGCACCAAAAGCCATTTTGTAAATCCATACAAGCTGGAAAGAAGGCGGTCAAATTTAGCGCCGCAGAGAGACGTAGCCAAAGAAAGCATGAGAAAAACATGGAGCAGTGGCATGAGCAGCGCTGAAGAAATGACAGGAATCACGCTGCCTGCCAAAAGCGTTAGAAAACTGTACGATCCTCCCACCACGGTATTTCCTGATGCCACCAGCAAAGCGGAATACACCGGCACACTGGCGCCTAGGAATACGCAGGCACTTTCTACCACTTGCTCCGACGCTTGGATCAGCTCCATAAGAGGAGCCGTCAAGATCCCGGCGCAGGCTAAAGTCCCCGCCATAAGGGAAAAATCTCCGCCCTCTTCAAAGCACCCCGCCAACCGGCAGAGGATCACCACCCCAAGAAGCGCTGCCAATCCCTTGACCGGCGCTGCCAATTTCTCCCGCAGCAATTCAGAAAAAGTATCCAGCAGCGCTTCGCCACCATTTCCCTCCCACAGGCCATCCTCCGCGCCCGCTTGGGAAAGCAGCTCCTGGGTGTCTTTGTCCAAGGCATCGTACATTTCCCCTGCACCACTCTTTTCATAAATGTCGGACACCTCCTGGGCACCGGCACAGCAAGGAAACAGACATACAAAGGCCAGGACCAGGCACATCAGAAGCAATATCCGTTTCGTCCGCACAGTTTCACATCCTTACATCGCGGCGATCTCGCCCAGATATTCCAAGATCTTCCCCACAACAGGCAAAGCCGCCGCCAGCACTGCGCCCCGGGCGGCCAGATCCACCGTGTAGGAAAGAGCCGACTCTCCTCCGTCTTTGCACAGCCGAGATACCACCTGACCCACTACCGTGATGCCCACCGCCCGAAGCATCAACTGGATTGCGTCCCCTTCCAACGCGCCGCTGCCTGCCATGGAGCGAAGCTCTTGAAGCAAAGGGGCAGCCTTGTCTAGGATAAGCAGAAGAAGTACTGTCGCAGCACCAAGACTGATGAGCAAGGCGTATTCTTTATTGCTCTTCTGCACCAAGGCGGCAAACAATACCGCGCACAGCGCCAGGATCCCAATACCAAACAGTTCCATGGCTACAAGGAAAAGATGGACTTGACCGCCTGGAACAAGGCGTCAATCTCCTGGATGATCATCATCAGCACCACGATGAGTCCTGCCAGAGTGGTCATCATGGCCTGTTCCTCCCGGCCTGACCGAATCAGGAGCTGATTCAGCACCGCGACGATGATGCCTATGGCGGCAATTTGAAATATGAGATCCACTTCCACGAGGACGCGCCTCCCTTTCCAGTCCGTTTCTTAAATGAGCAGCAGGCTTAAAGTCACACCGGCGAACAGCCCTACCGCAATGAAGATCTTTGTTTTCTGCTTTGCTTCCTCCTGTGCCTGGGCCAGACGAGGCTCCAACAGAGAGCGGTAAAGCCCAATATGTTCCAGCTGCCCTTGGGTATCGCTGACTCCCAGCCCCGCCACGAATCCCCGATACCATTCCAGGTCGCCCCCATCCCACAAAAGACATTCCCCGGCACGACTGAGAGCGTCTACCGGATCCAAAAGGAATTCCCCGTCACGTTCCGCCAACCGGCAGAAAGGACATTCCTCCCGTTCTAGGATCAGCTCAGCCACACTTCCAGCAGCGTAGCGGATCCCCGTTTGGAATCCCTGCAGAAGCGCCTTTAAGTCAAGCAACAACCGGACCCGGCGTTTTAACCGGCCCGCCGCCAGGATCCCCGCCAGCAGTCCGCTGAGGATCAGTAAGGCCGCCCCTAAAACCTCCACAGGACGCCTCACCCCCTTCCGGAGAAATCGTCAGAATCGCTCGGATCGCCCCGGGGGAATCTCGTCCCGCCAGACACACCGCCGTTTGGAAAGCTCCTGTCTCCAAAAGCGCCCGGCACAAAGGCCGCCGGAACAACTCCTCCGCCTCCCCGTGGACAGACGCTACCAAAGCTGCCCCTGACGCTGCTGCGGACTTCACCGTGTCCAGGTCTCCAGCAGAAAGCTCGTCACAGAAGATCACCTCCGGGGAAAGCATCCGCACCGCCACATCCAGCCCCGCCGCCTTGGGATATCCCCGAAGCAAGTCCGCAGTAGGACCCAAATCGAACCCGCCCAGCTCCCCCCGCTCGTCCACCACCGCTACCCGCCGGCTTGGGCCAAACTTTCCCAAAGACAAGGATCGGGCAACGTCCCGCAAAAAGGTGGTCTTTCCGCTGGACGGCGGACCAGCCACTAGCACTCCCCGGTCAACAGGTACTCCTTCCAGGAACAGCCTGTCCCCGCATCCTACCACTTGACGGGGAATACGATACACTAGGCTGGTCACATCCCGCACGCTCTGGATGTGCCCCTTCTCCACCACAGCGGTCCCGCAGATGCCTACTCGGCAGTTTTCTCCCAGCCGCACATATCCCCGGCGGATCTCCTCCTCGTGGCGGAACACAGAATGGTCGCAGGCGTGAAGGAACAGTTCCTGTAACTGCCGGGGCGTCGTGACGATCCCACGATCTTTCGCCCGGACGGTCTCCCCGCCAGATGTGAGGAACTCCGTCCCCTCTCTCCCACAAATGGAAACAGGCTGACCGCTGGCGATATGGATATCAAAAGCCTGGGCTTTTACCTGCTCCGGGAGCGACAGCAGCAAGTCCCTGTACAGGGGGATTTGCCCCGCCACATAATCGAAACCGGAAGGTTCCATAGCCTTTCCTCCTTTGTCCATGAGATGTTCATATCTATGGACAGGACTTTCAAAATAGAACTGCCCTCTCCCAAAAGGAAAGGGCAACAAAAAAAGCCTCCGCCGTATGGCAGAGGCTTTCAATACTATGAATTTCTGTTATTTCTCCTTGGAGCGCTGTTCCCGATACGTAAGGAACGCTTGCAGGATCTCCCGGTCTGTGGCGTAGGTGACCAGCTCCAACGCTTCCTCCGGCTCCTTCCAGCAGATTTCCAGCACTTCCTCCGGCTGAGGCCGAGCGTCATCCTCTTTTGCTTTGGCAGCGAAATAGATCACGTCCTTCATCACGTTGGGCTTGGGAGAATAGGTCACCATCTCCCGGAAACCAGTATCCAGCTTCACCTTCAACCCGGTCTCCTCCCGGATCTCCCGCAGGGCGGTTTCGGTTTCCGTCTCCTTCTTCTCCACATGACCTTTGGGGAATGCCCAGTGGCCGCCGTTCTTGTGTTTGATCAGCAGGATCTCCAGGCCGCTGTCTCCTTTGCGGTAGACTACGGCGCCGCAGGATTTTTCTTTCTTCACGATGATGACCTCCTTTAAGAAATCTTCATAGAAAAAGGGGAAGCCCAGGCGTGGACCCAGGCGTCCCCTTGTAAAGCTCTTTTATTTTACGGAAAAACGATACTCGGTCTTGGTGGAGAAGGGCACTCCCGGCTCCAGATACTGGAAGGGGAAGTTCTCATGATGCACCGAGTCAGGATAGAACTGGGTCTCCAAGCACAGAGCAGAATGGGGCTTCATAGGCTTGCCATCCTTGCCAACCAATCCGTCCGCAACAGCATTGAAGGTGAACAGCTGCACGCCGGGCAGGTCGGACCACACTTCCATCATACGGCCACTCTCGGGCTCATAGGCCTCGCCAAACTTCCGGAAGCCTTCGCCGTCCACACAGAAGTTGTGGTCGAAACCACCGCAGAGCTTGATCATCTTGTCGTCGGCGAACATGTCGTCTCCCAGCTTCTTGGGAGAGGTAAAGTCCAGGGGACCGCCCAGAACAGACACGAAGCCACCGTCGGGGATCAGATCCTCGGAAACGGTTGTGGACTTGGTGGCGTTCAGAGTCAGGTAGGTGCCCAGCACTTCCTTCTGAGGATCGCCGGTGAGGTTGAAATAGGAATGGTTGGTGGGATTGAAGGGAGTTGCCTGGTCGCAGACAGCGTCGTACTGAAGGGCCAGGGTGTTGTCCTTCTTCAGAGTATAGGTGACCTTCACCTTCAGGTTGCCGGGATATCCTTCGTCCCCATCAGGGCTCTCATGAGTGAACACGATGGAAGGCTCTTCCCCGTCCTGGGTCTGGGCGTCGAACAGCACCTGATGGTAGCCTCCGGGGCCGCCGTGCAGGGTGTTAGCACCGTCGTTCTTGGACAAGGTATAAGTCTTGCCGTTCAGGGTGAACTCGGCCCCGCCGATCCGGTTGGCGTAGCGGCCCACGTAGGTGCCCTGGAAATTAGCGCCGTAGTACTCTTCCAAGGTACGGTGACCCAGCACCACGTCTCCCAGCTTGCCGTCCTTATCGGGGACCAGCAGCTGAATGATCCGGCAGCCATAGGGAGTGACCACCAGAGTCATGCCGGCAGCGTTCTTCAAGGTATAGAGAGCGACCTCACGGCCGTCAGGAAGTTTTCCGAAAACAGATTTCTCAACAGACATAATTAAGCCTCCTTGCCCAGCAGCGCAGCGCCGATGATACCAGCATCATTGCCCAGCTCAGCGCGGCAGATCACGGTCTTCTTGGAGGAGTTCATAGCGTACTGCTCCTTCTCCACATACTCACGCACAGGAGCCATCAGGGTCTCCCGTTCGTTGGAGATGCCACCGCCGATGCACAGGATGTCAGGCTGGAAGATGTTCACCATATCAATGATGCCAACGCTGAGGTACTTGATGTACTCGTCCACCACTTCCTTGCCAAAGGGGTCACCCTGACGCATGGCATCGAAAGCAGTACGGCCGCTGACCTTGTTGATATCACCGTCCACCAAAGTCCACAGAGCGGAATCCTTGGGAGCCTTTTCCATATGTTCCTTAGTGGTCTTAATCAGACCAGTAGCGGAAGCGTAAGTCTCCCAGCAGCCCAGACGACCGCAGGTGCAGGGACGGCCGTCCACCACGATCACGGTGTGGCCCAGCTCAGCGCCAGCGTAGTTGCTGCCGGAATAGATCTTGTGGTCGATGATGATACCACCGCCCACGCCGGTGCCCAGAGTGATGGCGATTGCGTTGTCGGCGCCCTTCAATGCGCCGGCCATGTACTCGCCGTAAGCCGCAGCGTTGGCGTCGTTTTCCATGTAGATCTTCTTGCCTTCCAGCCGCTCGGAGAGCATCTTCTCCATGGGAGTGTTCTTAAAAGGCAGGTTATTGGCAAATTCAATGATACCGGTGGCCTTATTGATAGTCCCGGGAGAGCCCAGGCCGACCCAAGGCACATCGTTCAGGGTGATGCCGGCGTTCTTCAATGCGGCGTAGACAGTCTCCGCCATAGCGTCGGCCACCTGCTCAGCGTTGTCCGTCTTGGTCTTGGACGACGCGCGGGCAATAATCTGATTGTTTTCATCCACGATCCCAACAGCGATATTGGTACCGCCCAGATCGATTCCGAGATAATACATAACAGTTGCTCCTTCAGCAGAAATTCTGGGGGTCTCCCCAATCGATTATCAGTATACTATAAACGAATGCCAAAAGTAAATGTTTCTCAGAGAAAATTCCATGTTTTTTTACCAGCCAACCCTCTTGATTTTCCAGAAAAGCTATGATAATATAACTTAGTTAATTCATATTCTTTTCCCACGCCGCTGTGGTGAAATCGGCAGACACAAGGGACTTAAAATCCCTCGGTAGCAATACCATACCGGTTCAAGTCCGGTCAGCGGCACCACCAGGCTGAGCCTGGACGCAAGTCGCGTCCTGAGCCCGGCCTTTTTTATTTACTTTTTCTCTCGCGCCAAAAACAACATTTGATTCGGCATTTTCCCCCTTTGGCTTAGCCTGGACGCAAGCCTCGTTCTAAGCTCGGTCTTTTTTACCGTTTCGCTCGCTTTAAAAGAACCATTTTATCAAACAAAAAGCCTGGCAGTTTTCAGCAACCTGCCAGGCTTTTCACTAAGTTTATTGCTGGGAACCACTCCGAGTGGCCGCAAAGCTGACGGCATAGTCAATGGCGTTTTTCAAGCTCAATTCATTGGCTTTGCCCGTACCAGCCTGGTCAAAAGCGGTGCCATGGTCCACACTGGTCCGGATGATAGGCAGCCCCAGGGTGATGTTCACCCCTTCCACAGCACTCCACTGGCCCAGATTCTTGTCATACACAAATCCAACCACTTTCAGAGGGATGTGTCCCTGATCGTGATACATGGCCACTACGATATCGTACCAACCACCCTGTGCCTTGGAAAAGATAGTATCTGCGGGAACAGGGCCCTGGGCGTCGATGCCTTCTTGCTGAGCTTGGGCAATAGCCGGTCCGATTTCCTGAATCTCTTCCTGGCCAAAAAGTCCGCCTTCCCCACAGTGGGGATTGAGTCCCGCCACGCCTACCCGGGGCTTTTCGATTCCCATATCCCGGCAGGCTTTGTCAGCGATACGGATCACTTCAAGCACACGGTCCTTTTTCACTCGGTCACAGGCTTCCCGCAGTGAAACGTGAGTGGAGACGTGGACCACTCGCAGATCCTTGTGGGCCAGCATCATGGTGTAGTGCTGAGCACCCGTATAATGGGCGTAGATTTCCGTATGGCCGGAAAAGTGATAACCTGCCAGATTTATAGCTTCCTTGTTGAGCGGATTAGTGACCGTGGCGTCCACCTTTCCCTCCATGGCAAGCTCAATGGTCTTTCTCACATATTGGAACGCGGCGTTGCCAGCCTTGGCTGACACCTGGCCCACTTCGTACTCCTCCGGAGTCAACAGCTCCATGTCGTACAAATCGATAGTCCCCGCCTGATACAGTCCCTGGGCAGGATCGCTGACGGGATGGATCTGGATCTCCTCCGCTCCCACCAGGCGGCAGGCTCTTTCCAAGATTGCTCTGTCTCCGATGACCAAAGGCTTGCATTTCTCATAAATTGTCGGGTCCCTCAAGGCTTTCACTGTGATCTCCGGTCCTACACCAGCGGGATCTCCCATGGTAATGCCAATAATCTTCCTCATAAAGCTCATTTTTTCCACCCTTTCTCAATGGTTCACTGACACAAATACACCTTCACTTGACTCAGCCCTGAAACGGTCCCCGCGCCACGCCCCTGGCCAAAGCCTCATGGAGCTGTGAAAAAAGCTCTTTCTTTCCGAATCCCCCCGATTTTGACAAGAGCGTCCTAGTCCGCCCATCCCCCACTTGGATCTGAGACAGCACCACTCCCGGTACTGGTTCCGCCAAGGGTGAAAGCTGGGAAGCTGGCAGATGATGGATCAAGCCCATCAGGGTATCGCCTCCGATCACCATGGGCTGATACGCCTCTATATGGGAGCTGTGGAGCAGGCGGAACATAAGAGCCCCCAACGCCTGGGCCACGGTCTCCCGACGGTTGTTTTCCTGGTTCTCGCCCATAGGACCGGCGGTATCTAACAAAATGTCCCGGCCCGACTCCATGGCGTTCTCGATCCGGTCGATCAACCTCTCCCCTTCTGGACCGTTCACGTATTCCGGAACAAGCTGCGTGCTGTCCAAAGACAGGCGGATACCGCCTCGACTCTCTCCAAAAGCAAGCTGGTCTTTAGAAATGGGGTTAAGACTGCCGCAAAGAACCAACAGCGGCCGTTCATCAGGAGCAAGACTTCGAACGTCTTGTTCTAATCCCAAAGGACCGCTCAGCCGGGACGCAAAGCCAGCACAACCTCCCAGCAGCTGAAACATCCCTGCCTTTTTCAGTTTTTCGGCGATCCTGTCCAGATCTTCGCGGCTCTCCGCGTCAAAGATCCCCACAGTGGGCCGGCCCGTCATAGGCGTTGAAGAATCTCCCTTCTCGAAAAGCCGCGTTTCCACTTTTAAGCCCCGAAACAGATCTGCTACTTGAGATGAGCGCACAGGCTCGAAGGGATCCTTACCGAAAACACTCTCATGGATGGGCACACCACCGTTGTAATGAATCCCTTTCCGAGTGATCCGATCCATCTGCGGAAAAGCGGGAACAAAAGCGGCAAACTCCCACCCAGAAGCATCCAAAGCAGCTTGGAACATAGGGCCGATATTTCCCCGCAAGGCAGAATCCGTTTTGATATAGAGCCGCTCTGCCCCAGCGTCCAACACCCGTCGCACTATGTCAAAGCAATCCCTATACGCCTGTTCCGGGGAGCTGTGCCGCAGTTCCCCATCTACCACAAGAACATCCGCCGATCGCGCATGCTCCCCCGGCAGTCCTCCGGCCCACACTTGAACCTGGGTAGAACCACCCGCAAATTTAATGCCTGTATCAAGCGCTCCTGTCAGGTCGTCTGCAATCACCGCCAATTTCATGAGATCGTCCCTTTCGACTTTATTCGTCCTCCCTACTTCCCCCATCATCGGGGCAGGTCATTTGCAGGGTATGCCTATCAAGCTGGCACATACGCTCCGCAATTTATCAATCTATGATCTCGCAGTTGCTGCGAGTCACCACCACAGGACAGCAACGCACCAGGTCCGCTGGACGCTGTCCGTGAACAAGGAAATTGACCAGGGCCTGGGCCGCGTTATAAGCCTGGTTTTTGGGAAGTTTGTGGATCACCGCATTCAAGATACCTTCTTTTAAGAACTGCCTGCTTTGGGGGAAAAGATCGTTCCCGATCAGTCGCAGATCTTCCCACCTGCCAGCCTCCAACGCAGCCTCACACATAGCCACTGTATTTCGGGCACTGGTGGAGTAGATCGTAGTAATAGAGGGGTCATTCATCAAATAGGTGCACAGTGTATCTTTGACGGAATGAGAAGTAGTACGCCGGCTGAATTTTAAAATCTCACAGTCGGTTTTCTGGTCCATAATGACTCTCTCAAAGCCCTGCATATTGTAGTACTGATCCGCGATGGAGAAGTCTCCAGTCATCAGGATTTTTATATGCTCCTTCTGCCCGGCTAAGAGCAGCAGATCCGCCGCCATTTTCCCAGCCAGGTCATCGTATCCTAGGCTGCAGCATAGCCGGTCCTCAGGTACGCTATCCGTCCCAACGAACACCACAGGCACCCGTTCCGTCATCCATTTCTGGTAAACCTCTCGGGCTTCCGGCAAGCACTCTCCCATTGTCAGCACGCCGCAAAGACCTATCCCGTGATTTTCAAACGCCGTCTGCAAAGCGCTTATAAGGCCGTCCGTGGTACGCGTATAAGTGTACTTGCACAGATTGAACCCAAATCCCGCGTTTTCCTCAAAAAACTGCTGAACACCATCCCAAAGGTCGTTGGAATAATAATCCCGCTTGGGCAGGATCACCGCAATGTCTCTGTTGGCGGATTTCAGCAGCGTTGCCATAGCGTTTCGGTGATAGCCCATGCGCTGCGCCACTTCCCGGATCTCCTGACTCTTCGCTTTGCTGACTCCCGCCGCCCCGGAAAGAGCTCGCTGCACTGTGGAAGGAGCCACGCCAACTGCTCTTGCAACATCAGCAAGTGTTACAGTTTTTGCCATTTGATTATCTCCCTTTCCTCAAAAAGCATTACATCCTTACGTATTATTAAAGCAAAGCATGCAGTCAATGTCAACAGAAAGCGCAATAAAAACGCAAAATCATAACATTTGCCGCAAAAAGTGCGTCCATCACTCATTTTTTAGGCATCCCTTTGAGCAATTCCTAAAAAAGAAGTAAAATCAAAGTCAAAACCTTTGACAAATGGGTTGGTCACCACTATACTTGGAACCAGAACAACGGCACTTTTTCCCTGCAATCGCCAAAATCAGCATTGGTGTTTCAAGAAAAATGCTTTTTTATTTTCACCATAACGCAAACGATAGCGTAGATCTTTTAATCTACTTCGGTTGCCTGGTGCTGTCCCACGGTCTGGAACACAACAGATAGAATCACAATCATTTATGACCCGGAATGTAATTGCTCTTACACCAGTAAAGAAAGGATGAGGATCATGGAAAAGCAACACGGAAATCAGGTATTTGTGCCTCACAATGAAATTCTAGCAGAGCCTGCGGGAGAAGGCGTTGTGCGCCGGGTATTGGCTTATGGGCCGGACGCCATGTGTGTGGAGAATGTATTTCAAACAGGCGGCGTAGGCGCAATGCACCATCACCCCCACACCCAAATCACCTACATCGTGTCTGGACGATATCGCTTTACTGTAGGAGATCAAGTGCGGGAAGTAGGACCTGGGGACACTCTCTTGAAACGAAATGGCGTGGAACACGGCTGCGTATGTTTGGAAAGCGGCGTGATGATCGACTTTTTCACCCCCATGCGGGAAGATTTTCTGTAAGCGGTTTAGACATAAAAAAAGACCTCTGGCCAACTTCTCAGCCAGAGGCCTTTTTTCGTTCAAAGTAATTCTTCTACGAATTTCCATCTGTGCGCTTTCGTTCGCACCATGTTGGTCAGGTTCATTCTTTCGATACCGCTCGCTTAATTTGCACCAGTATCAACACGAGACTGACCCCTAACAAGATATGGCCGATCCCCGCGATCCCTGAGATCGCCGCGCTCATACCAGATGAAAGCTCTGTTCCCAGCACCTGGGTCACTCCTCGCACCACAAACATCACCCCAGTCAGGTTCAGTCCAATATGATAAACAGCAAGCACCCGACCGGTCTTAGCCCCAGTGAAGGAAAAATTCTTTTCCAGCAGAAAGAGTACCAGGAAAAAGAACATGCCCAACAGAAAATAATGGGTATGTACCACTCCCAAGGTGGTTTTGGCGGTAAAGCCATTGAATTTGGTGAACTCCCGATAAAATACCCCACCGATCATGGCGAGAACAGCATACAGAAGCGCTATGTTTATATATCGTTTCATACTCTTTTCCCCTTTATTTGCATTCCTGCTTCATGGCAAAGTACCCAATCAGTACCGTCCATACATAAGCACAGGTTTTAGGAATCATCAGCATCCCGATCATGGGGATTGCATCCGCCCACAGCACCACCGGGATATAGAACCCAAAGCTCAGCACGATCGTCAGCCACATCCAACGGAATGCCCGGTCCTTATGGGCTTTCGCGCTGCGGTAGAACAACACGATCACCAAGAGCCCCAACAGGGCAAAGGGAATGTTGCGGTAGATGCCCCAAGAGAGAGGCGCTTCCGCGCTGAGCCACTGATTTTGAGGCATCATGCACAGGGCGATCCGCACACCGGCCAGACCGTACACGGCGGCGGTCAGACCGCCCATGCTTTTAATCCCATACCGCTGCCGCCAGACATAATAGAGCAGCACATAAAAAACAGTCATGGTGATAGAGGTAATCCACTTTCCCAGACCCAGCGCCACGGTATAATTCTCCAGGCCCGTGGTGCACAGAGCCAAAGCGCGGGGAACCAAATGAAATGCGTCTCCTGCCCCCAAAACTACTGCCATGCAGCCAAAAAGCTGGAACTGTGTCTTGCCCTTGCTTCCACGGATCATCAAAATGCCAATGGTGATCACGGAAACCAGATAGACCGCGTCAAACAGTGTTTCAACGATTGCTTGCATAGTTTATTCTCCTTTATCCTCATTTGTATCTTGCACTTTGGCAGCGAATACCGCTCTTCCAAAGTTACGGCCAAACAGCAATCCCGCCAACAAAAGCGAGGCACCCAGACCCGTGTAAAAAACAGCGATAAACCTCTCAGGCACAAGCCCACTTACACGCAGGCCAATGCCTCCCGTCATCATCACGGCCATGATCGCAAAGGATTTTCCATCGAAGAACTTGAGAAAGAGATGACGTTCCTCCTCATATGCGCTGATCCTGGTTGTATGTTTCTTAACCAGCTTTCCAAAAATAAATATCTGGAAAACTACAAACACCAGTACAGACAAGAGGAAATTCAGCAGAGTACAGTAAGCTGGATAGGCAAGCACACCAATGCGAAGGATGTTAAACCCAGCCGCACTCCATACCATGCAGGCCAGGAGCAACAGTGTATTGCGTTTTACTTTCATGATTTGTCTCCTTAAATGAACGTTGTTCAAGTTGGTGGATTTAAAATCCCACAGCTCGGTGGGATTTTAATAAAGGGTTCGTCCAATGATTTCCAGCACAGCGGAAGGATCGTAGTCCTGCCGAAACAGCGCGGATAACATGAGAGAAAACAAAACATCCGCGAATTTCTCCACTGTAAACTGTTCTGAAAAAGCGTCAGACCGAATCTTGGGATCACGCTTCAAAACAGAACACAGTCCATCCACAATATGCTCCCATGTGTGCTGCATCCGGCGTTTCCCATCTGACTTATCTTCCCCTATGAAACTCATAGAATGGAGCGTAAAGAAACCAGGGTACTGTTCACAACCAACAGCCAAACGTTCATACATCCAAATAACGCAAGCCTGTGTATCCTGAAATACCGTTTCATCCTCCGGGCTTTGGAAGATCTGGTGCCAAACACTTTCTACCGTGGCCCCCACCAGATCTGCTTTGGAATCAAAATAGTTGTAGATTGATCCAATGGAAACCCCGCAGGCGGATGCAACGGATCGAATGTTGACCGCAGACCATCCTTGCTGCCGGATCAACTCCCGGCTGGCCTCCAAGATTTCTTCTTTCGATGTTACAACAGTATTCATTCTATCACCCCAATGTGAACAATGTTCATTATACCTTTGGTTCTGCACAGCGTCAAGAGACAGAAACTCTTCTTTAAAAACAAAAACAGCCATTTGCTGGAGTTTCTCCTACAAACAGCTGTTGATATCGGCATTTGGAATTGATCTATTCTCGTGTTGTCCTGTTATTCTTGGGCTAACAGTTCTTTAGAGACATTCAAACTGTTAAACAGTCTGGGAATTCCCATATATCCGCTGGCGTGGACCAGAGCGCACACGATCTCCTCCCGGGTATTCCCCACTTTTAAAGCACCGGCCACATGGCTCTTCACCTGAACGTCGGCCCCTCCCAAAGAGGCCAAAAGCACCACAATGAGCAGCTCACGAGTCTTGGTGTCAAGGCCACTCCGGGTGGAGAAATCTCCAAAGCAGAGTTCCGTCAAAAAGCGGGGAACCGCCTCAGCGAATTCACCAGGCAGCCACGTATAACGGTCGGCGATCTCTGTGCCGTAAATTGGCGCTTGCAGCTCCCGTCCTCTGGCAAAGCGCTCCTGATCCTCCAAAATCGTTTTCTGCTCCGGCAAGGGCAGCGTAATCCCCTGTTGCTGGAACACCTGATTCATGGTGTCTATAGCATTGAGAGTTTTGGGGAACCCAATAAAGGGAGCGCACTGATACACAGCTTCCCGAATTTCCACAGGTGTGCACCCAGCGTTCAAGCCTGCTTGCACGTGAGCTTTCAGCTGAGGTAAAGTACTCAATGTGGTGAGCACGGTAATGGTTACCAGTTCCCGCATCCGGTTATCCAAACTGCCGGTATAACACACATCCCCAAAAATAAACCCTTGAAGGATCTGCATAAACTCAGGGTCATTCCCCTCATTGCCAGCGGCATGGGTATGGAACAGCTCTTGCATCTTCTCTTCCGTTCTATCTCTGCGATCCATTTTGGTTACCTCCTCCAATGATTTCAATACCAGTATAAACCAGTTACCTTTCCATGTCGAATACCTATATTTTATAGTTTTCCATAGATAAAATCCATAGAACAAATATCCCCCGGCCAAAAGTTCTGCCGAGGGATGTTTACACTCTTAGATTTTCTATGTCTGCCATGGGGCAAGCTCACCAGAGAGCTGTCCCGGTCTTACAGGTTCACATAGGCGCGACGCACCACTTCCTCGATGCGCTCCTCTTGAACGTGAAGGTTTGTAGGGTTATACGCCTGGATCAAATGGATCATGGCTTCCTTTACGGAAACATCCTCTGGCACCTTGATCACCCACTGCTGATCGGTAGCTTCCAACAGGGTGTACATTTCGCTTTCTTTCCAAGCCGGTGCTCCTTCCTCAAACTCCAGTTTCAAGGAAATACCGCTGCCATACCGCTCTCTAAACCCTTCCAGAGTGCCGTCAAACAGCTTTTTACCCTGGTCGATCATGATGATCCTGTGGCACAACTCCTCGATATCGTCCATGTCGTGGGTAGTCAGGATGATGGTGGTTCCCTTTTCCTCATTGATGGCTTTCAGTGCATCCCGCAGCACTTTTTTGCTGGTCACATCCAAGCCGATAGTGGGCTCATCCAAGTAGACCACATCAGGCTCGTGGAGAAACGCGATAGCGATGTTTGCCTTCATCTTCTGACCCAAACTGAGCTGTCGCACCGGCTGATCCAGAAACTCTCTCATGTCAAGAAGTTCCGTAAAATAGTCCCGATTTTTCCGGAAGACCTCCTTGGGAACAGAATACAGACTCTCGTAAAGCTGAAAGGTATCGGAAATGGGCAGGTCCCAATAGAGCTGGGAGCGCTGGCCAAACACCACACCGATATGTTTGGCGTTCTCTTTCCTATCTCGGTAAGGGACCACACCGCCCACATCCACGGTGCCACTGGTGGGAATCAGAACTCCGGAAAGCATTTTCAATGTGGTGGATTTCCCCGCGCCGTTTGGGCCGATGTACCCTACCATCTCCCCCTTCTCAATGGAAAAGGAAACCTTCTTCACTGCTTCTTTTACGGTATACTCCCGATGGAACAAAGACTTCACCGCACCGGAAATGCCCTTCCCGGATTTGGCGATCCGATAGTCCTTGCAAAGATCTTTTACTTCGATAAAGCTCATGGTTCTTCCCTCCTGTCAAGAGCCTGTGCTCTTATAGTGCTTCAATCCCCAATTCCAAAGCAGAACGCTCAACGCGAACACCAATATTCCCACCAACGGACTCAGGAAAGGCAGGATGGCTGGATACCCCTCTGGGATTGCCTTCCCCAACAGAGCAGCAGCCGGATAGAAATTCAAAAAGGCGAAGGGCAGCAGGAACGTCAAAACAAATTGAATAGCCTTCGGGAAAATGGTGATGGGATAGTTGGTAAACTCCTTCATGTCCCACAGCAGGAAGTCCGCGATGGGGTTGCGTCCCACAGTGAAAAATCCCATCACCGAGGAAGCAATGAGAGCCGCGGCCTGGATAAACGCGGCGCCCAGCACCATCAGAGCCAGATAAACTATATTCCAAACAGTGGGCGTGTAGTGAAGCTGGTAAAGGGACACCACCAGGATCACAAAGGAAATGGAAAAATGGCTGATGTAAGCCACGTTATACCCCGCTGAGAAAACTTCATGGAGAAAGGGATGGATGGGTTTCATCAAGGAAGCGTCAAACTCTCCAGAACGGATCCGCCGGGTCAGACCCGTGGAGAAATTGAAAAAGAAGGAGGCTCCAATGGCGTAAGACATGAGTGACAGACTGTACAGCACCATGATCTCCGCACTATTCCAGCCGCCCACCTCCCGAAAGCTGGTGGCAAGAACGTACAAAGACAAGAATGTGCCGCCGTAGCCGATCCACTGCCCCACAATACCCGCGAAGAACGTGCCACGGTAGGCCATTTCTCGGCGCAAGGCCACTCGGAAGAAGGACGAAAACAATCTCCAAAAATCTTTCACAGTGTCCACCTCCTCAACCGCCATTGACAGTCAGCTTTTTGACCGCCGCTTGAAGGACCAACTTGTCCGCTATGCTCAATATCACCAGCCATAGAGCCGCCGCCAGAATGGGCACCCAGGCGTCCTCCACAGCTGTCTTTCCCAAAAACAGGTTGATGGGCTCGAAGGTCATGTAGCGGAAGGGCAGGAAATAACTGGCGGTGACTAGAAACTGAGGATAGAACCACAGGGGCACCACAGTGCCGCCAAAGATTTTCATGAAGCCCCCCAGGTAGAACCTGACAAACCAGCTTCTTTGCAGCCAAAAGGCCAGCAGCCCCACCAAATAGGTGACCTGGAACGTTAGAAGCGCTCCCAGCAAAGCCGACACTGCGAACAATGCGCCGTGGACCGGATCCGGCAGAGAGTCGGCGGAAATAAAGAACGCCCCCACCAAAAGGATGGGCACCGTACGAGTGATGGTCCCGTAGAGGTTCTCTCCGAAAGTGTTTGCCAGCGTGTAGTATTTGTAGGAAATGGGCCGCAACAGTTCTAGGGAGACGGTGCCGTCCACCATAGCGTTCTCAATGCGGGAGGCCACATCTGCTCGAGTGAGCTCCATCATAAAGGAATTGATCAGCACATACACCAGCATATCGGAAAAATTGGTGTCCTGCTGAACGCCTGTACCCAACAAGGCTTTCCAAAGAAAGATCTGGATGAGAAATCCCAGCAACGCGCTGACCACTCCTGCCAACGCGGCAAAACGGTAGGTCATTTCCGATTTCAGCGACTTGGTAAATACGATCCAGTACTTTTTCATAGAACCCCACCTTTTCCTCAAATATCCCCTAC
>UMIN01001362.1_pt1 | contig 16585 bp, 18 predicted proteins | sample 1965811 | NCBI WGS metagenome assembly UMIN01 (sample SAMEA4836123, study PRJEB28245) | human gut metagenome | biome: gut microbiome; material: fecal sample | place: Denmark | collected 2008
ACGAAAGCCAGCTGGAAAGCCTGGCGGAGTTCTCCAATGCCCGGGTGTTTGACGGACGGGAAGACCTGGTGGGGGCGTTCCGCAGTGTAAAGGGGTACAACTGATGCGGGAGATAACAAGGGCATTGCTCTCCCTGTGCGCGGCAGCGGGGCTGTTTTTGGCGCTGTTCCTGGCCCTGCAATGGAATCCCTTTGTCTCCCTCGCCTTCAGTGTGGGGGTGTACTTCGGCCTGTTCCTCCTGCTAAAGCCCAGCCGCAAAATTGGCGGCATTTCCCTGGAGGGATTAAGGGATGGAGAGGAGCTGCAGGCCCTGCTGCAGGGGGCCCAAGAGGACCTGGAAACCCTGGAGCGCGCTGGAAAGGAAATTTCCAAAGCGCCTGTGGCAGAGCAAGCACAGCGCCTTTTCTCCACAGCCCAGCGGCTGATGGCCTATTTGAAGAAGAACCGGGAAAAAATTCCCCAGGCCCGCAGGTTTTTCCTCTACTACTTGGACACCGCCGCACGGCTGCTGGGGCGGTATATGGAGCTGGAAAACCTGGGCCTGCACACCCAAGAGGTGTTAGAGGTCCAGCGCAAAACAGAGAGCGTGCTCCCCGTTTTGAACCAGGCCTTTGAGCGGCAGTTCACCCAGCTGATGGCGGGGGAACTTCTGGACACAGAGGTGGACATCCAGGTGCTGGAACAGGAGCTGGAGGGAAGTACCCTGAAAAAGGAGGCGCAGTGATGAAAGCAAAATGGATCGGCCTTCTCCTCCTGCTGGTGGTGGCCCTGGGAGCCGCCGGGTATGTGTGGCTTACGAATGCCCAGCAGGTTTCTGAGATTCAAGGCTATGTGGGCGGAGAAAAGATTGGCCTGCTGGAGGATGCGGAAGTGCAGGAGATCCTGCGGGAGCGCTATAAGCTTTCCATGGATTACACCCGGGCCGGCTCGATCGAAATGGTCACCATGGACGCGGAAGGCCAGAATTACCTCTTCCCCTCTAACCAAACCGCGCTGGAGCTGTATGAAAAAGCCCATGGAGCCCCGGAGGCCAGCGACATTATCTTGAACACCCCCATTGTGCTGTACACCCACAACGCCGTCGCAGAGGCCCTAAAGCGCCAGGGGATTGCCCAGGAGAGCGGCGGCGTCACCACAGTGGATATGGCGGGGCTCACGCAGCTTATCGAGTCCGGCGCGGAGTGGGCTGACATCGGCCTGCCAGAGCTCTACGGCACTGTCTCTGTGGGGACTACCGATCCGGCCAAGTCCAACTCTGGCAACATGTTCGCCGGCCTGCTGGCAAACCCCCTGGCGGGGGGCGTAGCCGCAGAGGAGGACCTGCCGGAGGTGCTCCCCCGGCTGCAGGAAATCGTTGAACGGCTTGGGTATATGGAAAGCTCTTCCTCCGACCTGTTCGACCAGTTTTTGAAAACCGGCATGGGGGCAAAGCCCCTTATCGCGGGATATGAAAGCCAGCTGCTGGAATTCGCCGTTCAAGAGCCGGAGGTCTGGTCGCAGATTCAAGAGGATATCGTGATGCTGTACCCCACCCCCACCGTATGGTCCTCCCATGTGTACATTGCGCTCGATTCCCTGGGCGCGAAGGGGGCGCAGGCCCTTTTGGATGAGGACATCCAGCGCATTGCCTGGGAGAAGCACGGCTTTCGCACCGGAGTGTATGACGCGCCCACGGACATCGGCCAGTTCGGGGTGGACGGCGTGGCTCAAGAGGTCACCCAAGTGGTCTCCATGCCCAGCGCGGCGGTAATGGATCAAATCATCCAGGCGCTCTCCTGACCAACAGAAAGCCCCGCTTTTCTAAAAAACAATCTGAATGGAAGGAGCCGAATCGCTATGTGGCAGGCAATGGGAGTCTGTGTTGCGCTGTGCGCCCTGTTCTTTTTCCTCATGGCCGGTGGAATGCGCCGGGAAAAGCAGTGGAAAGGGGCCGTACGCCTGACAGCGCAGGTGACGGGCCTGGAATATCGCAAAACATGGGTGGATTCCTCCACCATAGACGGCGACCGCTCCTCCACCTTCATCACTTTGCGCTGCCTTTGGGAGGGGCAGCCCTTTATGCTCCAAAAGGAGCTTCGGGGCATTCGTCCAAGCCTCTGCCAGGGGGACAGGGTTCCAATTGTCTATCTCAAATCTCAAGGCGCCTGGGCCCCTTGGAAGGAGGTCCGGTCCCTTTGGCCTGTATGGGGGCTTTTGGGCGCCCTGTGCGGGGGCTCCGCGGTGGCGCTGCTGTTCCAGGGGCGAAATATTCTGGCGGCGCTTTCCGATTACACCGTGGAATATCCCAACCTGCCCGGAACCGCCCTGTGTCTCCTCATCGGGATTGCCTGCGCCGCGGGAGGCTTTGCCTTTGCCCGCACTCTGCTGGGCGACGCGATCCGTGCCTTTACCGCCCCCCTGGCATGGGGGCTTCAAAAGCTGCTGGGCAGGCTGGAGGAGGTGCCTGCCCTCTGCGAGGGATGGATTAACAAGTCGGATGGGGACGGCGGCTCCGACACCTATCCCCTGTTTTCCTTTTGGGAATCCGGCAGGATGTCCCGCTGGATTCCCCCCACTGTCCAAAGCAGGCACAACTTTCAGCCAGGAAACCAGTACACCCTTTATCGGGACAGGAAGGGACGCTACAGCCTCCAACCCAGCCTATCCGATGTTCTGTGCATGCCCTTTGCCCTGATCCCCCTTTCCTTTTTTCTGATGATGGCCGCCTCTCTGGTTTTGACAGCCGCCGCAATGTTTGGAATGGCAGGCTGGGGGCTGGTGTATTTCTTCAGCCACCCCTGAGAAGGAACAGGCGCCCCACCTTCCCTTTGCGAAGAGCACCGGGCGGAAAGCAGAAAGCGCAGACCAGGCCTTATGGCCGGCTGCGCTCCTTTTTTTCGCTGGGAAAAGGGGCGCCCTCCCGCCGGGGCAGCGCAACCGTAAACTGGCTCTGGCGGCGGGAACCATACTCTCGGTGTATTACTGCAACTATCTGGCGCCGGTGAAATTCACTGTCCCCTCCTCCCTCTCCGCCAGCCGGGATACCCAGTCCCTGCTTCCGGGCCTGGGCTCTCTGATGTCGGACGGCCTAAACTTGGGGGACGGCGTCTCCCTTACAACGGGGGACACCGCTTCTCAGGACGGTTTGGAAATGATCCCGGTGACCATCCCCGGCACTCCGGCGGACCTGAGCGGCAAATTCGCGGACAAGTTCTCCAGTAAAACTGTGGCCACAGCCAACAGCTATCAAAGCAAGGACCTGGCGGTCACGGTTACGCAGCACTCCTACGGCACGGGCAATGACGAGGTAAGCTACTACAACGAAGAGGCGAGAAAACTCAACCAAGAGGCCCCCAATGTAAAGCTGTGGGTGCCTATGTGCGTCAACTGGCTCAACGGGCTGTTTGGGATTTGAAGGAAAAGCAACAGGCTTTCCGTTTGCTGAGAGCCTCTGTCAGCAAGCAATGCGGGCAGGGGATTTTTCGCTATCCGATTATGCGGCCTTGCCAGCGCTCGAAACCACTGCGCAACACCTGCGTCGAAAACAAGCAGGAAATCCCCACGCAGCCAAGGAGGAACCAGCAAGCCGCCATGCAACTTCCCGTTCCGTATGACAGGGACACTGACAAACGAAGTTCTCGTCCGCCCAGGTGACTGGCTGTTTGGAGACGTAGACGGTGTACTGGTCATCCCCCAGGAGATCCTTCCCGAGGCCGTGGAAAAGGTCACCGAGCTGTCCCGGCTGGAGAGGCTGTCCCGAGAAGCCTTTCGTAAGGGGGCCAACTTCCGCGAGGTATATGAAAAATTTCAGCGGGCGTAATATTCACAAGATGCGGACATATCATTTTGGGGAGCTACGAATAATTCATACACAGCTTTGGTATAAAATTAAGACGTCCGGCTGAACAGCACCCCGCTGGTTAGACAGTATCGTTACTGAATAACCAGTGGGGTGCTTCACTATGCCAAGGGGAAAAGCAAATCAAAAACGCACAACAAAACTCAAAAGCCGGGCACTTTCCAGTTTTCCCGCCCCAGGTGGCCGCAGTTCCACCGTCCCAAATCCCCAGCGCCTTCCTCTGGTGGTTCAAATTGATTTTGAAGAAGCACGGCCTGCCAGACCTGAACGTCCACAGTCTGATGCTTTCCGGCGGGGCGGATGCGGCTACGGTCACGCCTTTCATGAAAAAAGCGGGAGCCGGTTCCCAGACGCAAAAACGGGTGGAGGCGTGAATCTTCCCGCTTTCCGCAATCCCCATGGCATGTATCATTACTCTTAAAAAATCGAATTTACCCATTTGATTATGGTGAATATCACGATATGTGTGGTGTATTTTTATAAAACATGTCTGTTGACAAGCGATAATATCATGCCTTAAAATTGTTATAATACAAAACAAGTCAACAGGAAAGGCCAAGAGAACTTCTTGGCCTTTCCTAATATTCACGCACATGCATGCTTGTTTTGTGAGCGGCCAGGCGGCTGATACTATTTCCCTGCCGCTCCCGAGGAAAGGAGGAGGGGATCTATGAAGAAAGTAGGAATGCTCTGTCTATCCATCCTTGTGCTTTGTTGGGGGCTCTTGGGGTGTACCAACGGGGAAGAAATCCCCAGCGCCTCCGGCGTCTCCAGCGAGACTGCCTCAGAAGAGGGAGGCCCAGTGGTAATCTGCGCGGACGAGAGTTTTCGGGAGGACCTCAAAGAGTTGATCAGCTATTTGGCAGCCACGGGAAATGAAACCGAATATGAGCTGCTGGTGCTGCCGGACGACACCGAGGACCGGGAGCCGGAGCTGACCCGGCTGCGCACAGAGATCATGGCCGGGGAGGGGCCGGACGCCTTTATCCTAGACGCCACCATCCCTGGGACGGTGACAGACTCCGGGGAACCTTTGGAGGCCCTCTTCCCCAACGTGGAAAAGAGCATGTACTCCCACCTGTTTCTCGATCTGGAAGAGATGGTGCAAAACAGCGAGATCATTGAACTGGAAAATTGCAACCAGACGGTGATGGACGTGGGCGTGGCCGGGGACAGCCGGTTCCTGCTGCCCTTGACCTACACCTTCTCCACGGTGATGGTGGACAAAAGCGCCCTGGAGGACCCGGACTACACCTTCTCCACCTTGGACGAGCTGCTGCAAAGCGACCAAGAAACCTTGAAGGGGCTGTTCTCCTTCAGGACCTTCAAGCTGTTCCCCAACTGCCTGGGCGTCCTGGCGGATTACGAAGGGCAGAATCTGCTAGTCACCCAAGAGTCGCTACAGAAAGCTGTGGAACAGGGAGAAGCTTTTGCCGAATTCCAGGACGAACAGTACTCCCAGTCTCCGGCGGTGCGCAACGGGGAGACCAGCTGGAGCGCCTGGATGGAGCTGCCCTATGACGAGACGGAATACACCGTGTTCCCCATTCCCAACCCGGAGGGGGGCGTCACCGCAGCGGTGACTACCTACGCCGCCATCAACCGGAACGCGGCCCATCCCCAGGAGGCCTTTGCCCTCATCGAGCAATTATTCCGGGAGGAATTGGTCACCCAGACGGGATCGGGCTTTGAAGTAAACGGATACCATTACTGCTCTACCTTTAGCTTTGGCGTAAACTCCGGCTATCTTTCCGCCCTCCCGGTGAAGGAACAGCTGCTCTTGGACTACATCGAGCCAAATACCCAGGAAACCACCATGGCCTCTCTCCGGGCGGCGGTGGAGCGCATTGACAGCGCCAAGGTCTACTCCGATTTGGACATGGATATCTACAACCTGTACGAAACCTGGCACTGGTCTTACGGACGCTCGGAAGAACCCCTGGAAGAGCTGGTGGAGCGCGCCATCTCCTCCATGGAAATGACCTTGGCGGAGTGAGTCTATGAAGCGCGCGTGGAAAGGCTACGCCCTGATTTCCCCCATGCTGGCGGGGTTCCTGCTGTTTTACGTAATCCCCTTCGGCCAGGTGGTGTGGGACTCCCTGTCCCAGGGCACGGGGAAAAGCCAGCTCTTCGTGGGCCTGGAAAATTACAGCCGGATGTTCCAAAACAACATGTTCCTGACGGCCTTTGGGAACACCCTAAAGTTCCTGGGGATTGGCCTGCCCTTGATCCTGATTCTGGCTTACGCCCTGGCATTATTTTTAAAAAGCCAGTCCCGGCGGTTCCCCCTGCTGCGGCCGGTGTTCCTGCTGCCCTATGTGATGCCTGTAGCGGGTACGGTGCTGCTGGTGGACCTGCTGTTTTCTGAGAGGGGCCTTACAAACCGGCTGCTTATGGCCTTAGGGCTGCCCCTGGGGGACTGGCTCCAATCCCAAACGGCCTTTTGGGTGATGCTTCTCCTCTACCTGTGGAAGAGCACCGGCTACGCCGTGGTGCTGCTGCTTTCCGGGCTATTGACCATCCCCCCGGAACACTACCAGGTGGCCCAGGTAGAGGGGGCCTCGGCCCTGCAAACTTTCCGCTGGGTGACACTGCCCCAAATGTGGTACGCCCTGTTTTTGGCGCTGGTGTTCTCCCTCATCAACGCCTTCAAGTGCTTCCGGGAGATCTTCCTGGTGGGCGGGGAGCACCCCCATGAATCGGTGTACATGCTCCAGCACTTCCTCAACAACTCCTTTGAGAACCTCAACTACCAGCGCCTCAGTGTAGCCAGCGTGCTGCTGTTTCTAGTCATCGCCCTGGGGCTGGGTCTGTGTGCCCTTTGGGTGCTGCGAAAGGAGGGGGCCCGGTCATGACAAGACGGCGTTCCCCTGTACTGCGGGTTTTCTCGGCGGCGGCAACGGCGCTGCTGCTCCTGGCTATTTTGGGTCCCTTCTTCCAGGTGCTCCAGGAGGCCTTATTCCCCCAGGGGACGGGCTTCTCCCTAGAAGCGGTTTATAAGGTATTTCTGGCCACCCCGGAGTACCTGCTGGTGTTTTGGCGCACCATCGCCCTGTGCGCCTTGATGGTGGGGGGCCAGGTGGTGCTCTCCGTCCTGGCGGGGCTGGGATTTGCCAAGTACGATTTTCCCGGGAAGAAGCTGTGGTTCTTTCTGCTGCTGGTGGTGATGGTACTGCCCCTGCAGGTGACCTTGGTGCCCAACTTCCGCATTTTGGGGACTTTAAACCTGCTGGACACCCAGTGGGCCCTGATGCTCCCCGCCCTGTTTGCCCCGCTGGGCACCTTCCTCATGACCCAGAGCTTCCGGGCGGTGCCGGACGAGATCTGTGAGGCCGCCCAGCTGGACGGGGCCTCCACCTTCACCATCCTGTGGCTGGTTCTGGTGCCCTGTGGCAAAAACGGCCTGGCCTGCGTCATCGTCCTCACCTTTTTGGAGGCCTGGAACATGGTGGAGCAGCCCATGGCCTATCTGAAGGACTCCGCCCAGTATCCCTTGTCCGTGTCCCTGGCCACCACCGGGGCTCGGGATCAGGTGGTGCAGCTGGCCTGCTGTTTGCTGGCCCTGCTGCCGCCCCTGCTGCTGTTTTTGGGATTGCACAAGGAATTGGTCCAGGGCATCGCCCTCCAGGAGGATTGGGCGAGGGAATCCCGCCACCGGGGATTTTTCCGGGCCTTGGCGATAACCTTGGCCATTCTGGTGGAGTGCACCATCCTCTCAGGGATGATTTCCCGGGAGATGGCCATTCAAGTCACCGTTGCCAGTCCCCGCCATGACCAGGAGCGGGCCGCTGACAGCCTGCCTCTGGACGCTTTCCGCCAGGAAGAGGACGGCACCTTCCTTTATTTACTGGAGGAGAGCACTGGGCTGCTGGTCGGCACCCAGCTGCGCCGGGTTCCCACAGATATTCTTTTCGTGGAGGGGGAGCGGGCCTTTACCACCGGCCTGGAGCAGAGGGGCTCCTACGTGGTGTACGCTTCCCGTCCCCTGGAGGACGAGGAATGGGCAGTGGAAACCGTCCCCAGCGACCCAGCCCCGGACACATACTTACTCTGGGCCCCGGAGGGAATAGAATTGGACGCCCCCTCCGCTTCCGCAGAGGGCGGCACCCTGTACCTGCTGCCCCAGGAGGAGGCCCCCCAGCCCTTCCTAGAGGAACGGGAACTGGCCGCCCTGTTCCCCGGTGAGGAGCGAAGGAACTGCCGCTTGTTCAGCCTGGGGGACGTGGAACAGTTCGCCCGGCAGCTGCCTCTGCTGGGGGTCGTGGGGGTGCTGGCCTTGGCTCCCTTGGCGTGCTGCGCCGGGCTGTGCCTCTCCCTGGGAAAGCGGGGCAAGGGAAGGACGAAAGTCCTCTGGATTTTGCTCCTTGCCGCCAGCCTGGGAGGGTTGTTCCTGCTTTTGGGGCAGGTGGCACTGCCCCCTTCCCTCATGCCGTCGGAAACCTTTTTCGACTTAGATCACTACAGCGAGACGTTCCGGCTCCTGGAAAATGGCCTATCCGCTTTTTCGGATAGTGACCTTTGCGGGGAACTGGGCGCGCTGCTGTCCCGGCAAAAGGCTGTTGCTCTGGTGATTTTTGTGGGAGGATGTATCGCGCTGAGCGCCGGATTGCTTCTGGCCATGGGATACAAACGGAGGAAAACTTTCTGCAAGGAGAAAATCCGGTGAAAAATCGTTTTTTCATTTGATGTTCTCCAGCAATCCCCGCTCCCTGGGAGCGGGGATTTTTCTTTTCCGCCTAACCTCCGTTCTTAAAGACCCGGTTGTTCTCCAACAGTTCGTCAAAGGTGACGGGCTGGTAGCCGTTGATATCCACCCCGGCATTGAGCACGTTGTCCCAGGCAGCCAGGAGGGGCCAGAAATCTGCGCCGGTGTCATTGTGAATGTGCCCGTGAACCATGTAGGACTTTTTGGCGTGCTTCCAGGTGAGCAAAGGGTAATGGCACAGGGTCAAGGCGTGACGGCCGTCGGAGAGTTCCAGCATCAGGTCGATACTGGCAAAATAGCGGGAAACATCCACTTTCGTCATCCAAGACCCATCGTGATTTCCAATCAGCAGCCGTTTTTTCCCCTTTAGGCACCTGAGGATCTCCCCGGCGTTGTCCGACCGGAATAATAGATCCCCTAAGATGAACACCGTGTCGTTGCCCTTGACACGGCTGTTCCAGTTTTCAATCAGCGCCTCGTCCATCTCCGCGGCAGTGGCATAAGGCCGGCCGCAGAACCGGATGACGTTCTCATGGCCGAAATGGGTGTCCGCTGTGAAATAGATCATGTTGGAATCCCCTCCTTTATCGTAGACCGGAAAATGCCGGATTCACTGCTGTATTTTCACCCCCACCCATTCCTCCCCCACCCGGTACCGGCATACCCCAAAGTGCTGGTTCTGCCGCTCCATAAACCCGGCAGGAATTTTGGCCAGCCATTTTTTGCTGAAGGCGGTGGTGCCGAAGTAGGCGTCAAAGTTGGCCACGGGCAGCACCACCCAGGGGGAGCCCTCCTGTTTGTTCTTGGCGCCGTACACCACTGCTCCGGTGCAGAGGGCGAACTGGCCTCTCTTGTCAATCACGGCGCTCCATTTTTGCGATGAGAGCTTTCTCCTCCTCGATGGAAAGGGTGTGGGGGAGCAGGGCGTAATCCTCGAACATAAACCGCAGCTTGTCCGCTTGCTTCTCCGTGTGGTAGTGGCCGCAGTACCAGCGCTCGTAGTGGAGTTTGGACTCGATGGTGTCCAGCCACTCCTCGGTGGACTTGTCCACCGTGCTTTGGTCGATGCCTGGCAGAAACACCTCCACTGGTTCGTACTTGAGAGGGCAGGTGTGGGAGAACACCACGTCCACCTGCCAGTTTCGTTCCTCCAGCACCCGCTCCACTTTCTTCTTGATTTGGGGAGAAGGCTGCTCGTCCGGCCACCAGCCGTACCCCATGGCCAGACGGTAGTACTTGTCGATGCTGTAAGCCCCGCCGATCACCAGGCAGCTGTGGCCACAGAAGTCGTACACCTCCCCATCGATAGCAAAGACGAGATTAGGGTACTGGGGCTGCACCCACACCGAACCGCCGTGGTACTGGGTGCGTTCATATCCCAGCTTTGGTCCTGGCCGCTGCTCATGGTTGCCGTGGATGCAAAAGAACGTGCAGGGGAGCTTTGCCAGCTGCTCTTTGCCTAGGGCGTCCCGCAGGCCACCGTAAAAATTGAGCCCGGCGTCCCCAAGGATGACAAAGGTGTTTTCCCTGTCCATCTCCCGTCGAGAGCAGAAGTCCACAATGCGCTCGAACCGTCCGTGGGTGTCCCCGGTGAGATAAACGATGTTCCGGGGAGCGAACTTTTCCCGCAGCTGGGCGAACGCTTCCTCTGCGGGAATGGTGCGCCCCGCCTGAATGTCTGCTTCGGCCTCTTCCAAAAGACGGCACAATTCCCTTTCGGCTTCTTCTCTTGTCATGGTGAGCTTCCCCCCTCTGTGTGGTCTGAGAAAAGAATACCACACCTGCCCCCATTCCGCAATGGGAGAGAAAAAAGCGGGAACTCACCGCCTATCCCTTTTTCTTTTCTACCCCCCCTATCAGGAATGGGAAACACGAAATACAAAGAGCTGCTCCCATCTTTTTCCCCGGTGGGAGCCTTTGTATTTTCCATTCCCTGCGGGATTGCAGGGAAGAACAGGGCTACCCCTCTTGTCCAAAGGGTAGAACGTGAAAACATGGCTGCACTTTCTCCCACACGCGGGGTAATGTGTGGTTACCTCCACAGAATGTCCACAGCCTGAGGCACACTGCCGCCAGCCTGATGATCTCCGGCGGGGCGGATGTGGCTACTGTATCCGGGCTGCTGGGGCACGCTCAGGTGTCCACTACGCTGGACATCTACACCCACGCTTTCGATGAAAAGAAGCGGAAGGTCAGCACTGAGATGCAGGGGAAGCTAGACATATAAGCCATTCAACCACCAGTTCAATGACAACCAGACGCTGGCCTGGTATGATAGTGTCACAAGCTCAGGCGGCAAGTTCCCGGAAAAAAGGAGGCGAGCAGCGGGACTCGGCCTGCTGCTCGCGGGAAAGAATATGAAATTTTAGCGGCACCAGAATGTCGTCCACTGTCACTTGGAGCAGAGCAGCCAGAGCGTACAGGTTGTCCACTGTGGGAAGGCTTTTTCCCTTCTGCCACTTGTAGATGGCCTGGGGCTCCTCAAAACCAAAATAGGCCTGCAAGTCCCGGACCGTGAGGCCCCGCTCTTCCCGCAGCCGCTGGATATTCCGTCCAGTGGCCGCCAGGTCAATCACGGGAAAGGGAATGGTGTTCATAAGCTCCCCTCCTAGAATAAATTTGGAAATTTAGTATACCGCAAAGGAACTCTTTTCGCAAGGGGGTGGAAAGTTGATAAAGTTCGTTCCTCTAAAAAAGCAGAGCAAAAAAGCCCAACGAGCCTTCTACATGAAAAAAAGGCAGGGCTGGGGCGGCCTGTCTCCCGTTACCAGGCAGGGAAGAAATCCCCACGCCTACCAGCGCAGCCATCAGAGACGGCAAGAGAGAAAAGCCATCCTTCAGAGTGTAGCGGAAGGTATGGGCTGAAAAGAGGGCATCCCTCCTGATATCCTAAAGCCAGAAACGAAAGGAGCGAAGGGTTATGTGGTTTTACAAGATTGACGGTGTCTTAGATGGGTATTCCTTTCCAGAAGACCGGGGGATCCGCAGCCGGGCCGCCCAGGAATTTCAGCCCAAGCAGACCTTGTTTTCAAAAAAGTTGCAGGGCAAGTGCTATATCATCGTATCGCAGATCAAAGGCGGAAGAATCACTTTGGCGGCGGTGAGCCTGGAATCCTACAACATTCTTGCCCGGTGCCGGGAATTCCTCCGGGAAGCGGAGGTGCCGGTAAAGGAGCTGGCCGTTCAGGAGATCACCTACGATGTGCTCCGCTCCCTGCTGCAGGCCGCTGAACGCTGGGGGTTTTTAGAGGACGATCGAGACGTATACAACCTGTTCCATTTGGAGGAACTTCAGCACAATATTTACGATTTTCAAGAATTTCTGCTACCGGAGCGAGCCACCTTGGGGCAGCAAAAGAAGGAGACAGCCCAGCTGTTTTGTCAAGACGCATTTGACCCGGAACTGGAGCGCATCTACCAAGGTCCCGTGCAACTGGTGAACAGTGGCCATCCTGTCCATTACCTACTGGTGTGCGATGAGGGAAAAGCCAGGGACAAGCAGGTGGAGCTGCTGCTTTCGGCCCTGTACCAAAACGGCCGGATCTGCAGCCAACGGTACACCTACATGGATTTTGACAGTGATGAGAGAGTGGATGACAGCCTGCTGGAAACCCTGTACAGTGCCAGCGCGGGAGGCGCCATGGTGTTGGGCTACACCCCGAAGACAGCCGGAGGAGGGGAGTTCGCCTCAGGAGACATGGGCGTAATCACGGATCTGTGTCGGCCCGCCAAAAAACATCACGACCAAGTGCTCACCGTACTATGCTTGCCCCAAAAAGGGGAAAGCGCCAAGAAATATTTCTACGAAAACCTGGGGACAATGACCTTTGTGGAGCTGACCCAGGATGTCATCCATGGAGAACGAGCCAAGACGGCGCTCCTCTCCATGGCGGAAAGGAGCGGCCTGGAAGCGGACAATGGGCTATTCCAAAATTGGCAGGAGGACAGGGGTTACCGCTTTGGGGAACTGCGCCAGCTTTTCGAAGAATGGCAGTCCAACAAACTAAAGACTGAGGTCTACCCCCAGTACGCGTCCGAAACCGCCGCCAACAAACTTGTTCAGAAAGCCAAGCCCCAGGGCAGCGCCTACGACAAACTGGAAGAAATGATTGGCCTGACCAAGGCAAAAGAGGTCATCTCCCAGGCGCTGGACTACTACAAGGCCCAGAAGCTGTTCCGGGAGAAAGGCATCTGCCTAGAGCGGCCCGCCATGCACATGGTGTTCACCGGCAACCCCGGCACTGCCAAAACCACTGTGGCCCGGCTGTTCTCCCAAATCATGAAAGAGAATGGTCTGCTGCCTGTGGGAGATTTGATTGAGGTGGGCCGCGCTGATCTGGTGGGCAAGTATGTAGGCTGGACCGCTCCCACGGTAAAGGCAAAATTTGCAGCAGCCAAGGGTTCGGTCCTGTTCATCGACGAGGCCTACTCCCTTGTGGATGACAAGGACGGGCTCTTTGGAGATGAAGCTATCAACACTATTGTCCAGGAGATGGAGAACCACCGGGACGACATCGTGGTGATCTTCGCGGGCTATCCGGACAAGATGGAGCAGTTTTTGAAAAAGAACCCGGGCCTGCGCTCCCGCATCGCCTTCCATATTCCCTTTGAGGATTACAAGCCGGCGGAGCTGCTGGACATTTTCACCTTAATGGCAAAGCAGCAGAAGCTGGAACTGTCTCCCGCAGTGCGGGAAAGGCTGCTGCCTATTTTTAGCCTGGCGGTGAAGCAGCCAGACTTCGGAAATGGCCGCTTTGCCCGAAATCTGCTGGAAAAGTCTCGAATGAAGCAGGCCAGCCGCCTGGTGCGCCTGGAGCCTGACACGGTAACTGCGAAGATGGTCTCCACCCTGCTGCCGGAGGATATTGACGAGCCCCAACTCCCCCAGAAAGAGGAGCGCCGGGTGCTGGGCTTTTGCGCCTGACGAAAAGAGCGGAGGATGTACCCTCCGCTTTTTTCGTTTCAGGAACTTGACAGGATGGGGCGTTTTCAGTCCATCCTTTTTGCTAAGATAGAGGCACAAAGGAGGGAGACAGATGGAACCGTGCAAAGGCTTGTTTTGGTGGACGGGAGAAAGGCTGCTCTGTGTGCAATTTCCCTGTGGAGCCGGTGGCAATGCCCTGGGGGACGCCGCTCCCCTGGCGGATTGGAACAACCACCGCCGGGCCTGGGCCAGGCTGCCCAAGGACGTCACACAGGGGAAAGCCTTTGACTACTACCCCCGAGGCCGGGTGGAATTGCGGCAGGGGCGAGCCTATTTGTTTCTCTCCCCTCTTCTGTGCAGGGAGGAAGTGGTGCTGCAAGTCAAAGACGCCTTTGGGTTGGATCAGCTGCCGGTCCTCCTCAAAGCGGACGGCAGCCATCATTACCGCTGTTATTTGGACGAGTAAGAAGGAGGATAAATCGTGAATTACTACCGCTTTCTAGATTCCCGGGATATCCGTAACCACTTGGGGAACATGGAGTATCCCCTCTCCACGCCAGAGGCCGCCTACCTGGTGTGGCAGTGCCATAACGCCACCCTGGAGGAAAAGTTTACTGCCTGGGAGGAGATTGCCAAGATCATGCCCGATTGCCCCATCCCCCGCAGGCCAGGGATGGCGGACGATGTACCCAGCGTCCACCAATTTCTCCGGGACTACATGGACTTGGAGAAAAACCGCCTGGAAGACTTCACCCAGGGAGAAAACTGCGTCTTTGGGGCGGACTTTTCCCTCCTGTCCAACCAGGAGTGGAGAAAAGAGCCTATTTGGTCAGATTGCGGCCGCCTATTCTCGGACTATACAAACTGTCTCGCCTATTGTAGGCAAGAGCTCTCTGAGGAAATTGGCAGGGTGCGGATTTGGAATCAGGCTCTGGGCGGAGGCGACGTTCACCGGAATAGTCTGACTTTGACCGCCGAGCTGGAACCTCTCTGTTTGGATGTGTCTCCTATCTGCGATTTGGACGATGTGTTCCCCAGCCTGTGGGTGGACCTCCCCACTCCCTTCCGCCGGGGGGACATTGTATGGGACCCCAGCAGAGAGCCAGGATTTCCCCATTGTGATAAGTCTGTCCCCTTTGTGCTGGATTTCTGCGGCAACTGGAACACATCGCAAATAATGGAAAATGGCGTCCGACCAGAAGTGGCCCAGCGGGGGGACAAGCTGGTGGAAAAGCACTGTCTCCATGGAGACACCAGCGATATGGGTGCCCAGGGGTTTGCCTTCCATCGGGAGAAAGGCTTTTGGAGGGAGTTTGGCGGGTTCGCCAATTATTTGAATTTGGAGTACTACCCCGGCCCCTTGGAAGGGAACGACCAGGTGTTGGCGCCCTTGAGCCAGTTTCTGAAAGGAGAGCTGGGGGTGCGCTCCCTGGTGGAACGGGTGGAGAACATCCTTCATCAGGAGCCCTACGAAAGTATCCGCGGCTTCTGCCGGCGGGAATACACAAAAGAGGCCCAGGAATTGGCCGGTTTCGTTGAAAAAGAGGAGGAGCAGGAATGAGCAGGGATTTTGTGGAGTTCATCAACTCGGAGGACGTGAAACAATATGTGCGGGAAACGGGCTATCAGCTCTCGTCTCAGGAGGCGGCCTTTGTGGTGTGGCAAAGCAAAAACACGCCCCTGGAAGAGCGTTTCGCCGCCTGGGAAGAGATCATCGAAACCATGCCGGACAGTTCTTTCGCGGGCTACGGTAAGTTCAATTTTAAGACGAAACAAATGGAACCCGCCCCGGTGTACAGCCTCCATGATTTTCTGCGGCAGTACATCCAGCGGCAGAGGGAGCTGTTGGAGGCCTTCACCAAGGAAGGGGACAGTACCTACGCGTTGGAGAAACGGGAAGGCCCCTGGATGGGCGGCGAAATCAACGACTGGTTCGCGTCAGAAAGCCGTTACGGACGCTATGGGGACGTGATGGAAGATATGGAGATGGAAAAAGGCTGGGGCTGCTTTAACCGGATGCGGGTACAGAAAATCACAAATTGCGGCTCTATGCGAACAAAGACTTCCATGCCCAACATCCTCACCCTGGACTACGACATGGACGCCCAGCCCCTGCGGTTTGTCTACCGGGACGATTTCCGGCACCGGGCCCAGCATCCGGACGAGTTGGAAAAACTCTTCTCCAAGCTGGAAGTCCGCATTCCCGTCCCCTTCCGCCGAGGCGACATCCTCTGGGATCCCTCCGGGGAGCCGGGCATTCCCTACGAGGAGGACAGCACGCGCTTCGTGCTGGACTACATCCCCAACTGGAACGAGGCGGAACAGGAGACCAACGGGTTTGTTCCGGGAGAAAAGTTCTACCAGCGAAAAGGGGAGAACGGAAAGTATGAGAGCCGCTTCAAGGACCCGCCCCGGGACTATGGCGCCTACGGCGTCACCGTGGTAGCAGGCGGCCAGCTCCACCAGGCTTACGATGGCTTTGCCTGCTATCTGGATCTAGAAACCTATAACGGCCCCCTGGAAGGGACTTTCGCCGCCCTGAAGCCCATCAGCCAGTACATGAAAGGGAACCTGTCGGAGGACCTGTTCCTCAACAGCGTGCTGACGCTCCTCCACCCTCCCCAACGGGAACCTACTTTGTCCATCTCCCTTACCACCGCTGTGAGGAAGCCGCCGGCGGAATCGTAAGTTGCGAAAAAGCCTGTTCTGTGATACGCTTTTCTTAGAAAAATCCTGCTGAAAGAGGCGCATGGCCATGTATGTGAAACAGCCCAAGAAACTGCTTATTTTGAATATTCTGGACATCCTCCGCAAGTACAGCGATGAGGACCACCGGCTCTCCCAGCGGGAGATCGGAGAAATTTTGAAAACAGAGTACGGCATGACTGCCGACCGGAAGGCCATCCGCCGGAATCTCTCGGAACTGTTGGAGTGCGGCTATCCCATCGAGTACAGCGAAACACTCCGCAGCACACCGGTAAAGGGCCCGGACGGCAGGGAGAAGCTGGGGACAGACGGCAAGCCGCTGCGGGAGGAAACCACCATTCTTTCCGACTTCTACCTGGAGCGTCAGTTCACCGATGGGGAGCTGCGGCTACTCATCGATGGCTTGCTGTTT
>UMIN01020312.1_pt1 | contig 16504 bp, 22 predicted proteins | sample 1965811 | NCBI WGS metagenome assembly UMIN01 (sample SAMEA4836123, study PRJEB28245) | human gut metagenome | biome: gut microbiome; material: fecal sample | place: Denmark | collected 2008
CCAGACTGCCCCGTCCTGTGCGGAAAGCCATGGGTGCCGTAGCGAAAAAACTGCCCAAGGTAAAAGGCAGAAACTACCTCATCCGCGGCAGCAAAGATTTGCAGGAACGCTTCATCGGCAACGCTTTCATGTTCCAGGAAGAAGAACGTGAAAAAATCCTGAAATCCCCCACTGGGAAATATCACCACACCGTTCTGACACGCCCTTATTACGACAAAGTGGCAAATCAGGATGACGTGACCAAAATGCAGTATATTGATATCCATTTCTGGCTCATTGGCGACATTCTGCTGAAAGCGGACAAAATGAGTATGGCACACTCTCTGGAAGTGCGTGTACCTTTCCTGGACAGAAAAGTATTCGACATTGCCAGAACGGTACCCACAGAATACAAAGTCAACAAAGAAAACACAAAATTCGCTATGCGTCAGGCGGCGCACCGTTATCTGCCCGACATGGTTGCGGAGAAGAAAAAACTGGGCTTCCCCGTGCCCATCCGTATTTGGCTGAAAGAAGACGCTTATTACAACCGTGTGAAAGCTGCTTTTGAAAGCCCTGCGGCAAAAGAATTCTTCAACACAGCGGAAATCATCAAATATCTGGATGAACACCGGGCAGGCAAGGCAGACAACAGCCGTAAGATCTGGACAATCTATATGTTCCTAGTATGGCATCAGCAGTTCTTTGAACAGGCGGCATAAAAGAAAACAAAAACATCTGGAATCCAATGATTCCAGATGTTTTATTTTTATCAGGACTTCCGCCGTTCCCCATTACAGCAGAAAAACCAGTTCTCAGATAATCTTCTGCATTTTTGGCTCCAGTTGCATAAACTGCTCCAAAAATGGATTGCTCATTTCTTTGTACTCCAAGCCTTCCCGACCCAAAAGCGCGTCTGTGGACACCCCCAAAATATCCGCCAGACGGCACAGATCCGACAAAGAAGGCTCATTCCTGCCGGATTCATAATTGGCAATGGCAGTGTGGCTGTAATGCAGTTCCTTTGCCAGTGCTTTCTGGGTCATACTGCGGATCTTGCGGTATTTTCGTAAATTCTGCGCAAATATGGTTTTCATGTGCTCGCCCCTTTCACCCTTTTTATTATATTTTTTACAATATTTATTATTATATCATAATATAAATTATCTTTAATACAATAAAAAGCCGTGCCTATGTCCATTATACTAACAAAAAAGAAAGGGTAGGATGGACAATGCAAAAAGATTATGCGGAAAACTACAAAAAACTGGGACTGAAAATTGCTTATTTCCGAAAACTCAAAGGGCTCACACAGGAACAGCTGGCGGAAATACTGGATGTGGACACCAGTTTCATCGGGCAGATTGAAGCCCCCCAACATTTATAAGCCGATCACACTGACAACGTTGTTCCGCATTGCGGATGCGCTGGAAATGGCACCGGGAGAACTTTTGGATTTTTGAACAGGCGCCCGCAAATTTCCGGAATTTCACTGATTTTTTCACACATAAAAGACATGTTTCTCATGATTTTGAGAACATGTCTTTTTTATTTTTTGCAGGTTGGGACTTTTTGGGACTTGAAACCCATTACCCTTAGGGCGTAACAAAAATTCAAACAGAAAGGAGAGAAACAAATGGCAACATTTACAGAGCATTACGACCTCATCAAGCCCGGCACCGATGACTACTACGACGTGGCGGACTTCAATGAGAACATGGATGCCATTGACACCCAGCTGTATCAGGCGGAACAGGATATGGCAGGAGTCAGCGAAAAAATCGGCAATCCCGGCGACAAAGGAGAGGATACCCTTTTTGGTCTGCTCCATCCTGATAACCAGCCAGAGGAAAAAGCGGATTTCTATCGCTATTCCAAGACTGACATCAAGAAAAAGATCCAAAACTGGACTGTCCTTGCAGCCGCTAGCCCTATCCAGGATTTTTACGCGAAGCTGACGACCATTCATGCAGAGAAAAACGGTACTGTTTATGTCAAGATCAATACAACAGATCTGGGTACCATCAGCCTTGGTGTCTATGACAAACTTCCTGTCCAAGCCGTAGAAGCGGCAGATCAGTCAACACTGGTAGGACTGAAGGGCTACAACAAGAAAAACAGTGAGGCCTGGTTTCTGGAGGAATACAATGTCAACAGCTCTACACGCACAGAAGAACGTGAGTGGATCATTCCAGTGGAAGCCGGCAAGGATTACACCCTACTGTATATCGGTTCTTCTGCCAGACAAGGCATCGTCAATGAATTTATTCTGGGTTACACCGATACCAAAGAAGCCTAAACGAAAGGAGCGAAAACATGTTAGTCAATTTCGATAAGACCGGACGCGTGGTCTGGTACAACCTTTATGTAAGCAAAGAAGCGGCTGAAAGCTGCCTTTGTGACAACACCATCTGGCTGGATACTTCTCTGCCCCCTTTTCCTGAGCCAAAAGAAGGATTTGTGGTCTATCTGAAACTGAATGAAGAACAGCAGCTCATCTACGACTATGAACCACAGCCAGAGCCTGTTTACACAGATCTGCAAACCATCATGCAGGGACTTTCTGATCTGGAACTGGCCATCTTGGAAGGAGGCATGTGAGATGTACGAAATCCTGAAGAAAAAATACAAACTGGGTTATGTCCGCAAAGACCAGCTCCAGCGTTATCTGGCACTGGACAAGCTGACAAAAGAAGAATATGAGGACATCATTCAGTTCTGACAAAATCAAAAAATCGGAAGTTCCACCATTGAACTGCACCCCATTTGTTAGACAGTATGATATACTGACTAACAAGTGGGGTGCAGTTCACATCTGGAATTTCCGGTTTTTTATGGTTCTAATTTGATTTCTTTTGGTTTATCGTAGGTTTCCCGCAGTGCCACATTAAACACTGCCCCCATGAGCATAGCAATCATGCTCCAGTCCATCCACACCAAGAGGGCGATGATGACCCCGATGGAGCCATAAATGATGGAATACCGTCCCATATGGTCTACATAGTAGGAAAATATCAGGGAAAAGAGCATCCACACACCCATGGAGAGGATGGCCCCCGGCAGGATATACCGGGCTTTCTGTATTTTGGACGGCGAGAAAAAATACACCGCCGACAACACAAACAGCAGCGCCGCCGCCATGGGCACAAAACGCATACGGCTCCATCCGGTGATGAATTCCGTGGAAATGGGAATATATTCCCCTACAAATCCCAGCACCCTTTCCCCCAACAGCAACACCAAAAGAGTAGCTGGAATCAGGACAATGGTCAATGCCGTCAGGATAGCTGTACGGATGGAATGGCTGCCGGATTTTTCTTCGCCGTAAATATCGTTGATGGCTTCCATGAGGTTGGAAACTGCCCGGAGAGGAAACCACACAGAGAACACCAACCCGAATGTCAGCAAAGCATTGTTGCTGCTCTTTGTGATATGCTCAATGGCAAGATTCAGAAACGCTACCACATCTTCCGGCAGGAAACGAGTGATCTGTCCATCCAATGTCAATGTGGGCAGATGCAAAAGCCCCAAAAGAGATGTCACAAAAATAAAAAACGGGAACATGGCAAACAAGAGGTAGTATGTCATGGCAGCGGCGTTGCGCCCCACCTTATTGTCAAAATACCCCTGAATGGTCAGCAGGATCACTTTCTGCCAGCCCTTCCTTTTCTTAATCTGTCCATGTAAATCCAGTTCCATGTTAGTCCTCTTTTCGCTTTTGAATGGCGTAGGTCAAAGGCAGCAGGCATTTTTCCGGCAATAACCGCTGCATCAGTCTTGTGGCATAGGTACCGCCGTCAGGCAGTATCACCGTTTTTCCAGCAAAAACGCCTTTCAGTCCTGCGGCAGCTGCTTTCTTGGGAGAAATACCCTTCACAGCGGATTTGGCATTGGCATTGCGATTAAAGTCCGTATCCACAGGCCCAGGACAAAGAGCGGATACCCGCACCCGGCTCCCTTCCTGCCGCAATTCTTCCGCCACTGCCTGTGTCAGCCGCAGCACATAGTTTTTTCCCGCATAGTAAGACGCCATGAGGGGGCCAGCTGTAAAACCAGCCGACGACGCCACATTCAAAATATATCCATAATCCCGACGGACAAAATCCTGTAAAAACAGCTTTGTGAGAATATGTACCGCCCGGACGTTCAAATTCAGCATATCCAGTTCTTTTTCCAGAGGGATTTCGGCAAACTGTCCCACTGCGCCCATGCCTGCATTATTGATGACAAGGTCAATGGGCATATCTTTCACTGTTTCATACAAACCATAGCAGTCCGCTTCTTTGGACAAGTCCACAGTGACAATGTCCACATGGGTGGGCAGTATTTTCTGCAATTTCCGCATTTTTGCCGTATTCCGGCTGGCTAAAATCAGGTCAAAGCCTCTCTGGCTCAAAAGCAGGGCAAAAGCCTTGCCGATGCCGCTGGTGGCTCCGGTGATAAGGGCACGCATAGCCCCGCCTCCTTTATGGTTTTCTTTTCATTATACCCGGAAAACAGGGGTTTTTCAATGCGGGAGAAATCGCAAAAAAGTACAAAAAAACCGACCTTGTAAAGCAACTTCCCCTTAAGAAAACATTGATTTTCCTCTTCCTTGATTTCTTAAGGGGAATTGCAACGGCTGCCTTCATAAGAAAACATAACAAATAAAATCTTAATAAAATAAGAAAGCCAAAATCCTTTGTAATGATAAGGATTTTGGCTTTCTTTGTTTTCTTATGAAGATGTCCCTAATCAGGTTGGTTCTTTTTTTCTTTTCATAATAGTTCTTTTACTGTGCTTCGTCCAGCAGGTTTACCACCAGTCCGCTGACATCGGCTTCTTTTGTCAGCACGCCAACTTCATACATCCAGTCAGCGTTTTCCTGCCATACGGATGCTTCCTGATGGAGGAAAGGCGCGGATTCTGTTTCCATATCGGGCAACAGGATTTCCATGCTCTGTCTTTCTACGTTTTCAGACAGAGGGAAGTTTGCTTCGTTCTGGTTGTCCAGCAGAATCTGCAATACTTCATCAGGGTTGTTCTTCATGTCTTCAAAGCCTTTCTGGCAAGCACGGAGGAAGCCCTGATATTTTTCGGGATTTTCATTGATGGCGTCTTTGTTTGCCAGGAACACCAGTTCATAGCCCTGAGGTACACCGAAGTCTGTGGGATAGAAGTAGTTTACTTCAAAGCCCTGTTCTTCCATCTGGGGTACTTCGTGGTTGACCATGTTGCCGATGGTAGCGTCTACCTGACCGGTTGTCAGTGCGGACATCAGGTCGAAACCAACGTCGATGCATTCGCAGTCGTCAGCGGACAGACCTGCATCTGCCAGCATTGCCTGGATCTGCGCTTCAGACAGGACAGTGCCTGCATAGCCGATCTTCTTGCCAGCCAGATCTTTTGCTTCTGTAATGCCGCTGTCTTTCAGGGAAATGACTACATTCATGGATTTCTGTGTGATAGCGCCAAAGGAAACGATGGGGATATCTTCTTCCACAGAAGTCAGGATTACGTCCTGCATGTAGTATACGCCGGCATCCGCTTTTCTTGCGGCAGGCAGGGAAATGCCGTCATTGGTGTTGGCAGGGAACTGCACCACCAGATTCAGGCCTTCTTCGGCAAAATAGCCTTTTTCCATGGCATCATACAGGAAAGCATGTACCGCATTGGGGTACCAGTCCAGCACAACGGTAAAATCCTCCAGCTGAGTTTCCTCGCCAGTGGTTTCGGCTGTGGTATCTGCGGATTCTCCACCTCCGCAGGCTGTCATGCCGAATACCATGGCTGCTGCCATGAGCATTGCAAACAATTTCTTTTTCATTCCTTAGATCTCCTTTCTCCATTTGATAAAACGATATTCCAAGACGGTAATGATCCCAACGGCAAGCATAGCCGTTATGGACAACAGCACCACAGGCGCGAAAACGCCTGCGCCGTCCAACTGTGTCATCATACGTTTGCTGAAGTAGCCCAGGCCTTCCTGTGCCCCCAGCCATTCGGCAATGGCAGCCCCGATGACGCTGAGGGGAATAGCCATTTTGATGGCGGAGAAAAAGTTGGGCAGTGCCGTAGGCAGTTTCAGCTTCCAGAAAATATCGGCTTTTGTTGCGCCGTAAGTCTGCAATAATTCTTCCATTTCCCGTTTGGTGGCTTTGAAGCCGTCAAAGACAGTAATGGCAATGGGGAAAAAGGTGATCAAAATGGTTACCAGCACCTTACTCCAGATGGAATAGCCAAACCAGAGGATGAACAAAGGCGCAATGGCAGTGGTAGGGATAGTCTGGGACGCCACGATAACGGGATAGAGTGCCCGTTCCACTTTCTCATTGGCATCCATGACAACTGCCAGCAGAATCCCCAGCACAATAGAGATCAAAAGCCCAATGGCTGTAACCTTCATGGTTGCAGGCAGATGTACCAAAAACAGAGGTTCCCGCAGCTCCCACAGCCGCACACAAATCTGTATAGGTGACGGCAGGATATACGCCGCGTCAATCATCATAGCGATGCCCTGCCACAGCAGCAGCAGAACCACGGCCAGAATCACAGAAGGCAGATGTTTTTTCATGGATTCATCACGCTCCTTCTGAGTTTTTCAATAAGTGTTTCTTTCAGTTCCACAATGTCTGCCCGTTTCAAATCTTCACGATTGCGCGGGTAAGACAGAGACACTTCCACCCGTTCCATCTGGGAGAAAGGTCTGTCCTGAATGATGTAAATGGTCTTGGAAAGGAAAATGGCTTCCTCTACGTCGTGGGTGATGAACAATATGGTCTTATGATAATGCTCCCACTGATGCAGCAGCCATTCCTGCATATCCACACGGGTCAGATAGTCCAATGCGCTGAAAGGCTCGTCCAACAGCAGCAGATCCGCCCCGGACAGCAATGTACGGGCAAAGGCTACCCTCTGCTTCATACCGCCGGACAGGTCTTTGGGATACTTTTTGGCGTATTCAGAAAGTCCCACCTGTTCCAGCACTTCTTTGCAGCGTTTTTCCTGTTCTGCCTTGGGGACTTTCGCCAGCTCCATAGGCAGGCAGATATTCTTTTCAATGGTGCGCCAAGGAAACAGCAGGTCTTTCTGAGGCATAAAAGCACTGTAATTTTTCAATTCCTGCACAGGGCGGCCATCCACCAGAATCCGACCCTGCTGTAATTTTTCCAGACCATTGATGAGGCGGAAAATGGTGCTTTTGCCGCAGCCGCTGGCGCCGATGATGGACACAAATTCCCTGTCCTCCACCTGAAAATTCAAATTTCGCATCATATCGAAGTCGTCTTCGGCATAACGGAAGGATACGTTTTCAAATTGCAGCATAACTTCTTTCGCTCTCCTTCTTTACATCTCCATGGCATAAGCCATATCCCAGAACAGTTTTTCATAGCGGCTGCATCTTACGAAAATATCAGTCAGATATGCTTCCTGTTCGGGGGTGATGTTTTCGCCCAGAGCATCTACACAGTCAATGATTTCTTTGGTGCTGTCCGCATATTCCTTGCTGCTGTAACCCTGTACCCATTCGCCGTAAAGAGGATGTTCCACAGCGCCAGGCACCTTCACATGGTGTTCTCCAATGACCTGATAGCTCCATGCGCAAGCCAGCACTGCCATGAGGATTTCCAGGGGGCCGCCTTTGTTTGCCACATCCAGCATATAGGAGGTATAGGACTGGTTTGTCAGAGCGGAAGGGGTGTTTGCCACTTCTTCTTCAGTGATGCCCAGTCTTGCCATATAAGTCTTATGTACGTTCATTTCGCCGTCCAGTACGTCATGCACCATGCCGACAAAGCGGCGCATCAGTTCCGGATCTTCTGTCTTGATGACGCCGAAAGCAAACACTTTGGCATACTGAAGCAGATAACGGTAATCCTGGATCATGTAAAAACGGAATTTTTCCACATCCAGTGTGCCTTCTGCCAATTCTTTTACGAAAGGCTGTTCCAAATAACCCATCCAGATATCTTCCACGCTTTTGTAAAGGCGTTCTGTCAATCTCATGTCCATTTCCTCCTTTTTTCCACAAAAAAATTCTTTCCCTCTTAGAAGGAAAGAATCTTATAATTTCCATATCATCTTGTATTGCTTCCCTCCGATGGTACTAACCACATCAAGTTCAAAGGGTTGGAACCTGCATTCCTCTCAGCTGCCCAAAGACAGCACCCCCAGCTTATATTCATTTTCTTTATTATAGTACAAAAGAAAAGCAATGTAAATGACTTTTTTGTATACACCATCCCTTTTTTCACACTTTCGCACAAAAAAAATAGTTCGCAGGCGAAATAATTTTACAGAAAATTCCCTTTACATTTTGCCAAAAAAGAATACACTTAGTATGACAACAACGAAATTTACAATGTTTGGAGGTAAAAGGTAATGGACGACGATACCAAGCTGCTGAATCTGGCACTGGACGCCGGTGAGATCATGCTGACATCCGGAGCGGAAACATACCGCGTACAGGATACCATGCTGCGTATTCTTTCCGTCAGCGGACGAAAACAAGTAGAAGCCCTGGCGCTGTCTACCATGCTCATTGTAAGCCTGCCCCGTGAAGAAAAGGGGCCCCTTTCCATGGCAAGAGGGGTAAAGGATCGTTCCGTTAATTTTGAGAAGATCTGTGCCGTCAACAACATGAGCCGCTCTTTTGTAGCCGGGAAGATCACACTGGAAGAAGCCACACAGAAAGTGCTGGAAATCCACTACGCCCCGTCTTTCGCGCCCTGGCAGCGGATTTTGGGCTATGCCCTCACTTCCGGCGGTCTGACTATGGTATACAACGGTACCTTCTGGGACGGTATCGCCGCCTTTTTCATCGGCACCCTCCTGGGCATTATGTCATACATCATGAGCAAACGAAAAACATCTTACTTTTTCAGCTCCTTCACCGGCGGTCTGCTGACAGGGTTACTGGCCTGCCTGTTCCATCTGGTGCTGCCCTTCACCCAAATCGATATGATGATCGTCGGCAGCATCATGCCCATACTGCCGGGTATCACCCTGACAAAAGGTATTCGTGACCTTTTGGAAGGTAATTTCATCAGCGGCAATGCCAAACTTATGGAAGCCTTCCTCATTGCCTGTGCCATCGCTGCCGGCGTTGCTATGGCTCTGAGTATCTTCTCCAATTTTTAAGATGTGCAGGAGGTTATTATGACAGAGATCACATTGAAAATGATTGTATTTCAGGCGGCCTTTTCCTTCATCGGCAGCTGGGGCTATTCCATCATCTGCAACGCCCCCAGAAGGGAACTGCTTTACAGCGGTATCAACGGCTTTTTGTCCTGGTTTGTATATATGCTTGTCCTTTCCTATACGGAAAGTGCCACAACTGCTACACTGATTGCCACCATGGCCATCACCGCCACAGCACGGTTCCTTTCCTACCACAGACAGGAACCCTCCATCCTGTACCAGATCCCCGGTGTACTGTCACTGGTGCCTGGTGCTGCGGTTTACAACACCATGCAGGCTGCCATCAAAGGCAATATCCTTTCCACTTATTCCAATGCCCTGACAGGGTTCAAACTCTCCGGTGCCATTGCCATCGGTTCTCTGATTATTCTGGTATTGCCTTACAAAGCCTTTGAAATCTTCCCTCGTTTCGGAAAAAAGAAACAGGGCAACTGAAAAACGACAGAAGAAAACATACAAAATAAAATCTCAGTAAGAAGCAAAAAGCAGAAATCCTCAGTATGATTAGGATTTCTGCTTTCTTTGTTTTCTTATGAAGATGCCCCTAAGCCGAAGCCCTTTTTTACAAGGATTCCGGCTTTTCTTATTTCAAAAAATTTCTTACAGTGCCATGGATTCCTGCGGGGCTGTGAAGGAATCGATTGTCACACTGCCGCCGCCCAGATAAAAGACTTCCATTTTGCCGTCGTCTTCGCTGTACATGCTGCGCAGATCGGGATTCTGTTCCAGCATGGCAACTTTTGCTTCCCGGCTGTCATCCCACATCACATTGCCGTTGATGCGAATCCATGTGCCGTCGGGATGCATAGCACATACTTCTGCCAGAGGGTTTTCTTTCAGCTGGCGATATACTTTTTTGGTATTTCCAGTCATAAAATATACGTGATTCTGGTACAGAGCCACAGCGCCGAAAGGACGCACACGGGGCTGGTTGCGCTCACATGTTGCCAGATAAAAAACTTTACATTCTCTCAAATATTCCACAGGATTTTTCATACTTCTACCGCCTTTCTTTTGTTTTTTACGTTTACGATTTCATTATCTTCTGTTATGATAGAAAACACAAGTACGATTTTTTTCTATACCTAGTATAGTAAAAGATACTAAGGAGGCATCACCATGGAACCAGAAAAACAAATCCCCTGTCCCTTTGTCACTGCCCAGAAGCTGCTGGCAGGGAAATGGAGCATCCTCATCCTTCACCTGCTCCACGGGCAGACACTACGCTTCGGGCAATTGCAGAAACAAATGCCCAAAATGACCCACGCCACATTGTCCAAACAACTGAAACTACTGGAGGCCAGCGGTTTAATTGTCCGAACAGAATACCCCGGCGTACCGCCGAAAGTGGAATACAGCGTCAGCCAAATCGGCGAGGCTTTCTATCCCGTACTGGATAGTTTAGAGGCTTTTGGCAACGCCTACACCCAATGGAAAAAGCAGCAGACAGACGAAAAAAAACAGGAAATTCTATAAAAGCAGATTCCCCTTAAGAAAACATCGTTTTTCACTTTCTCGATTTCTTAAGGGGAATTGCGACGGCTGTCTTCAGAAGAAAACATATCCGATAAAATCTCAGTCAAAATAAAAAAGCTGAAATCCTTTGTATGATAAGGATTTCAGCTTTCTTTGTTTTCTGATGAAGAAGCCCCTAAAGAGCTTCCGGTTTTTGTTTTCTTATAATTCCCTTCTGCCTTCCAGCGCTCTGGAAAGGGTCACTTCGTCCACATATTCCAAATCGCCGCCCACAGGCACGCCGTTGGCGATACGCGTCACTTTTACTCCCATAGGTTTCAGCAGACGGCTGATATACATTGCCGTTGCTTCCCCTTCCACATTGGGGTTGGTGGCAAGGATGACTTCCTTCACATTCTCGCCCATGCGCTTGACCAGCTCCGCAATGCGGATGTCATTGGGGCCTACGCCAGTCATGGGAGAAATGGCACCGTGGAGTACATGATATACCCCGTGGAATTCTCTGGTGCGTTCATAAGCCGCCATATCTCTAGGGTCTTCCACCACCATGATGGTACCGTGATCCCGATTGGGATTTGCGCAGACGGGACAGGGGTCTTCGTCTGTGAGATTACAGCAGACAGAACAGTAATGCACCTGCTGTTTCGCCTCCAGAATGGCGCCCGCAAGAGCTGCCACTTTTTCCTCAGGCATATGGATGATATGAAAAGCCAGACGCTGGGCTGACTTGCCGCCGATGCCCGGCAGACCTGCCAACTGCTCAATGAGTCTGGTAATGGGATTTCCGTAATAATTCATGGTATCCCTCTTTTTCTTAGAACATGCCGCCCATGCCCATGCCGCCTGTCAGTTTGCCCATGGCATTGTTGTACATTTCATCTGCCTGACGGATGGCTTCGTTCACTGCGGACAGGATCAGGTCTTCCAGCATTTCCACATCATCGGGATCTACCACATCAGGGTTGATTTTCAGTTCTTTGATTTCTTTTTTGCCGGAGATAACCACTTTCACAGCACCGCCGCCGCTGGTCATTTCCAGTGTTTTTTCGTTGAGTTCTTCCTGCATGGCAGCCATCTGTTTCTGCATTTTCTGTGCCTGTTTCACCAGGTTGTTCATGTTCATGCCGCCCATACCGGGGAATCCGCCTCTTGCCATATTTCATAACCTCCTAAAAGTTTTGATTTTTACCATATCGTTTCTATTTTATATAAAAAGTGCCGGAACTGCAAGTGTTTTTAGGGTTCCAGATCTGCTTCGGGGAAATATCCGCTCATGATGCTTGCCCATTCGGGGTCGTTTTCATCAGAAGCTGCTTCTTCCTCCGCGCCATAATTGGCTTCCCGCCACTGGTCATAAGCGGCTTTTTCCAATGTTTGCAGCTGGAATGTCTTGCCTGTTGCCTTTTCCAGTTCCTCGGTGATCTGGGGCAGGTATTTCTGCACCATATCCGCCAAAGCGCCGTATTCGCAGACCAGATACACATTATCGTCTTCTTTGAAGCCGATTTCCACACGGGAAAGCTTGCTTTTCAAAATGGGGTCGCCGATTTCATTGCGAAGCAAAGGCCATTCCTTCTGGAGATTTTCCTTATCCTCCGGCAGTGCAGGTGGTTTGCGTTTTGCCTTTGGCTTTTCTTTTTTCACAGCACCGTCAGAAACCTGTTCTGTGACAGTTACAGTAACACCTTCCGCCACTTTCCGCTCCAATCCTGCCAGTCTTGCCGCCAATGCGGTCAAGTCTGTATCTGCCCATGTGGAGCAAAGGCGCAGGATTTCCACTTCCAGCAGGATACGCTCATTGGACGCGTATTTCATGTCATTCTGCAAGCCGGAAAAACGACCAATCCAGTAAGTCAGTTCCGCAGGGGAAAGCCCCTTCGCCTGCTGCTGCAAACGGGCTGCGTTTTCCGCGGACAAGTCCAGAATGCGGCCATTATCCGGCACCGTGCATGTGACCAGCAGATTCCGCAGATGCACCAAAAGCTCCGTCACAAACTGCTTCACGTCACGGCCTGTCAGCAGCATTTCCTCCACCAGCTCCATGGCTTTGGCGGCGTCTTTCTGCTTCAAAGCCTCTGTCATGTCAAAGAACACGGTCTTGTCAACGGCACCCACTACATCCTGTACCTTTTCCAGCGTCACTTCTTCGCCACTGTAAAAAGCAAGGCACTGATCCAGAATACTCAAGGAGTCACGGAGAGAACCATCCGCCAGCTGTGCCACATACCGCAGAGCATCTTCTGTTGCCGCAAGTCCTTCCTCGTTGAGATATTTTATCAGTGTATGAGCAATATCGTCGGCAGTAATCCGACGGAAGTCGAACCGCTGACAACGGGAAAGGATAGTTGCAGGTACTTTCTGGGGGTCTGTGGTTGCCAGAATGAAGATGACATGTGCAGGTGGTTCCTCCAACGTTTTCAGCAATGCGTTAAAAGCACTGTTGGACAGCATATGCACTTCGTCGATGATATAGACCTTGGATGTGCCCTCTGTGGGAGGATATTTCACTTCTTCCCGGATTTCACGGATATTGTCAACGCTGTTGTTGGAAGCGGCGTCGATTTCCATGACATTGACGCTACGCCCAGCCAGAATATCCTGACAGACTTTACATTCGTTGCAAGGCTCCCCATCTTCTGTGGGATGCAGACAGTTGATGGCACGGGCAAAGATTTTTGCTGTGGATGTTTTGCCTGTACCTCTGGTGCCGCAGAACAGATAGGCATGGGACACACGCCCTGTTTTCATCTGATTTTTCAGTGTTTTCACAATATGATCCTGCCCCACAACGCCGGCAAATACATTGGGGCGGAATTTTCTGTATAACGCCGTGTAAGACATGGCGATTCCTCCTTCATAACGCCTGAAAAACAGGCGGAAATGTCCCAAAGGGACAGATACAGTATAGCATAGGGCGGGGGAAATGAAAAGGCGGGGAAATTGTTCTAAATCAGTTTCCAAACGTGCAGTTTCCCTTGTTTTTGCAGTTTTTCTGCATATTCCAATGAAACATACGCCCCTCCGGTAATATTTTTTACATAAGCAATCACAAAATCACTGTGTGCAATCATATATCTATTTAATCTCGGAATCGCAACCCGATATGGCACCATTTCTTGACCTTCTGGAAAATAACTTCCATCAAAATATGCTGGCAATTCTAACTCTTTCTTAGGATAATATGCCAAACATAAATATAAAGATATATTGGCGTATTTTTTCTTACAGACACCAACAGCCTTTCCTGCCATAAAGTCAAAACTTCCATGGTTTCCCACATAAAATTCTGTAACCCCAAACTCCGAAATATGTTGCTCTATCACACCACATAAAACATCATATATTTCAAACGGTGCATCCCGATGTCCAATAAAAAAACATTTTCCACCCAATACCATCACTCTAATTCGTATTATTACAATGATATTTTGTAATAATATTACCATGTTTATTACTGCTATACAATTCCCTAAACTAATGGTAACAGGTGGTGATAACATGCAGCAGAAAAAAGAAATCAATATCCAAATGGGCAGCCGCATCCGCAAAGCCCGTTTACAGGCAGGTCTAACCCAAGAGGCTTTCGCTGAACTATTGAATCTCGGCCCCAAGCATATTTCCGCCATTGAGCGAGGTATCGTAGGGCTTTCCATGGAAACCCTTCAGAATATCTGTCAGGTGCTGCATGTTTCCGCAGACACCCTTCTTTTTGGGGATATAGAAAAATCTCCGGCAGATACCCTCTGCCAGCGGCTTGGGCGGCTTTCTCCCGAGGAATTTGCCCAAATGGAAGAAATCGTCAACAAAATACTGGAAATTTTCGCAAAAAAATAATGGTTTTCTTGGAGGTGCTCATGGAATATCGAATCAACGACCAACGTCTGACTGCTGCTGTTTTTATTGCCTTTGCAAACCAGATCTGGCAGGGTGATTATGACCCGAAAAAAACTGCCGCAGCCTTATCCAAAACCCAGAACATCACCGCTTATGATGGTGATAAACTGGTTGGATGTCTGCGGATTCTTTCGGACGGTTATTTTTTTGGAACCATTACAGAACTTCTGGTCTTACCAGACTACCAGAAGCAGGGCATTGGCAGCAAACTGCTGGAGCTTGCCAGAGAACACGCCCCTTCTCTGCTGTATTTTGGCGCACAGCCAGGGCTGGAATCTTTTTATGAAAAAAATGGCTGTCAGAAAAGCCTGCAATCTTATATAATCAAAAAGCCAGAAATTCTTTAACTGAATTTCTGGCTTTATATTTTATAGGAATCCGTGCATCTGCTGTTGTCACTGCCAACCATGCGTTACCTCCTTCCGAAGCTCCATCCAAGCGACCTTGCGACACACGAGAAGTTGACTGCTTAGTGCTGCTGCCTTCCGACCCTGACACGGTTCACAGGCTCCTGTTGTGCAAGACTTGAACTTCAACGCCCCTTCCAAAGGGCAGACCATTTTTGGACGGCGCCGAAAGCAGACGTCACCCCCACTCTAGCGGATTGTGGGTGCAGGGTACCGCTAATCCCCCGGCTAGCACGGAAATTTTACCGTTTCAAAAATGCCATTATAGTATACATAACAACGGGCTTTCTGTCAATGGAAATTTCCGTAAAAGGCGTATTTCCGGCAAAAACCCTCGATTTTCCTGTTTTATGCTTCGTTTTCCAGCTGCTTTTCCACTGTTTCTTCCGCGGCTTTGTTTTTGCGGAATCTGCGGAAAAACCGCTTCATGATCTCGCTGCACTCTGGCTGCAAAAGGCCTTCTTCCACTTCCACCTGATGGTTGAAGCGCGGCTCATTGAGCAGATCCAAAATAGATCCGGCGCAGCCTGCCTTGCTGTTTCTGGTGCCGAACACCACTCTGGGAATCCTTGCCTGGACGATGGCGCCGGCGCACATGGGACAAGGCTCTACGGTCACATACAATGTGCAGTCCTCCAGCCGCCAATCCCCTACAATGCCTGCCGCTTCGTTGATCACATCAATTTCCGCATGGCGCAGAGGATTTTTTGCCGTATTGCGCATATTATGGCCACGGGCGATGATTTCCCCATTGCGCACCATAACGGCACCAATGGGCACTTCCCCTTCTGCCAGGGCTTTTTCCCCTTCCAGCAGGGCTTCTTTCATATAATACAAATCCTGTTCTGTCATGTTCATTCCTCTTTATGTTATTCCGCCGCCTGTTCTGCCATACAAAGAGAACCGTTCCGCTCCTCAATGTCTGTCACCAGCCAGTAATCATCCAGCCCATCGCTGTTCAAATCATAAGGGTAGATGCACTGGGCATAGACGATATCCTCATTGGAGGAACGCAGTCCTTTTTCCGTCAGCAGATAACGGATGGTGGTGCCTGTCATATCGCAGACATAGACTTCTTTCACACCATCCCGGTTTAGGTCGCCACTGGTGATGGGGCCATAAAGACTTTCCACACCCAGATGGGTAGACCAAATCTTGCGGAAGTTATTGTCGTTTTTCTGATACAAATACAGATCCATGCCGTCACTCATGAGATATTCTTTCACACCGTTGCCGTCCAGGTCGGTGATATGGATGTACTCTACGGTATGTTTCAAGCGGGTAAAGCCTGTATTGCTCCAGCCGCCTTCTCCCCGTTCATAATACTGTATGGTCTTATCATCAGAGAGCATGAGCTTACTGCCTTCTGCCGCCAAAGCTCCGGCATCATTGGATTCCAGCGAGATTTCCTCAGACGTTTTCTGCATATTGGTGTCATAGAACAATATTTTTTCCGAACGGGTGAAAACGTGTTCACTTTCGCCGCTGCCTTCCTCGGTGATGCTGGAAAGCACCACTGCCAATTCACTGCCTTCCGCTCCGTCAAAAAATGTGGCGGATGTGGCTTC
>UMIN01003502.1_pt1 | contig 16425 bp, 20 predicted proteins | sample 1965811 | NCBI WGS metagenome assembly UMIN01 (sample SAMEA4836123, study PRJEB28245) | human gut metagenome | biome: gut microbiome; material: fecal sample | place: Denmark | collected 2008
GCGGCTGGCTTACATGCTCTCCGGCGCCGTCACCTTGAACAGCTCCAGGCCGTTTTCCAGCACGGTGCGGGTGGCAGTGCACAGGTACAGCCGGGCGGCCTGCAAAGCCTCGTCGCTGCCCTTCACGCGGCAGGCGTTGTAGAACTTGTGGAACAGGGTGGACAGGTTCATCACGTACTTGGTGATCTTGGCCGGGTCCAAAGTCTTGGCAGCGGCGGTGACTTCACCCGTGTAGGAAGAGATGTAGCGGATCAGCTCCAGTTCCTCGGGGGTGGTGAGTAGGCTCAGTTCCTCCGAAGTGCATTCCCGAGGAGTGATGCCGTCGGCGGCCAGGTTTTTCAGAATGCTGCAAATCCGGGCGTGAGCGTACTGCACATAGTACACCGGATTCTGGGAATCCTGCTGCACGGCCAGATCCAGGTCGAAGTCGATGCGGGTGTTGGCCTCGTAGGAGTTGAACAGGAACCGGGCAGCGTCAACGGGCACCTCTTCCAGCAGGGTCACCAGAGTGATGGCCTTGCCGCTGCGCTTGCTGGCTTTGACGATCTCACCGTCACGCACCAGCCGCACCATCTGCATCAGCACCACTTCCAGCCGGGAAGCGTCCACTCCCAGAGCGGTGAGGGCTGCCTTCAAACGGGGCACATAGCCGTGGTGGTCAGCGCCCAGCACGTCGATAGCCATGTCAAAGTTCCGGGTCACCAGCTTGCCATAGTGGTAGGCGATATCCGGCACTACATAGGTGGGCACGCCGTTGGAACGAACCAGCACGAAGTCCTCGCTGCCGTATTCCTCTCCGTGGAACCACACAGCGCCTTCCTTCTCGTAGGTGGCACCTTTTTCTTTCAGCAGTTCCACCACCTTGTTCACGGAACCGTTCTCGTGAAGGCTGGACTCCTTGAACCAGTTGTCGTACTCCACACGGTAGCGGAGCAGGTCGTCATGGAGGCCCTGAATGTTCTTGGGCAGAGCGTAATTCACCAAAGCGGCCCGGCGCTCCTCCTGGGAGGCCTCCACGTACCTGTCGCCATGTTCCTTGGCGAAGTTCTCCGCGTGGGCGATGATGTCCGCGCCCTTGTAGCCGTCTTCAGGGAAGGGGACATTCTCCTCACCCTTGTAGATCTGCAAATACCGGGCTTCTAGAGAAGCGCCGAACTTGTTCACCTGGTTGCCAGCGTCGTTGATGTAGAACTCCCGCTCCACATAATAACCGGCGGCGTCCAGCACGGAGGCCAGAGCGTCACCCAGCACGCCGCCCCGGGCGTTGCCGATGTGCATGGGGCCGGTGGGGTTGGCGGAGACAAATTCCACCAGCACCCGCTTGCCCTGACCAAAGTCAGAGCGGCCGTAGTCCTTGCCCAGCTTGTGCACGTCCTGGAGCACTTCCCCGTAGAACCGAGGCTCGTAGGTGAAGTTCAAAAAGCCGGGTCCGGCGATCTCACACTTGTTGAAATAGGTCCCGGAAAGATCCAGGTTCTCCTGGATGGCCTGGGCGATCTTCACGGGAGCCATGCGGAAAGTGCGGGCACCTGCCATTGCGGCGTTGCAGGACCAGTCTCCGTGAGAGCGGTCTGCGGGCACTTCCAGAGCGATCTGGGGCAGGGGAGCCTCGGGCAGCTGGCCCTTTTCCATGGCCTTCCGGAGAGAGTTCTCCAGAGCTTCCCGCAGCTGAGCGGTAGCGGTGGCGACTAATTGAGACATAGTTTTCAAATCCTTTCTTTGCTTAGATCCCCAGCTCCGCTCGGACACGTGGCGTCACGTCCACGGTGATCTCGTTGCTGCTGGACAGGTTGGAGTCGATATCCAGAGTATATTTGATATGAATCCGGCCGCCCCGCTCTCCCAGGGAGGAGCGCAGGGAGCTGGTGTATACCCCTACGCTCAGGGTGCCGTACCCAGTGTCGTACAGACAGAGGTGGCGGCGGCCTTCTTCCAGGATCAGCCTGGTGGCGGACCCTGACCGCATCATGGTCACTTTGCCCGGCTCCACTTTCAGCACGGAGGTGTAGGAGACTTTTGGGTTTTCCGTATCATATTCCTTGTAGGCGATCAGGCGGGCAGGGCCTCGGCTGGTGTAGGACCCGGTGGTGTTCAGCGTGATCTCACCCGAGCCCTCTGGAAAATCCGTGTAGTCCTGCCGGCCGATGATATTGATGTCGTAATCGTCCTTTAACATTCCCATTCCCTTCTTTCGACCGTCAGGTGGGATAGCTTTCAATGTCAATGCGCTGGGTGCGGCCCTCCACGCTGTGGCCCAAAAACAGCTCCGCCACATTCATGAAGTTTTCCGGGGTGTCGGTGACGAAATAACCCGCTTTCCGCTGGGCACCCTCCTGACACAGCAGATCCTGTTCTTTCAGGGTCTGGGTCATGGCCAGGGCGGCTTCCCGGCCGCTGTCGATGAGAGTGACGCCTTTGCCCATCACAGAAGCAATGGTAGGCGCGATAATGGGGTAGTGGGTGCAGCCCAGAATCAAGGTGTCCACACCGGCGGCTCGGATAGGAGCCAGGTACCGTTCCGCCACCAGTCTTGTCACCTCGTCCTGCGGGGAGACGAAACCGCTCTCCACCAGGGGCACGAACAGGGGACATGCCTGGGGGAACACTTCCAGCTTGTGGTTGATGCGCAGCAGAGCGCTGCGGTAAGAGCCGCTGGCGATAGTGGCCGCGGTGCCGATGATGCCAACCTTGCCGTTTTTCGTAGCGGCGGCGGCAGCCCGGGCGCTGGGGCCGATCACGTCCACATAGGGGACGCTGAGGGCTTCTCCCACACTGCGGGCTACGGAACTCACCGTGCCGCAGGCAGCCAGTACAGCTTTCACGTTTTGGGAGAGCAGGAAGGCCATATCCTGCTTGGCGTAGCGGAGGATGGTCTCCTCTCCCCGGGAACCGTAGGGCACCCGGCCCGTATCGCCGAAGTAGACCACGCTCTCGTTGGGCAGAACCTTCTCCAGCTGCTTGATGGCGGTCAGACCTCCAAGGCCGGAGTCAAACACGCCGATGGGTCGGTTATCCATGGGTACACTCCCTTCCTTTATGTCACATGCCGACTTTCTGGAAAGCCAGTTCCACCAGCTTATCCAGCAGTTCCCCATAGGTGAGCCCCATGGACATCCACAGTTTGGGATACATGCTGATGGAGGTAAAGCCGGGCAGGGTGTTGATCTCGTTGAGGATCACTCGATGGTCTCCCTCGGTGACGAAGAAATCCACTCGGGCCAGACCGGAACAGCCCAGCAGCCGGTAAGCCCGCACGGCCACCTGACGGATCTTTTCGGAGACCTCTTCATCCAGGCGGGCGGGAATATACAACTGGCTGGTGCCGTTGACGTATTTGTCGTCGTAGTCGTAGAACTGAGCGGAAGCGCCGATCTCTCCCACGATGGAAGCCTGAGCGTCACGGTTGCCCAGAACAGCGCATTCCACTTCCTGGCCCTTGATGCCCTCTTCCACTACGACCTTGGAATCCTCCCGGGCAGCCTTCTCGATGGCCGCGTCCAGGTCCTCGAAACGCTCTACTTTGCTGACGCCCACAGAGGAGCCGGCGTTGGCGGGCTTGACGAACACAGGGAAGTCCAGCCGGGCCTTGATTTTATTTTTAATGGTATCCGCGGCCACAGTGAACCGGTCAGCGTAGAACCACAGATAATGGGCCTGCTCGATGTCCGCGTTGGACAGCAGAGTGTGGGTCACAGCTTTATCCATGCAGATAGCGGAAGCCAGAGGTCCGCAGCCCACATAGGGGATGCCGGAGAGCTGGAACAGTCCCTGGATGGTGCCGTCCTCGCCGTTTTTGCCGTGGAGGGCGGGGAAGATCACGTCCAGGCGGATGGTTTCAGCGCCGCTTTCCTTCAGGACCACCAGACCGTGGACCGAGGGATCGGGGGAGAGGAACGCGGGAGTCACAGGACCCTGTTCCCAGGAGCCATCGTAAATGTCCTTTACGTCACCGGTATAGAGGAGCCATTTTCCCTCTTTGGTGATGCCCACCATGTGTATGTTGTATTTCTCGTGAGAAAGGTTTTCCAAAATGGAGGTGGCAGACATCCGGGAGACTTCATGCTCCGAGGAAGCGCCTCCGAAGATCACAGCCAGGTTCAGTTTACCGCTATTATTCATTGCGATCACACCCCATATGCGTTGAATTTAGGGGCGGGATTTGGTCCCGCATCCCTTTCATATAGTATAACAGGCAAACTCGATTCATTATTATACTATGCTTGTGGGGATTTCGCAACTCTTTTCCCGGGTGTTTCCCTGGAAAGCCTAAAAAAAGATAGACTTTTCCCGGGCTTCATGCTATACTGTTACCCAAACACACGTTTTTAACTTGATTTTTGGAGTGGATCACTTTGGATTTGAAAGCCTTTGAACTGATACAGGACGGCCTTTACCAGGAGCTGGCGAAGCAGGGTTTCAGCGAGCCTCAGCCCGTAGAGGACCCCGCCGGCCGGATGGTGATGTACGTTTTGGACGACGTGGCCTATGGTCTGCTGTACGACAGCAAGAATAAGCGCTTTGAGCTGCGTTCCACCACATTTAAGGAAAAGGACACGCCCGGCACTTGGCGCAGCCTGTCCCTGTGGCTGTTCGATGAGAAAGAGGGCACCCGTGCTGACGCGGAGAGCATCCTCAACGACTTTCTGGAAGTGGTCCAGGGCCCCAAGCGGGTGGCGGTAGTGCAGCAGAAGCGGCGCACCAAGGACGGCGAGCGTTCCGTGGATCCCCTGTTCTTCCTCAACCGTTTGGTAAATATCTTCCCGGAGTTGAAGGATGAGCTGAACCAGGAGAAGATCGTCTACGGTCAGGTGCGGTACGTCACCTTTGTCAAGACTCATGTGGTTGCCCGGTGCCAGGATCTTGCCAAGATGTACCCTGACAGCGATCCCATGAAGAAGCTGTGCTCCCTGCTGGATGACATGTACAAGACCGGCGACCTGGACACCCGTTCCATCGTTTCCATAGCACTGCTCAACGAGCTGGATGACGATGCGTTCCAGATCTTCACCGAGCGTGTGGGAGACGACCTGAAAAAGGACCTGAAGTTCACCCGGAAGCTGAAGGGCAAGAAGATCAAGCCTGAACGGAAGAAGAAGCAGAAGAAAGTGGTGGCCAAGCCCCTTTCCAACGACCATTGATCCTAATCTGGCCTGAGGGCTTTTCTGCGGGGAGCTTTTCCCCGAAAAACCGGGCCGGAGCCTTGAAATATTTGAAAACTTGGGATTGACAATAAAGAGCCTCTTGTGCTATACTGGTAGCACCTCGAAAAAGAGGTTCTTTTTTTGTGCCTGTTTTTCCGAGGGAGGCCGGGGCGAAAAGCCCCAAAAATTTTTCCGTAAAACGGGAGGTGCCGAACAATGAGAGTGAAGATCGTGCTGGCCTGCACCGAGTGCAAGCAGAGAAACTACAACACGAAGAAGAACAAGAAGAACGATCCCGACAGGCTGGAAATGAACAAGTATTGCAGGTTCTGCCGGAAGCACACCCTGCACAGGGAAACCAAGTAAGGAGCGGAACACATGGCTGAAAACGTCAAGAAGAACGAAAATGGCTTTGTCCGTTTCTTCAAGCGCGTGACGAAATTCTTCCGCGACTGCAAGGGCGAGATCAAGAAGATCGTCTGGCCCACTCCCAAGGCTACATTCAAGAACACCGGCGTTGTGCTGGTGACCATCATTGTGGTGGCCTTGTTCGTTTTCCTGCTGGACACCGTGTTCATGAACCTTTTGGGTCTTGTGATGGACGTGGCCGGATAACGCCCCTTTTTGGGTTTCGGGAAAACGGAGGTAGCAGATGGCTGAAGAAGCAAAATGGTATGTGGTTCACACCTATTCCGGGTATGAGAACAAAGTTGCCTCGAACCTGGAGAAAACGGTGGAAAACCGCCAACTGCAGGATCTGATCCAAGAGATCCGGGTGCCCACCGAAAAGGTGACGGAGATCACCGATTCGGGCAAGCGCAAGGAAGTGGAACGGAAGATCTTTCCCGGCTATGTCATCGTGAAAATGGTGATGACTGACGAGTCCTGGTATGCGGTGCGGAACATCCGCGGCTGCACTGGGTTCGTGGGTCCCTCCTCCAAGCCCATTCCGCTGACGGAGGATGAAGTGGCCCGGCTGGGCATCGAGAACAAACAGGTCGAGGTCAGCTACAAGGTAGGCGACTCTGTGAACATCGTGGACGGGCCCTTGGAAGGGTTCATCGGCACGGTGGAAGAGATGGACGTGGAGAAAAACCGCGTGCGCGTCACCGTTTCCATGTTCGGTCGGGAAACTCCCGTCGAGCTGGAGCTGGATCAGGCCGAGCCTGTGGATTAAACAGGCGAGAGAGCCGCGGCTCATTCCGCGGAACGTTTTTAGGCAGCAAGCGAGGATTTCCCCGCTTTGATTGTGAGGGGCATTGCCCCTGTGGGAGGCACAGTCGAATTTATGCAACGGCTGCGCCGCCATCCACCACGAATTTTGGAGGTGCAAACAAATGGCTCAGAAGGTTACGGGCTTTATCAAGCTCCAGATCCCTGCCGGCAAAGCTACTCCGGCACCGCCTGTCGGCCCCGCGCTCGGTCAGCATGGCGTTAACATCATGGCATTTACTAAGGAATTCAACGAGCGTACTAAGAACGATGTGGGTCTTATCATCCCTGTCGTCATCACGGTCTATGCCGACCGTTCTTTCACCTTTATCACCAAGACCCCTCCGGCCGCTGTGCTGATCAAGAAGGCCTGCGGGATCGAGACGGCTTCCGGTGAACCCAACAAGAAGAAGGTCGCCAAGATCACCCGCGAGCAGGTGCAGAAGATTGCCGAGCAGAAAATGCCCGACTTGAACGCATCTTCCGTCGAGAGTGCTATGAGCATGATCGCCGGTACCGCCCGCAGCATGGGTATCGAAGTAGTAGATTAATTCCCGGGTGGGAGGAAATCTTTGGATCCGATATTTACCACTGGAGGAAAGATACAATGAAACACGGTAAAAAATATGTGGAAGGCGCGAAGCTCATCGACCGCAGCAAGCTGTACGACACTGCTGAGGCTTTGGACATCTGCGTTAAGACTGGTACCGCTAAGTTCGACGAGACCGTCGAGCTGCACGTAAAGCTGGGTGTTGACGGCCGTCACGCTGACCAGCAGGTCCGCGGCGCCATCGTGCTGCCCAACGGCACTGGCAAGAACGTTCGCGTTCTGGTTATCTGCAAGCCCGAGAAGGAAGAGGACGCCAAGGCTGCCGGCGCTGATTTCGTTGGCGGCGAGGAAATGGTTCAGAAGATCCAGTCCGAGAACTGGATGGACTTCGACGTGCTGATCACCACTCCCGACATGATGGGTATGGTTGGCCGTCTGGGCCGTGTCCTGGGTCCCCGTGGCTTGATGCCCAACCCCAAGGCTGGTACTGTGACCCCCGACGTTGGCAAGGCTGTTACCGATGCCAAGGCCGGTAAGATCGAGTATCGTCTGGATAAGACCAACATCATCCATTGCCCCATCGGCAAGGTTTCTTTCGGCGTGGAGAAGCTCCAGGAGAACTTCGACACCCTGATGGACGCTATCGTTAAGGCGAAGCCCTCCGCTGCTAAGGGTCAGTATGTGCGCTCCTGCGTGGTCAGCGCCACCATGGGCCCTGGCGTGAAGATCAACCCCGCCAAGTTCATCTAAAAGCAAATTAGGGCTTGACAAAGCCTGTCTCTGTTTGCTATAATATTAAAGCTGTCCATCCAAAGACAGCAGGTATATAAACGGTTTTGTCCGGCCTGCCGAGGAAAGACGAGCAATATAAGGGAAGAGACCGCCAGATTTGGACGGTTCCTTATGCCCTGCGATTTGCTTGCAACGCCTTTCCGAGGAGACCCGGAAAGGCGTTTTTGATTTTACTTTCACGATCCGGAGGTGAAACGAATTGCCCAGCGAGAAGATTTTGGAACAGAAAAAACAGCAGGTGGCACAGCTGGCCGAGGACTTCAAGAAGGCCAATGTGGGCGTGCTGGTAAACTATGAAGGCATCACGGTGGAAAAGGACACCAAGCTCCGTAAGCAGCTCCGCGAAGCTGGCTGCGAGTATAAGGTTGTCAAGAACACCCTGTTGAGCCTGGCATTTGCTGAGGCTGGTATCCAGGGCCTGGAAGAGCATCTCCACGGTGCTACCGCTATCGCTTACAGCGAGAACGGCTATGTGGACGCTCCCAAGATCCTGTGCGACTATGCCAAGGACAACGAGAACTTCACGGTGAAGGCCGGCTTTATTGACGGCGACTCTGTGGACGCCAAGAGCATTGGCGATCTGGCCAAGCTGCCTCCCAAGGAGGTTCTGGTGGCTCAGGTGCTCGGCGGGTTCAACGCTCCCATCCAGGGCTTTGCAAACGTGCTCAACGGCACTCTGCGCGGCCTGGTTATCGCCCTCAACGCTATTGCCGAGAAGCAGAGCGCGTAACAGGGTATTTCCGCTTACAGCGGTATTCCGTCGGGCTTGCGCCTGACGTCACGATTTTACTTTTGCCATCAACTTATTTTACATGGAGGTATTTATCATGTCTGAGAAAGTTACCAACCTGATTGAAGAAGTCAAGTCCCTCACCGTTCTGGAGCTCTCCGAGCTGGTTAAGGCTCTGGAAGAGGAGTTCGGCGTTTCCGCTTCCGCTCCCGCTGTGGCTGTTGCTGCTGCTCCCGCTGCTGCTGCTCCCGCTGCTGAAGAGAAGACCGAGTTCGACGTTGTGCTGAAGTCTGCTGGCGCCAACAAGATCAACGTGATCAAGGTTGTCAAGGAGATCACCGGCCTGGGCCTGAAGGAAGCCAAGGCTCTGGTTGACGAGGCTCCCAAGACCGTTAAGGAAGGCGCTTCTAAGGACGACGCTGAGTCCATCAAGGCTAAGCTGACCGAGGCCGGCGCTGAAGTGGAACTGAAGTAAGTTTCTTTATCCGGATCAAAAAGCCCGCGAGGAGAAATCCCCGCGGGTTTTTTATATTTCTGGATAACATTATGCAGGGAGTGGGGAACAGGATTATTGACATCCCTGTACCAGCTGAGTAGAATGGAGACAAATTCAGATACAGGAGGAATCGCAATGCAGGACAAATATTTGGGAATCACCCCTCCCATGGGGTGGAATTCTTGGAACACCTTTACTTGGAACATCAACGACCAGTTGATCCGGCAGACGGCTGACGTGATGGTGGACAGCGGTTTGAAGGACGCTGGCTATGAGTATGTGGTCATCGATGACTGCTGGAGCTTGAAGCAGCGGGACGAGAAGGGCTTTCTGGTTCCCGACCCTGAAAAGTTCCCTCAGGGCATGAAGGCTGTGGCAGACTATGTCCACAGCAAGGGGTTAAAGTTTGGCATGTATTCCTGTTGCGGAACCCACACTTGCGCTGGTTATCCTGGCAGTTTTGAGCACGAATTCCAGGACGCGGAGACTTTCGCATCCTGGGGTGTGGACTACTTGAAGTACGACAACTGCTATAAGCCTCGCCATGCTGACGGTGAAATGCTCTACAAGCGCATGTCGCTGGCCTTGCGCAACTGCGGCAGGGATATTCTGTTCTCCGCCTGTAACTGGGGCACCGATAATGTCCATCAGTGGATCCAGGGATCTGGCGCTCAGTTGTTCCGCTCTACTGGGGATATTCAGGACAGCTGGGAATCCATTAAGAATCTGGCCCTGTCTCAGATTGATAAGATGCCCTTCTCCGGACCCTACTGCCACAATGACATTGACATGCTGGTAGTGGGTATGCACGGTGGCAGCAACAGTGATTATATCGGAGCTATTGGAGGATGCACTGATGAGGAATACCGTACTCATTTCTCTCTGTGGGCCATGATGAATTCTCCTTTGATGATCGGCTGTGACATCCGCTCCATGAGTGATTACACCAAGGAGACCCTCACCAACTCCGATGTGATCGCCATCAACCAGGACATCGAATGCCGTGGCCCCTACTGCGTCCGCCAGTGGAATAACCCGGAGAATGTGCTGTCTCTGATCAAACCCATGAGCGATGGTTCTTTGGCTATCGGCATGTTTAACTTTGGTGATGTCCGCAGCGAAATGTCCCTTCAGTTCTGGGATCTGGGTCTGCCTGTGGCCGCTGGCGTGGGTTTGGAGATGTACAACTGCTGGACCCATGAGAGCGAAGGCCGATTCTTCGAGCGTTATGCCGGGATCATCGAGCCTCACGGCTGTCTGGTGTTCCGTGCAAAGCTGGCGCGGAAATAATGGCCAACTATAAGACTTGCAAGCAGTGCGGCGCGCCTTTGGGCGGGGACGATATTGCCATTTTCCGTAAACTGGTGAACCGGGGAGCAGAGGAATTTCTCTGCATCGATTGTCTGGCGGCCTACTTTGATTGCCCCCGAGTGGAGATCGAAAAGCGGATTCGCTGGTACCGAGAGAGTGGACAATGCACCTTGTTTCGATAAAAAAAGCCCAAATTTTGTGGTTTTCCCGGAAAAAGCCTGTTTTTGCCCCCTATATTTTGACGTTAAGTGTTAATAGTTTGTGAACATTATAAAAGAGGGTTGCAATCTGGCAAAACCCATGCTAGAATGTAACCAAATTGTAACACTTGTCATCGAAGTGTAACCACCTAAAGGTGGGGACCGCTTTTGAAAGGAGTGTACGGGATGCGGAAAAAACTGGTACAAAACCTGCTGTCTTTTCTTCTGGTGCTCGTTCTGACGGTAAGCGTTGTGGGCACGCTGAGTATTGTGACTCAAGCAAAGACAGATCCTTCTCTTCCTGTGGTAGAGGAGACAGTTTCCGCATCGGAACTCTCCGCGTCGGTAGCCAATTCCATGGCAGTTTCACCGCTGCTGTGTGTGGGCGCTTTCCTGGTGATGCTTGTCATCGTAGTGGTAGGGCTCACATTGTACCGCAGAGAAAAGCTGCGGGGCAAGGATACTCCTCAAGGCAAGCGGAGTTATATTCCCCGTGAGGACATGTCCTTCGCGGGCAAAAACAGAGTATAAGGGTTTTCGTCCTTTCATATTTTACCTCGGAACAGGGCCGGCAGCTTTTGCCGGCCCTGTTTTTGGATAACGTGCAGAAAAACGCCGTCGGTGTAGACATTTCACCGGCGGCGCATTTTTATAGGATAGATTCAGGATGGGAAAGGATCTTCAAAAGGCGGTCAAGGTTCTCCTTCAAAGGTTTTCCACCGTCCAGCTGGATGACGGGGCATGACAGTGAATCCAGCCACTCAGCTATTTCTTGTTCGTCTCTGCCAGTGGCAAAAGTGAGAAATGCCTGCTCTCTTTCATAAAGATCGCCTCCTGGAAGGGCACGTTCCCCAAACTGTCTTAAAGAGCGCTCCTGTATTCTGCCAGTTCTTGTTTTCGGATCGGCCCTAAGCCACACTGCCAAGGTGTAGAGGGATGTGATCTCCTCACCATAGTTTCCTTTGACAGCAGCCAGCACGAAATTCTCACAGGAGCGTGCCCGGTTAAGCAGGAGTCTGGAAGCCTCCTGCCGCGTATTAGGCTGTTTGTATGGGTCAGCTGGGTTTGCATTTGGGAAGAAACATTCCTCGATATCTATGAATGTCCATCCCAACTCTTGAGCCAGCATACGACCCAGCGTGGTTTTCCCGCTGCCGTTGCAGCCGCACAGAATAACGCCTTGTTTCATTACTTGTCCTCGCATCATTTTGTGGCGGCAAACTCTGCCGCTTCTTTCAACCAAGCCAGCAGTACCTCGTCCACATCTTTCGGTTGTCCGATCACCACATGATGGGTCCAGCGGTTAGGATAGGGCTGGGTTTTCGCGGCGATTCGAGGATGCTCCACCGGATAGGCCAGTCCAAAGGTCACCGTGAGGTAGGGGGAAGGCAGATCCTTTTTCCGTCGTACTGCCAGCAATGACGCACACCCGAACTGATGACCCAGGTAAAAGCTGATCTGGCTTTTGCCCACTTTTAAGGTCATATCGGGGAGAATTTCTTGGAGCTTTTGTTCCAGGGTCTGATACAAAGGCAGAGCGTCGGGCGCTTTTTCAAAAAAGAACAGCACATCCTGGTCCATAGAAAAACTCCTTATCGGTTGAGGATCTTTTCACCGTCGAACAGCAGCACACCGAAGCCGCTGCCAGTCTGATTGCCCTCGACCAGCCATTTTTTGAAGGCTCGCTGCATAGAGGTGTTTTCCGGCAGATCTGTCGCGGGTTTTTGATACTCCGCTCCAAAGACCCGCCAAGCGTCGTGGAATTCTTCCTGCTCCTTCCAGCGGATCACGTCAAAGTCATGGGAGAAGCTGACAATATTGGAAGTAGGGGAGAGGATCTCTCGATTGCGGGGATACAGCAGCCAAGAGTCGCACACGCATACCAGAGGTTTCCCTTGGAGCTCGTCTTTGAAGAAGTCATAGGCCCGCTTATAGGAGTCCAGCCGAGCAGCCTCGTCAAAGGGCTCTCCGCTGGAGGGAATGTGGACGCTCTTCACCGGGTCTCCGGGACGGATGATGTAGTCTCCCCAAACATAGGGAGTCTCCTCTTTATAGGTGATGTTTTCAAATTCCAGCCGTCCCAGCTTTACAATGTCGCAGGAATAGAAAATGGGGTACCAGAAGGCCACGAAGTTACCCCAAACTCCCTGAACGTTTTTGCATTCCAGCACTTTGAATTTCAAATCCCGGAAGGTTTCCCAGACGATCTCCTCCGGTACGCCCTTTTCCAAATAGGCCGTCACGGCGGGTTTAGCCGCCTGGATGAGGAACAGCAGCCACACCGTGTAGAGGTGAACGCCACTTTCTTGGCTGATGGCCTCAATCAAAGGCGAGGTCAATTTTATATCCAGGTCTTGCTGGTAGAAAAACTCCACCGCACCGTCCAGAGCTTCCTCCTGGCCTGCCTGGGCCAGCACCCCAGCGCTGCGAAGAGCTTCTTCTTTGGCTTCTTCCGGGAAACCGGTCTTCTCCATGAGCAGCTTCAAAAAATCCAGATCCATTGATAGGTTCCTCCCAAAAATTATTTACCGATCTTTTCTGTGTCAATAATGATGGTGACAGGTCCGTCGTTTGCCACCAGTACATCCATGTGTGCGCCGAACTCTCCGGTTTCCACTTTGCGGGTGCCCAATGCCTTGGAGCGCTCTACAAAATAACGGTAGAGCCTGTCCGCCTCCTGCGGGGGCGCCGCCATATCAAAGGAAGGCCGGCGGCCCTTTTTGCAGTCGGTACCCAGAGTAAAGTTGGACACCACCAGCAGTTCCCCGTCAATGTCCTCCAGAGAAAGGTTCATCTTGTCGTTTTCGTCGGTGAAAATCCGCAGACCCCGGACTTTTTCCGCAAGGAATTCCGCTTGGGGATCTCCGTCCCCTTTCATTACCCCCAGAAAGACCACCAATCCCTGGCCGATCTCTCTTGTTTCCTTATGGTCAATGGTGATCTGTGCCCGGCTCACCCGTTGGATCACTGCGCGCATAACGTACCTCCCATTTCTAAAGCTGCCCCTATCTTAGCACAATTTCCCGGGTAGGTAAACGGCTTTCCGTAGAAATGAAAGTACCTTCTTGCGCCTGTGAAACCGGACTGTTATAATGAGGGCAAGAACTCGTGGGATAAGGAGGAGAACCCATGCTTTACACAGTTTCAAACGGCAAGTACACCGCTCAGGTAGATTCCACCGGCGCCCAGCTGGTTTCCCTGAAAGGACCGGATGGCTTTGAGTACATTTGGACCGGCGATCCTGCTTATTGGAAGGGACATGCTCCGGTGTTGTTCCCCATTGTGGGAGGACTGCGGGACAACAAAGCTTTGTTGGATGGCCAATGGGTAGAGATGGGCCGTCACGGTTTTGCCCGGCACCAGGAATTTTCCCCGGCGGAGCAGGGGGAGGGGGTTCTTTCCCTGAAGCTGACTCCCAATGAGGAGACCAAGAAATGTTATCCCTTCGACTTCGCTTTTACAGTCACCTACGCTCTGACGGAGACGGGCTATACCACCACCTTCACCGTGGAAAATACCGGTGATCGGCCTATGCCTTTCGTGGTGGGAGGTCATCCTGGATTCAATGTCCCGGTGGATGAGAAAGCGGCTTTCGAGGACTATGTTATCCGTTTTGAGAAGGAGGAGACCCAGCGCTGCCCGGTGATCCAGCTGGACACCTGTCTGCTGGACCCCACCCAGACCGCTTTTGAGATGACCTCCCAACGGGACATCCCTCTGCAGCACAGCCTGTTCTACCAGGACGCTCTGGTGTTCGAGGGGCTGAATTCCTCCACCGTGGCACTGGTGAACCCCTCCACCGGCAAGGGTGTGGAGATGGAATTTTCCCAGTTCCCGCTTTTAGGCATCTGGTCCTGCGTCAACGATGGTCCCTACGTGTGCTTGGAGCCCTGGACAGGCTGCGCTACACAGACCACGGAAGGGGACAAGTTCGAGGAAAAGAAGGGCATGGAGCTTTTGCCCGCCGGGGAGAAGCGATCCTATTCCTTCCAGGTGCGGTTCTTGTAATTTTCCCTCCACGGCAGACAGAAATTCTACCTTTGAAAAAACAAAAAGCGCCTCAAAAGGACAGCGGAGTGTTTCGCTGTCTTTTTTGTTTGTCCTGAAAGAATAGGGAATATAGGCAAACGTTCGCCTGTACAAAACGAAACGATTTTGACCTGTTTTTTCAGCGAAATACCGAAGGGGAAATTTGTAAAACCCCCTTCCCTTTTTTGAAACGAGGGCTATAATTATGAAAGCCTGAAAACAAGGTTTTCTCCCTGAGGACTCTGTCTTTTGGGGAGAGAAAAACAGTGATCGCGCCGGGAGCCGCCCGGCACGAGAGGGAGGAGAAATTATGTTTCAGCTAAAGTGGGTTTGGAAGCAAATGGAAGGCTTCCGAAAACGATACGTTTTCGCCCTGTGCTCCACAGCGGTGCTTTCCGTGCTGGCGCTTGGCAACTCTGTCATCACCGCCAACATTATGGACACCGTTTTCGAGCCACTGACGCAAACAGGTGTGGTGACGGATGAAGTGATTCACCACCTTCTGTTTCTTGTGGCGGTGCTGGTGGGATTTACCCTGTTCCGCACCAGCTTCAACTACTGTTCCGTAATCACCTATGAAACCTGTTCCCAGAAACTGATCTACAAGCTGCGCCGGGACCTGTATAAAAACATGCAGGAGCAGGATCAGGACTTCTACGGTAAAAACCGCACCGGCGACCTGATGACCCGCCTCACCGGCGACATGGACATGATCCGCTTCGCGGTAGCCTGGGTGCTGCGGCAGCTAATCGACTGCTCGGTGCTGTTTTTGACCACCTCCATCACCTTCCTGGTGACGGACTGGCTCTTCGCTCTGTCCATGCTGGCAGTGACGCCTATCATTTTCGCTCTGACCTACGCCTTCTCCAAACGGGTCCATCCCCTGTACGTGGACCTGCGGGAGCGGCTCTCCCAGCTGAATACCCGCGCCCAGGAGAATATTTCCGGCAACCGTGTGGTGAAGGCTTTTGCCCGGGAAGATTATGAGATCGACCGGTTCGACGAGAAGAACACCGACTACAAAAAAGCCAACACCAAGGCTTCCTTGCTGTGGCTGAAGTTCAGCCCCTACATCGACGGCCTTTCCCAGTCCTTGTCCATTGCTGTGCTGTTGGTGGGTGGTGCGTTCCTCATCTCCGGACGGATCTCCATTGGCACTTTCACTCTATTCAACTCCCTTACCTGGACGTTGACCAACCCCATGCGTATGCTGGGCATGCACCTGAATGATCTCCAGCGGTTCTTCGCCAGCTCCACCAAGATCATCGAGCTGTACTACGCCAAGTCTACCATCACATCTCGCCCCGACGCCAAGCCGGTGGATACCCGCATGAAGGGGGAGATCGACTTCAAAGGAGTGGATCTGGATCTGCATGGTATGCCTGTTCTGCGGGACATCAACCTGCACATCAAGCCCGGGGAGACTGTGGCCATCATGGGACCCACCGGTTCCGGCAAGACCTCTCTGGTGAACTTGATCCCTCGTTTCACCGATGTGACCAACGGCACCCTGTCCATCGACGGTACCCCTGTGGGGCTGTATGATCTCCACGGACTGCGCCACTCTATCGGTATCGCTACCCAGGACGTGTTCCTGTTCTCCGATACGGTGGACGGCAACATCGCCTACGGTGACAGTTCCCTGTCGGAAGAGGACGTGAAGCGCTACGCTAAAATGGCGGACGTGGACTTTGTGGAAAAACTGCCCGACGGCTTCGACACCCTCATTGGCGAACGTGGCACCGGTTTGTCCGGTGGTCAGAAACAGCGTATCGCCCTGGCCCGCGCCCTGGCGGTGCGTCCTTCCATTTTGATCCTGGACGATACCACCTCCGCTGTGGACCTGGAAACAGAAAAATACATCCAGGAGCAGCTTGCCAACCTGGACTTCCCCTGCACCAAGATCATCGTGGCTCAGCGTATCTCCACCACCAAGCGTGCGGATAAGATCGTGGTGCTGGATA
>UMIN01050784.1_pt1 | contig 16313 bp, 10 predicted proteins | sample 1965811 | NCBI WGS metagenome assembly UMIN01 (sample SAMEA4836123, study PRJEB28245) | human gut metagenome | biome: gut microbiome; material: fecal sample | place: Denmark | collected 2008
GTGGTGGTGAAGAAGGTGTCGCCGCACTCCTTGGCCTGCTCCACTGCCTGGATACCGGTAATGACCTCATTGAGGGAGAACACAATGATGATGGGCAGGAAGGGGATCATAGCGGAGATCACTTCTCCGGAGAAGATGCCGAAGGTGAAATTGGGGATATAGAAGCCCAGATTGGACAGGGAGTCGGTCACGGTGGAGAAGCTCATGGATCCGGTGACCCAGGCGATGCCGGCGCCCACCACAATGGCGATCAGGGCGGCGGGCAGCTTGGTGTTTACCTTGCCCAGGTAGATGACGAAAAGCACAATCAGGGAGAGCCAGCCCACCAGAGGCATTTCCAGAGTGCCGTCCATGGACTGGAGGATCAGGAAAGCCATGGCGCCGCCGGCCAGAGAGCCGAACAGAGCACCGGCGGGAACGATCTTCAGGATCAGGGGCACCACGAAAGCGCCGATGATGAACACAGCGCCGCCCACGAAGTGAGCCAGCACGCCCACCCGGAACGCCAGCAGAGCGTCGCCGGTGGAGCTGTACACAGGCAGCATGATCGAGAACAGCCAGATGAACATACGCCCAGCCTGGAGACCGGCAGGCACAGCAGTCAGGTTACTGTCGCCCCGGCTCTTGGCGATGTGGCGATAGTAGAGCCACAGGCCGCCGTTCATTACGATCACAGTCACCAGCACACCGGGCATCATGGTGCCGAACACGGTGGCGCCGTCCAGGCCGAAGGTGCCAAGCAAAATGGCCACGGCCACGATCACCTTGGAAAATCCATCGAAAAACACGCCGATGGAAGCGTCCAAGTCCGCTTTTTTAAACAGTGGGATTTTTACGCTGTCCGTCATTTTTCTTCCTCCTAGTGAAAAGTCCTTATGTTACCACGCCCTGCTTTCCAGGGCGCAAATGCCGTTTATTGAGTCAGGGGTCCAGCTCCTGCCCGGTCTTGCCGGAACAGCAGCCCTTTGGCCACCAACCAGGCTCCCGCCGCCAGGTAGACCACGCCGAAGGGAACGCCTTCCGCAGGGAACAGCGCCACCGAAGGAGCGTGAATCATGCCGATGAAGGAGCAGAAAGCCAAAGCTCCTGCGAAAGCCGCCGCGTAGAAGTATTTTTTATCCACCACATAGGCAAGCAGTCCCGCCAGCAGCAGACTGGAAAGGAACGCTCCGTTGCCCAGATACTGGATTCCGTTGATGGGCACGGAGAACTCCGCAAACTGTTCCGCCGTCATGGCGTCCAGGGTGGTCCCCGCCGCCTGTACGGCAGAACTGATCTGGGTCTGGAGATACTGGAACAGGATGGGCACCAGAGACAGGAGCACCACGTTCACATACTTTTTGTCCAGCTCCTGGAAAGTGGCGGCGGTTACGGAGAAGCCCACGAAGATCAGCAGCACCATCACCGCTTCCGTGGGGATCAGGGCCATGAGCACGCCGGTCAAGCCGGAAAGACAGATAATCAGATACGCCGCGGCGTTGGCCAGGGAAAAGCCAGCCCGGGCCCCCAGCTCCTTCCAGCCGGGATGGCCGAAGTACACCGTGGTGGGGAAGGGATTTCCAAACAGAGAACCTAAAATGGTGGAGCAGCCGTCCATCACCATGGAACGACGCTCGGGATACCGGTCCCCCGCCGCCTTAGCGGATTCGATCCCCTGAAGAGTGGAGAAGAAATTGTTCATTTGCAGAGGGATGATCACCGGCAGGAAGGGGAACAGCCCTTTGAAGCCCTTGATGATATCCACCCCGCAGAAGGTGGGAGGATAAAATCCCAGGTTGGAGAAGGATGCGGTGAAATTATCCCAAGTCAAGCTGCCAGTGGACCAGGCGATGACAGTCCCCAGAACCACAGCCACAACACCGGTGGGGATCTTCTGGAATCGCTTGTCCGCTTTGCCCAGGTAATCGATGACCACCATGCAGAAAGGCAGCAATGCGTAAATGGGCTTGTCGAACACCATGGCGATACCCACAAAGGACAACCACACCAGCGCCGAAGAAGCCATATTCCCCATCAGCGCGCTGTGGGGCACCACCTTGATGATCCAGCGGCCGATGAAGCCGCCCAGCACCTCAATGACGCCGCCGATGAGAGCTGCCGCCAGCCCCACTTGGAAGGCCAATTCCGCGTCACCGGTCTGCCAGTAAACAGGACCCATAATCAGGTACAGCCAACCGGTCAGCTGAGAGGCTCCTATGCCGAAGGGCTGAGCCGTCACATCCTGGCGCTGTTCCTTTTTGGCCAGAGCCCGGGCCTCGTAAAAATACCACAGATTGCCCGCAAAAATAGCCAGGCCCACACCTGGCACGATCTTCCCCAGCACGATATCCGCCGGCATGCCGAACACGAACAGCATGATGCCCGTAGCGGACAGGATCTTGGAGAAGCCATCGAAGAAGATGCCGATGGTGGCGTCCATATCGCCTTTGCCCCACCAGCGGTACTTAAACTGCATGCTCCCACACTCCACTTGTTTGATAAATGTAATACCCTCAACTGTGATAAAGCCTTTTGTTTAAGACTCAAACTATTTCCAGTGCTTAGAATACTACCAATTCCGCCGTTTGTCAATCCATTATCAAAGTTTCCAAAACTTTGGCGGAAAGCTGTAATTTGAATTTAAATCTTGTCATTTTTTAGACAAAACCACTTTGCTCCTTGAAACGCCTATGGTCTGTCTATATGGTTTGTTCTCACCTGCGGGCTTATTCGCTTTTTCTGGGAAACTATCTGGTGAAAAGCGAAAACCAGCCAGCCTTTCCCCACTCCCAAATGGGGTAAAAGCTGACTGGTTTGATCTAATAGGATCGTACGCGCTGATTTTTGTTTTCTATTTCGGACATCCGTTTCAAACAGCTCTGCCTACACTGTCTTTACTTATTCTCGTACCATTCATTATACGCATCCACGATCTCCGCAGCGCCCTTGCTATTCATCTCTTCCACGAAGGCGTCGAATTCATCCAGGCTTCTGGCACCCGCAATAAATTTAGTGGCTTCCTGAAGTGCATACTCCTGAACAATCTTCACCTTATCGGAAATACTATCAAAGGAGGGCGCGAAGGCGATAGGACGAATCTCCAAATAGTCCCCTGCCTCATCGAACACCTGCTGGAAATACATTCCCGCTTCTTCTGTTTTCTTTGTGCGCAGTTTCCACAACGGGAAATAGGTCTCACCATTCTGCACCGGGAACAGAGCATACATATTGCCACGGTTTTTGTCGAAGTCCGGCAAAATAGGAACACGCTCCCCGTCTTCGACTTTATAGTCTACCCCTTCTTCGCCATGGATAATACTTTCAAACACATCTTCTGAAAGGTAAATATCCATGAAATTCAAAATATGATCCACCTTATCATTGCCTGCAGGGATCATTCCGATTCCAAACAATCCTTCCAAGCTCTTGGCCCGCTGAACACCGTTTTCATCCTTAAAGGGAGGAATGATCTGGAAGTAGGTTCCATCCTGTCCCTCTTGACGTTTCGCAATGAGCAGATCTCTGGCCTCATCGGTGCCGCCAGTATAGAATCCCACGCGACCGCTAGCACACTTTTCCAAACGCTTTGTGCCGGTATTGACAGGCATATCCGCGTCCAAAAGGCCCTCTGTATAAAGCTGGTTCATAAAAGTCAGATACTCTTTATATTCCGGAAGCAGTCTGGCATCCACGATCTTGCCGTCTCTCACCTCGTAATCGAAAATGATTCCGAACGCTGCAGAAACGCAGCCATCCAACGTAGCCGGAGTTGCAGTGAAGGGAATGTTGTTTTCTCCTAAACCGCCGGGATCTTGCTCTTTAAAAGCTTTCAAGACTTCATACAGTTCTTCACTGGTGGTAGGCACATCCATACCTACCTTTTCCAGCCAGTCCATACGGATGGCATTGGTTGCCGATGCATAGGGCATGCCTGTGCTGGGAATTCCGTAGATCTTTCCTTCCTGACTGAGAGCTTCATACCCTTGTTTATCAATAGCCTCCAGGTTGGAATACTGAGGAATCTTTTCCGTCAAGTCCTCCAACAATCCCCGGCTGGCATAGGTGACAAACAAACTTTTTTCCACATCTCCGCTTCCAATTCGGATGTAGTCATAATCGATATTGCCCGAACTGAAGATTAAATTCAAACGATCATTGGAATTCTGTTCCGGCAAAGTGTCAAACTCCACCTGGTATCCTGTCTTTTCAGATAATTCCTTCACGGCGTTGTCTGTTTTCACATCAAAAGGAGCGTAAGGAACTAAAATGTTAATTTTAGGCTTTTCTTCCGTAGTCTGGGACGTTTCAGCCTGAGAAGTCGTTTGAGAGATCTCCTCCACTGTAGAACTGTTCTGAACAGGAGATTCGCCGCATCCAGCCAGCATGGACAACGCTAAAAAGCCCGCTAAAATCTTTTTGACACCTTTCATGTTTATCCTCCTTTTTAGATTCATTTTTTAGAATTTAACAAACGAGCAACGTCATTCTTTTACAGAACCAATCATCACACCTTTCACAAAATATTTTTGCACAAACGGGTACAGAAGTAAAATCGGCAGCGTAGAAACGATGATAGTAGCGGATTTGATTCCCTCCGGCGCGTCTTGGAAGGCAAAAGTGGATTCTGTTCCTGAGAGAGGATCAGAAGCGTAATTGACAACATCCAACAGATACATTTGAATGGGTTTCAGCTCATTTTTTGTGATATACATAATAGCGCTCCAGTATTCGTTCCAATATCCCACGGCAAGGAACAAGGACACAGCTGCAATGGAAGGAATCACCACCGGGAACATAATGGACACAAAAATACGGAAATTGGAAGCCCCATCCACTTTTGCCGACTCTTCCAAAGCGGGAGGAATCCCCTCAAACGCTGTTTTGATGATCAGCATATTGTACACACTGATTACGTTCGGAAGAAAAAGCGCGGGGAGGGTATCCAGCATGTGAAGGGAACGGACCAAGATATAATTGGGAATCATCCCCCCAGAGAACATCATGGTAAATACAAAGCACGCTGTCAAAAACGATCTGCCCTTCAGACGCTCTCTTGAGAGCACATATCCTGCCATGGAAGAAAAAAACAGAGAAAGCACCGTACCATAAACGGTCACACGCACAGAGACCCAAAACGAGGTGAAAAATTGGGGGTTTGTCACTACACGGAAAAAGGTTCCCGTCTGAAAATCAACTGGCCACAGCAACACACTTCCCGTCACATTAGCGGTATACCCGCTGAATGCCTTGGCAATGATGTTGATAAACGGATATAATGTGGAAAGAGAAAATATGGTCAGCACAAAATAGATAACTACCATCATGGCCTTTTCTTTAGGAGATCGTTTGATCTTATTATTTACCTTCATGACATTCCCCTCCTTACCACAAACTGCGATGAACGATTTTTTTACTTGCCAAATTGCAGAAGAACACCAGGGTAAATGAAACAACCGAATTGAACAACCCCGCGGCAGCAGCCAGACTGTACTGCATATTTCCTAAGCCAATACGATAAATGTATGTTCCAATCACATCGCCGGTGGAATAGACCGTTGGATTATACATAGCCATGATCTGCTCCACATTTGCATCCATCACTGTTCCCACACGAATGAGCAACATCATGACAATCATGGGAACGATTCCCGGGAGAGTCACATACACCAGCTGTTTCCACTTTCCTGCACCATCCATCACCGCAGCTTCATACAGCGTAGGATCGATGGCACTGATAGCCGCCAAATAGACGATAGCGCTGTATCCTACTTCCTTCCAGATGGCGCTTCCCACCACAATGGGTTGAAAAAATGCAGGTTCCATTAGGAAATTAACGGTTTTCATTCCCAAGGCGGACAAGATCAGGTTGACCGTCCCAGTGCTGGACAACAGGTCGAAGGTCAATCCTGCCACAACCACCCACGACAGGAAATGGGGCAAATACACGATGGTTTGAACTGTTCTTTTAAACCAGCTGCACTTTACTTCATTTAGGATCAAAGCCAAAATAATGGGCAACGGGAAAAAGAAAAGGATCTTGTACCAACTGATGGAGAGCGTATTGATCAGTACGGAAAGAAATTCTTTCGCAGAAAAAAGCTCCTTAAAATTCTGAAGTCCCACCATAGGACTGTTCCAAAAACCTTGAAAGATATCAAAATCCTGAAAGGCCATAATCAGTCCGCCCATGGGAACATACTTGAACAGGATCAAAAGGCAAAAAGGAATCAGCAGCATTAAATAAAGATCCCATTCCTTTCTGACCGCTAAAAGGACACCTTGTCCTGTTTTTTTCTTTTCAGTCATGTTAACCTCTCCCTTCCTTTACTGGAACTCTTCGCGTTAATTATATTTGACAGGCTCCTATTATGAAAAGGAGACAAAATTATGATTGGTGTATGGTAATCTTCATCACTCCTGCCAAACCTATGGAAAAAGGAAATAAGAACTTCTATAATGTGCCTAGCTAAAAAAAAGAGACGCCAAAAACAAGGCGTCTTTCCAAAGGAGTGAAAAATAATGAACATCATCCATGAACCTGCCCGTCAAACACCGGTATGCTGTCAAGTGGATCTCTGTGTGGTGGGCGGCAGCTGCACGGGCATGTTCGCGGCTATCCGAGCCGCTAGACTAGGTCTTTCTGTGGCAGTAGTGGAAATGGACAACTGCTTGGGAGGCGTGGCTGCCTCCAGTTTGGTCAACGTTTGGCACAAATTGACCGATGAAGACCGGAAACAGCAAATCATCGCAGGTCTCACCCAGGAAATGATCGAACGCCTGAGAAAAGTGGATGCCGTCACCACGTATACTCAGGAAGATCGTTTGGCCACCTATGAGTTGAACACAGAAGAGCTGAAAATAGAGCTGGATCTTTTGGCACGGGAAAACTCAATCCGTCTCTTTTTCCACACCATGTACTGCTCTCCTATTCTCGAGGAAAACTTACTCAAGGGGATCATCGTTGAAAACAAAGACGGTCGCCAAGCCATTCTGGCAGATTTCTTCATCGATGCTTCCGGTGATGGAGACATCGCCCGGGACACAGGGCTTTGTCAGTATCAATACACCCATATTCAGCCTCCCACCCCCTGCTTCAAGCTATACGGAAAGGAAGAGGGAATCTCCATCTCTCAGCTGGTTCAAAAACACGGGAAAGAATTTGGTTTGCCTGAGGACTGGGGATGGGGTGGAAGCATCCCTGGAATGCCGGAAGTTGCTTTCCATGCGGACACTCACATATTCCACCGGCAATGCCACAAAGCGAAGGATCTTTCTGAAGCAGAATCGGAAGGCAGAGCGCAGATCCGCGCTATTATGGATCTTCTGCGAAAATACGCTCCAGAGCATCCCTTCTCCCTAGTTTCACTCTATTCTCACCTGGGCATCCGAGACAGTGTGCATTATAAGACCAGCTACCAAATCACTGGGGAGGAGCTGATGTACGGTACCAGTTTCCCAGATACCGTTGCCTGCGGGACATATCCCATTGACATACATCACAGTGACAACGCAGGCATTACTTATCGGTATTTGACAGGATATGAGCGGGTTCACAACGATCGCACCAGTCCTCCTACGATTCATCAATGGAGAACAGACGGTCAGTACGCCACCTATTACCAGGTGCCATTCCGTGTTTTGGTACAGACAAAAATCGCAAATTTGATCCCAGTCGGCAGAATGATCAACGCGGATATCAATGCGTTCGGAGCTGTGCGCGTCATGGTCAATCTAAACCAGTTGGGAGAAGCAGCCGGTGTGGCAGCATATCTGTGCCTAAACGGTCAACACCCCGTTTGGGATACAGACACCCATAAATTGCGGACCCTTTTGAATCAAGGAGGCTCCGCTCTTCCACAATAATATAGCGCATTTGCGGCAAGGTTTGGGAAGGGATTTGCTCCGTGGAATCCCTTTCCAAATCTTTGCTGTATCCAGCCCCATTTGAAAGGAGGACCACAAACATGAACGTGCTTGTAGCGGACGATGAGAAAATCATTCGCAGCGCCATCGTAAAAACTATAGATTGGGCAGCCTTTGGTATTTCCTCCGTTTATGAAGCCCGAAATGGTAAAGAGGCTCTTTCTCTTTTTCTTCAACACCGTCCGGAAATCATCATCACGGATATCCGAATGCCCCTGATGGACGGAATCGAGCTGATAAAAGAGGTGCGAAAAATCGCCTCAGATATTCAAGTCATCTATATCACCGGTTTCGCAGATGTAAGCTATTTACAGTCTGCTGTAAAAAACGCGGCGGCGGACTACATTCTCAAACCTGTGGATCCTCAAGAACTTCTGGCAGCTTTGGAAAAATGCGTAAAGAAAAGCAGCCTTCAGGCTGAACGGCGGGAATATGTGGAATCCATGGAAAAACTGGTCCGCATCAGCACGCCTCTTTTGACCCGTCAGCTGCTCACTCATGTTCTGTACGCCACTTATCCCAGCAAACAATCAGTGCTTGACAGTTTGGCTTTTTTAAATTCTCCCATTGATTTGGAAGCCTCCTATCAAACCACCATTTTCTCTTTTCAAAAAGGGGAACGATTTTCCCAACTAGATGACGACATTCAGTGCGTTGGAATCACCAATATTGCCGAGGAAATCCTTCGAAAAAATGGTACTGGATATATGTGTCATCTGGGCAACCTGGAATTCGCCTGTATCTTGTTGCTAAATGAGGATGAAAGAAAAACTATCCAAGTGCTCAAATCCATTCAAGACTCTGTTCTCCAATATCTGGGAAGCTCCTCGTTTGCAGTGATCGGCCCCACCGTGGAAGGTTTCTTCAACATTCAGGAATCCTTTAACTATGCCCATCAGGGATTACAGCAGCAATTTCGGTTTTCCCCCAATTCTATTGTGTCCTACGACGACTGCCGACCGGCTGCTCCTCAAAGCACTTATACCTTGGGAGAGGAGACCCTTCTCACCCTCTCCTCTTTGGTATACAGTGGAAACCTGGAAGAAGCTAACCGTCAATGGAAGCAGATCTTCACAGAAGCCTCCTCTGCTTTTGCCACGATCCGAGAAATACATGGCCTATGCATTTTGCTATGCAGCCACATCTTTCTCAACTTTGGCAAACGTTATCTTTCTCAGGAGGGAAACGCCTTTTTTCTCTCCTTCATTTCCCGCTTGGAAACAGCCCGGTACATGGAGGATTTCGAACGGCTGGTAGAAACCTTCTTTCAAGATTTTTATACACTTTTCCTTTCTCAAAAAATATCCCGCAAACAGCATATCGTGTCTGAGATCCAACAATATGTACTGGATAACCTGGAAGCCAACTTGACCATCAAAGACATTTCCTCACAAGTATTCTTGGCACCCACTTACCTGTGCGCTATATTTAAAGAAGGGACCGGCGACACTATCAACGCGTTTATTACAAAACACAAGATGGATTACGCAGCACAACTTTTATCTTCAGGAGATTACCGCGTCTATGAGGTGGCAAAAAAGTTGGCCTATACTGACGTCAAATATTTTAGCAACCTTTTTAAACGTCATTTTGGAGTTTCCCCCTCAGAATACATGGAAAAAGGAATCATGCCATGAATAAGGAACATGCTAAAAAATTCATTCCCTTAAGAACAAAGCTGCTGTTGCAAAACGCTTTGACTATCGCGTTGATCATTCTGTTTTTATCCACCTTTTTTTACTCCTATTCCGCAAGCTCCATCACAGACAAAAATGATCAGTTTTTTCAGAGCATCAGTCAGCAGACCGCCTCAAACTTGGACAACCTTTTTCTAGGGATCGAGGATGGAAGCCGGTTTCTTCTGTTTCATGACTCCATTAAATCCATTCTGCGCCGCGGGCAAAGTGACAACTATTCCCTTTCTCAACAGATCGCCGATTATTATTCTCTCTCCCGACTTCTTACAGAAAATATCTGGAATAAAAATATAGGCTCCATCCGATTGTATTGCAATAGTAATGCCATCTATACTCGAGAAGAACTGAATATCTTCGACATGCAGGATATCCAGGAAACGGAATGGTGTAAATTGACAGAGTCTCTTCAAGGGACACCCATTTGGTACGCAGAAAACGGAACCATTTTTTATTCCTGCGCTATAATCGACCTGTATTCCCAAGACAGGGTCCTAGGGATTTTGCAGATTTTTATAGACCTAGATCAGCTCAATACCATCCTTAATTCTCTCAACGACACTTGCCAGGGCGAAGCTGCTCTCCTCTCTGCGGACAATCAGATCGTTATGTGTCTGGGCAAATCCCCTCAAGTGATACAGGATTATCTGCAAAGCAGCAAAAATAATGGTGTCTCCCCCTCTAGGGCCTCGGGCATTTCTCAAATGTTCCAAAACCGAAAATTGATGACACTCAAGCTAAATAATGAATGGAAGCTGGTCACCACTGTTTCCGAAAGCATTTTCTATCGTGATTTTCTATCCCTCACGCTCAGAATCATGGGTTTGACATGCGGAATCATGGCTTTGGCGGGAATCTCAACTTACTTCTTTATTAAACACCTCACCAACCGGATTGAGGGAATCAGCGAGTTTATTAAAACTGTAGAAATCCGCTCTAACAGCCTGCTGAAAGAAGACGGCAACGATGAACTGACTTTCCTCCAATCCAGCTTCAATCAAATGCTGACAGCCTTGCGCCGCTCTATCGCGGAGGAGGAAAAAGCCATCCAAGAGAAAAACAAAGCCGAATACAATATCCTGCAGGAACAGATCAACCCCCATTTTCTTTACAACTGCTTAGATTCTATCAACTGGATGGCCTTAGAGCAGCATTCCGACAACATCGCAAAAATGGCTCGCTTACTGGGAAGATTTTACCGTCTGACCCTTTCAGGCGGTCAGCATCTTGTCTCGCTGAAACAGGAAATCGAACATTCCAAAATCTATGTTGAAATCATGCAGACCCGTTTTGACGGCACATTGGAGGTTGAATATCAGATCGATGATGACCTTCTTTCCCTTACCGTACCTAAACTGATCTTACAACCTCTTTTGGAAAATGCTATTCAGCACGGAATCTCTCAAAAAGAGTCTCAATCCGGCAAAATCCGGGTGGCAGTTTTCCGTAAGGAAAACACCCTCTTTCTTGAAGTGACCGATACTGGTGCAGGAATGACTCCCCAACAATCAGCTCTTGTCAATATGTCCATTCAGGACCCTTCCGAGAAAATCGGCTACGGTTTACGCAACGTCAATCAAAGAATCCGCTATGTTTTTGGGGAACGATCCGGTCTTTTCCTTCGCAGCGTCTTCGGAAGAGGCACAAAGGTAACCATTCAATGTCACTTTTCCGGTGAGTCAGTCCCTACCGCTCCATCTTCCACCACATTCACCAGACCACCTCTGCCACTGTAACCTCAATGGACTTCTTCTCTATTTCCCTTCACAGTTCGATAACATAATGACGGGAATTTATGGTATAATATTCGGCAAGCACCTATAATCTGCGCGGACGTGCGCTGTCCAGGGCGCCGCCTGCCCACCGCAGGTGTGGTATAATAACGTCTATTCACAGCGGGCCGCCTCAGCAGGCGGCTCCCACTGTTTCTGAAAGAGAGGAAGTCCTATACTATATGCTAGAGTTAAAACGCGTCACGAAAGAGTACCCCGCCGGGGGACAGCCGGTAGAAGCCCTCAAGGGCATCGACCTCCAATTTCGGGAAAGTGAGTTTGTCTCCATCCTGGGCCCCTCCGGATGCGGCAAAACCACCCTGCTGAACCTGATTGGCGGACTGGACCAGTACACCTCCGGAGACCTTATCATCAACGGCCGGTCCACCAAGGACTTCAAGGACCGGGACTGGGACGCCTACCGGAACCACTCGGTGGGATTCGTATTCCAAAGCTACAACCTGATCCCTCACCAGACCGTGCTGCAAAACGTGGAGCTGGCCCTGACTCTCTCGGGCGTGTCCAAGTCAGAACGCCGCCGGCGGGCCAAAGAGGCGTTGGAACAGGTGGGACTGGGAAACCAGCTGCGGAAGCGACCCAGTGAGATGTCCGGAGGTCAGATGCAACGTGTGGCCATCGCCCGAGCCATCGTCAACGACCCGGACATTGTTCTGGCTGACGAGCCCACCGGTGCCCTGGACACAGAGACCAGCATCCAGGTGATGGAGATTCTCAAGGAAATCTCCCAGGACCGGCTGGTAATCATGGTCACTCACAATCCGGACCTGGCCCAGCAGTACTCCACCCGGATCGTCCAGATGCTGGACGGCACCATCACCGGGGACAGTGCGCCCCTCTCTCCTCAAGAACAGCAGGCGGAAGAGGAACGGGACCGGCAGCGGTCCGAGGCCGCTCGACAGGAGAAGAAGCCCTCCATGTCCCTGTGGACCTCCTTCGGCCTGTCCTTAAAGAACCTGTTCACCAAAAAGAGCCGCACCGCCCTTACCTCCTTCGCCGGAAGCATCGGCATCATCGGCATCGCCTTGATCTACGCCGTCTCCCAGGGCACCACCGCCTATATTGACCAGCTTCAGGAGGAGACCCTCTCCTCCTATCCCCTCACTTTGGAGGCCCAAACCATGGACCTGGGCTCTCTCATGGAGGAGTTCATCCAGGCGGCCCACTCGGACAGTGACCACGACCAGGACGCCGTTTACCAGAAGCCCATGGTCTACAATCTGGTCAACGCTCTCAGTTCCTCGGAGACCATTGAAAACGACTTGGCCTCCTTCAAAACCTACCTGGAAGAGCGCCGGTCCGACCCGGAAGATCCTCTGGCTCAGGCGGTCAGCGGGGTGCAGTACACTTACGACACCCAGCTGCTGGTGTACACGGAATCTGTGGACGGCACCATTCTCCGCTCCGACTCTCAGGAGCTGATGGAAAATCTGCTCCAAGAATATTTCAGCATTGACATGGCTTCCATGAACGATCTCCGGGACAGCTACGGCGGGATGGACGCCTTTTCCTCCCTGTCCCCCACCGGCAGCTCCATGACGCTGTGGCAGGAGATGCTCCCCGGGGATGACGGGGCGCTGATCAGCCCCATGCTGGAAAACCAATATGAAGTAGTATACGGCTCCTGGCCCAACGACTACAACGAAATCGTCCTGGTGCTGGACGAGAACAACGAACTGGATGATATGGCCCTTTACGCTCTGGGCCTGAAGCCCCAGGAGGAAATGGACGCCATCATGGAGGCGGCTGTGGATCAGACAGAGGTGGCCTCCGACTCGGCTCAGGAGAGCTGGACCTATGAGGAGATCTGCTCCCGGGAGTACCGGACCATCCTCAACGCCGATTGCTACTCCTACGATCAGGCCACCGGCCGTTACGTGGACCTGCGCCTCACCGACACCGGCCTGCGGTACCTGTACGACAACGGACTGAGCTTGAAAGTGTCCGGAATTATCCGGCCCAAGGAGGACAGCTCCTCCGCTATGCTGTCCGGGTCCATCGGCTATACCAGCAAGCTGACGGAATACCTGGCCCAGCAGGCAGAGGACTCCCCTGCCGTTCAGGCCCAGCTGGAAAACCCCTCCACGGACATCTTCACCGGTTTGCCCTTCCAGGAAACCACCGGAGACCTGACCGATGAGGAAAAGCAGGAGGCTTTTCTGGACTACGTCTCCGCCCTGGACCAACAGGGTAAGGCGGAGACCTATCTGGCCGTCATGAGCATCCCCACTCAGGAGCAGGTAGACCAAGCCTTGGAGCAGTCCGTAGGCTCCATGACCCGGGAGGAAAAGGAGGACACTCTCCGAAACGCCATGACAGAACAGGCGGGGATCGATGAGGCAAAAGCCCAGGAGTATCTGGCCTCCATGAGCGGCGAGGAGTTGGAAGAGCTGTTCGCCCAGATGGCGGAGCAGCAGTACCGTGCCCAGTACGCCGCAGGGATTCAGCAGCAGCTCTCCTCCCAGGATCCCGCAGCCTTGGCCGCCGCTTTGGATCAAGCCGTGGGGACCTACACCACCCAGCAGTGCGCCCTGTACTACGACCAGGCCCTGACCTTCTCCGACTCCACCCTGGAGGAAAACCTGGCGGAACTTGGGTACGTGGATCTGGAGGACCCGGATTCCATCAACCTTTATGCCTCCTCCTTTGAAAACAAAGACGTGATCGAGCAGGCCATCGCCGACTACAACGCGGACCGGGATGACCTGGAGCAGATCCAGTACACCGACTATATCGGGCTGATCCTCTCCTCGGTGACCTCCATTATCAACGCCATCACCTATGTGCTCATCGCCTTTGTGGCAGTGTCCCTCATCGTCTCCTCCATCATGATCGGCGTCATCACCCTGATCTCTGTTCAGGAGCGGACTAAAGAGATCGGCATTCTCCGGGCCATCGGCGCTTCCAAGAGCAACGTGTCCCGGATGTTCAACGCGGAGACTCTCATCATCGGATTTACCTCCGGCGCTTTGGGCGTGCTCATCACCTACCTGCTGTGCATCCCCATCAACATGATCCTCCACCATTTCACCGGCATCCAGACCCTCAACGCCACCCTTCCCCCCTTGGTGGCGCTGATCCTGGTCCTCATCAGCATGGGGCTGACCCTGTTCTCCGGTATCATCCCCTCCCGCAGCGCCGCCAAAAAAGATCCTGTGGTGGCCCTGCGCACCGAATAAAAAACAATGCTAAAACAAAAACCGCGCCTCTCAACCGAGGCGCGGTTTTCTTTTTCGTTGTTCAATTGTTTTCCGCCAGTGCTTTGGCCTGGTCTTGCAGAGAGCGGATCAGCTCTGTGAATCCGTTGCGCCGGACAGAGGTAAGGGCCACTTCCAGGTCCAGCCGCTGGAACAGGTCAATGTTCGCTTGGGCCATCTCCTGAGGTGTGGATCCGGTCACCACATCCGCCAGCATTACAGCCATGCCCTTGACGATGAGAGTGTCGCTATCCGCTTTCATGCGGAGAAGGCCCTCCTCTTCCTCCAAGGACACCCACAGGTTGGACTGGCATCCCAAAAACCGATGACTCTCCTCCCGGGGCACTCCGGAAAGCTCCGGTCGCTCCATGGCAAGACCCATGAGATAAGTGTACTGGTCGAAAGAATCCAGCTCCCCCAGGTTCTTTACGTAGTGTTCCTGTCGTTCCAAAAGAGTCACAGCGTTCCCTCCCCTCACAGTTTGATGGCGGCGATCCGCCGCAGCCCGGCGCAGAGCCGATCCACGTCCTGGGCGTTGTTGTACAGCCCCAGGGAGACCCGCACCGTCCCCTGGGAAAGCCCCATGCTGTCCAGCAAAGGCTGGGCGCAGTGAGTGCCGCTTCGCACCGCAACCCCCTGCTGGTCCAGCAACACCGCCACATCGTAGGGGTGGAAGGGGGGCATCAGGAAAGACACGATCCCCGCCCGAGGCTTAGCGTTCAGGGGAAACTCCACCCCCGGCACATGGGAAAGCTCCTCCCACAAATAGTCCAGCAGATTTTCCTCTTCCCGGGCAACCGCTTCCATGCCTCCCAGGTCCTCCAAATATTCCAAGGCTTCCCCGAAGCCCACCGCCCCCACAAAGTTGGGGGTTCCCGCCTCAAAGCGGTAGGGGGGCGGCTGAAAGATGGTATCCTCCCGGGTGACCCGGTCCACCATCTCCCCGCCGAATTGGTAGGGGACCATCTTTTCCAGCCAGGAGCGCTTGGCGACCAGCGCCCCGATCCCTGTGGGCCCGTAGAGCTTGTGGGCGGAAACGCAGTAGAAATCACAGTCTAGGGCAGAAACGTTCACCGGCTTGTGGGCCGCTGCCTGGGCTCCATCCACCAGCACCGGCACCCCTTGGCTGTGAGCCAAGCGGACCACTTCCTCCACGGGGTTTTCCACCCCGAAGGTATTGGTCACATGGGCCAGAGCCACCATCACCGTCTGGGGAGTGAGCATCTCCCGAAAACGGTCCAGGTCCGGCTGGCCGTTCTCCGTCACGGGGATCACCTGGAAATCCAGGCCCTTCCGCCTGCACAGCTGCTGCCAAGGCACAAAATTGGAGTGGTGCTCGCTCTCCATGACGATCACCCTGCCGCCCTGTGTCCCAAAGGTCTCCAAATAGCAGCTGGCTGTCAGGTTGATCCCTCCCGTGGTGCCGCTGGTGAACACCACCTGATACTCCTCCCCCGCTCCGAAGAAACGGGCGGCGATATCCCGGGCGTTCTCCATCTGCCGGGTCATCTCCCGGCCCAGTCCGTGGGGACTGCGATGGACGTTGGCGTTGCAGGTCAGGTAGACCTGTTCCAGTTTCTCCAACACCCTCCGGGGCTTCTGAGTTGTGGCGGCATTGTCCAGATAGGCCCACTTTTCCTGGGCGATCAGGGGGAAATCCTCCCGGTTCACGGCGCGTTCCCCCCTTCACGAAGAGCCTCCGCCAGCTGATCCAAGGTCTTGATCTTGGG
>UMIN01032913.1_pt1 | contig 16287 bp, 10 predicted proteins | sample 1965811 | NCBI WGS metagenome assembly UMIN01 (sample SAMEA4836123, study PRJEB28245) | human gut metagenome | biome: gut microbiome; material: fecal sample | place: Denmark | collected 2008
GGTTTCCAAGGCGCAGCGGCTGAGCAATTGGGAAGCGGCCACTCTCACGAAAGCGCAGATAGGGTATGCGGCGACGGATGCCTGGGTCTGTCTGGAGATATATAACAGATTAATGAAGGAACCCAGATGACGAAGATATTCCTGAAACGCGGCAAGGAGGAGTCACTCGGCCGTCGCCACCCGTGGGTCTTTTCGGGAGCCATCGAACGGATGGAGGGGGAGCCCGCCGAAGGCGATGTGGTGGATGTCTATTCGCGGCAGGGGGAGTTCCTTGCCAGGGGCCATTATCAGATAGGTTCCATCACGGTGCGGATACTGACTTTCGTGCAGGAGGAGATTGACGCCCGGTGGTGGCTGGAGCGGTTGCGTGCCGCTGTCGGGGTGCGTCGGGCCGTCGGGCTTGTCGGGAATCCGATGACGGACTGTTATCGTCTCGTGCACGGCGAAGGCGACGGATTGCCCGGACTCGTCGTGGATATTTACGGCGATACGGCGGTGGTACAGGCCCACAGCGTCGGCATGTACCGTTCGCGCGATGCGGTATGCGATGCCCTACGGAAGGTTTACGGCGGTGCCTTGGCGGCTGTCTACGACAAGAGTGCGCAGACACTTCCCTATAAGGCCGATACGGGGGCCTGCGACGGCTATCTGTATGGCGGAGACGGTACGACGGAGCGGATTGTCACCGAAAACGGCAACCGGTTCCATGTCGATTGGGGCGCCGGCCAAAAGACGGGCTTCTTCCTTGACCAGCGGGAAAACCGGGAACTCGTCCGGCGTTACAGCAGCGGGCGTGCCGTACTCAATACGTTCAGTTATACCGGCGGTTTCTCCGTATACGCTCTGGCGGGCGGGGCGGAACGGGTCGTATCGGTGGACAGCTCGGCCGGTGCCGTCCGCCTCGCGGAGCGGAATGTCGCGCTCAATTTCGGCGACGGCGCACCGCACGAGGGGGTGGCGGTCGATGCGTTCGATTACCTGAAAGGGATGGACGGCAGTTTCGACCTCGTCATTCTCGACCCTCCGGCCTTCGCGAAGCACCACAAGGTGCTGGGCAACGCCATGAAAGGTTATATGCGCCTGAACGCAAGGGCGCTCTCGCAGATAGCTCCCGGAGGTATTCTCTTTACTTTCAGTTGTTCGCAGGCGGTGAGCCGCGAACTTTTCCGAACGGCGGTCTTCACGGCGGCTGCCGTTGCGGGGCGCAATGTCAGGATACTTCATCAACTGACGCAGCCTGCTGACCATCCCGTAAATATCTACCATCCGGAGGGGGAGTACCTGAAGGGGTTGGTGCTGTACGTGGAGTGACCGTCCGCCGTGCAGCGGATGCATCGGCACATAACCTCCCTTGCTTCCGGTCTGGAACGGCAATGACGGCGGACAGGGGAAGCGCCGACGGTTTTGTTCGTGCGGATGCGTGGAGCGGACGGACTATTTGACTGCTTCGCTGAGTTCGGTGCCGGGGCGAAACTTGACGACGTTTTTGGCTGCTATCCGGATAGGGGCTCCGTTGCGCGGGTCCCGTCCGGTTCGTGCATGTTTTCTCTCTATTGCGAAGGTGCCGAATCCGGCCAGGGTGACTTTTTCGCCGCTGATGAGCGCGGCGGTTGTTATTTTCATGAAAGCCTCCAGGCTCCTTTTCGCTTCGCCTCTGGATATTCCCGCTTCCGAGGAGATGGATTCGATTAACTGCGTCTTGTTCATTTTAAGTCGGTCTTGCGATGGTGATACGGATGGTTCGGCGGGCAGGGGGCACGTTGCCGCCCGTTCCACAAAATAACTAAAAATAATCTCCAAATCCAAACCTTGTCGTTTCGTCTCGCGGTATTAAGCGAGGGGCTGTGCCTGCGGCGCCGTCCGCAGATACAGACCGTTGACATGCCGTAGGACGGGGCCGGGCTGTGCGGCGGGCGGAGCGGCATCGTGGGGAGATAACCTGTCGGTATGGCTGCGGAACGGTGCCGTACCGTCCGGTCACCGGTTTGGATAAGTCGAAAAGAGGTTATACTTTTGTGTCCGGAAAGATGGCAGAGTGGTCGATTGCGGCGGTCTTGAAAACCGTTGAGCTGCAAGGCTCCGGGGGTTCGAATCCCTCTCTTTCCGCAGAAGACGGCCGGGAAGATGTAAGACGCGGTGCCGGAATACGAGAGGCGACAGCAGGAAGATTTGCTGGTCGCCTTTCGTGTTTTATGTTTTATGCCGTTCCCGGCAGGGAAGGCGTTCCCTGTTTGCCGGGGCAATGAGCAGCGCACATTGTTGCATGCTTGCCGGAGGGTCGTTTGGCGGAAAGACAGTGAAATGATTGGAACGGACGCATCCATGTTGTCTTGAGATATTTGACCGTTGCGGGAGGCAGGGTCGGTCGGCCCGTGTTGTGGGTGCAGGCCCGGACGGGGCCTGGCTTGTGGCCTTGCGGCCCGTTTTCGTTGCGGACTGTGTTTTTTCGGGTGTTGGGAACCAACCGTATGGCGGGTGTGGATTGCCGGACCGGTATGGAAGAGCGTTGCTGTTTTCGGTGAAATTAAAATTCTATCGCCTTTTTAAATCTTTTACCGGTTTTCTGCCGTCATATGAGTGAACGGCCGTAAGTAGAATTTATGATTGGAAAAAGATTGGATGAACTGGAGCGTGTGATTGAGCTCTATCAGGATGCGTTGTTCCGTTTCGCTTTTTTCCGTACCGGTTCCCTGGCGGATTCGCAGGATATCGTACAGAATGTGTTTCTCAAAATGGTTGACAGCAGTCGCGACCTTGCGCATGTCGGGGATTTGAAAAACTATCTGTTTCGGTGTGTCTCGAATGCCTGCTGCGATTGGACGGAAAAAAGGCGGCACACCGGGACTCTTTCGCTGGAAAGCGTGGGTGTTGCAGACGAAACCGGTACGGAGGAGGAGTGGATGCATGAATACGTGCGTATCGGCAGCATGCTGGAGGGTCTGCCTGCAAGGCAGGCGGAGGTCGTGCGAATGAGATGTGTGGATGGACTTCGGTTTGCGGAGATAGCCGATATGCTTGGCGTTTCGCTACCGACTGTCAAATCGAGGTTCAGGTATGGTATTGAAAAAATGCGAACGATTGAAAAAAAGGGAAAGCTATGAAATGCGATGATTTCAAAGATAAGTGCGGAGACCTGTCCGATGGAGAAGTCTCTGCGGAGATGCGGATGCATATGGCTCATTGTGAGGAGTGCGCAGCGTATTATCGGTTAATGCGTTCGTTGGAGCCCAAGGCGGTTCCTGTGGCGCCGGGAACGCTGAAGCGGGAAGTGCTGGCCCGTGCCGCCGCGAAGCACAGAAAACGCCCGGCGGTCGCAGTCCGGCGGATTGGTTATGCCGCCGCAGCCGTGGTATTGGTTGCCGCGGCAGTGTGGATGGCCGTATTGGCCGGTCCTTCGGAAGCAATGGCTTCAGCGGCACAGTTGAACAGTTCGCTGCGCGGGATGGATAGGGTGGAAAATATGGTGATGGAGGTGAAGGTTCGTACGATGCCGGCAGAGGGTTTCGGCAGTATCGACCTTGAAGCGGACTTTACGGACCATATCCTGACGGTATTGTTCGGGGATACCTGCCGGTGGCGGCTTGAAAAGGCAGGCCGTACGGCAGTGTGCGATGGCCGGAGGAAATACATGTGGTTGGCCGACAGTCGGTCGGGAGTAACGGGGCCGGTCGGGAGTAACTTCGAAGAGTGGTTTGCGGTGCTCCTCGACCCTCGTTTGGTGCTCATGAAAGAGAAGGAAGCAGCCGAAGCGCACGAAGGTGTCCGGTATTCTGTGCGCGACGAAGGCGATGAGGTGTTGTTGACTGTGAGGGCGAAGGCGCGTGGTGATTTTAGAAACGACTATCTGTTCAATGGCTCGATTGACGAATCCGATACCCGTCGTGAATATCGTTTCGATAGTGCGACCAATTTGTTGAAGGGATTGAAGGTCTACGTGCTTGACGGTCGCCGTGAGGTATTGGTTTTGGAGGTCGCTGCCGTCGGTTACAATGTCCTTGTCGATGAGAAGGCTGTCGTTTCCCTGCCGGAGGGGTATGTGTGGCGGGATGTAGATGGACGGTATGCTGCGGCTATGTATCCGTCCGATTCGGCGGAGGAGACCGTTGTTCGGCTGTTTCAGGCATTCCGCGACCTCCGGCTCGATGTGGCGGACGGTATGTTGGCCGTTCTTTATGACCGGGAGGGGTTGTTGGAACGTTACGGCGGGGCGGAGCTGATGCACGTCGGGAGTGCCTTCCGTTCCGGACTCTATCCGGGGCTCTTCGTCCCGGTGGAGGTCGTTCTGAAGGACGGTTCGCGTGAATCTCTGTGTCTGGCGCTGAGGAACGACAATCCCCGTCGGGTATGGATAGTGGATGGCGGTTTCTGACGGGGCTTGCGTCCGGATAATGTGTAGTGGTTTGTGTTGGCCGCCGCGGGTACTTCGGTATCTGCGGCGGTTTTGCGGCGGATTGGGCGGCGGCTTTTGGCGTGGCGTATGGAAAGAATATAACCGAAAAAAACAGGTATATTATAATAAAAGGTCTCTTGTTGCGACCGGTGCGTCGACGGTTACGGATGCCGTTTGGAACGGAACTTTGCTGTTCGCACAATGCTCGGTGCCGACCGGCAAAGCGTGAGAATAAGACACCTGCACATGAATGGACATGTGCAGGTGTCGGTGTTAATCGGTTATCGAATCGTTGATAACGATTGTCAGGGTACATACCGCATCAGGGCATGGGATATGCACCCGAATCCCATGTTATTTGCCAGTTGATAAAATGATTATGACTGCCTTCCGGCAGTTTGTCGGTTGTCAATAATCCATTTTGTCGTTTTCCAGAAATTTTTCGAAAGTGTACTCTTCTCCCGCCAAGGTCAGAATACGCCTCACGAGCAGTTCCCTGCATACCGTATCGAAATACGGCCAGTTTGGGGATGAGTTCATTATACATCTCGGCGATGCGTGCCACACGCCATACAGGTAATTGCTGCCCCCCCGATAGATTCCCACATCCGGAAACCGTGAATCTCCGATAAGATGCGCCCAGGGGACGCTGGCCGGGTCGTCGGTCAGGGAGAGATTGAGATGTGTACCGACACGATGCCCGTAGTGGATGGTTTCTATTGCTCCTGATGTAGGGGTGGTCTGATTGTGGCCATATTCGTCTCCCAACAATCCGAGGGCATGACCGGCCACTTCATGTACCACTGTAAAGTAAAAAGTGCCATCCAGATATCCTATTGTGCCGAAACTCGGCTGGTACGGTGGATTGATATATCCGGCGCCTGCTCCCGGGCAGTTGTTCACTACAAACCCCCACACTTTGGCCGTTTGCAGCCTCTCGTGGTCTTGTGTGTAATCCGATAAATTGGTCGGGCCCCCATGGCTCATCTGCAGCCCCCAGTTAGTGATGAAGCCGATGTCCAATGCCGTTTCATAATCGGCCGGCCAATCCTTTGTTCGCGGTTGCGCATGCTTTGATACGGCATAAACCATATGGATGTTGAGGTAGTCCTTATACGTTTTCAGGGGTTCTACGGAGAGAAGCGCGTCTTTTGCGGCTTCCATTATCTGCCGGTAACGGCCGACTTCGATATCGATGTCCGTGAAGGCGTCGCCCATCAGCACGATATCCACGCCGTCGCCCCGTGTGGCCGCGTGCAGCAGTTCGTACTGTTTGTCCATCGAATAATCCGTGCTTTCGTATTTGCATGCCCCGACGTGCTCGTAAAAACAAAGCGACACGTAATAGTCGAATCCGAGAGAAAGGATATCTTCCAAAGGCTGCCATGGTCCCATACTGAAAGAGGGGGGGATGTTTTTCCCTTCGTATATCTCGTCTACGATGATTCCCTCTGCGTCGAAGAGCATGTAACTCGGATAGGGGGCGCCGGGCAGGACAAGCTCTTCGCCGCTGAGCGTCCGATAGTCCGAACAGATGTACCATTCCGTTTCATGGGTCCGCAGGTATTCCTCCGCCGCCCTGCGGTACTCCTCTCCCTTCGGAATTACGGCTATTACGTCGAACCCCTGGCCGTGGTAGAGCTTATGCAGTCGTTGCACCGTGGTTTCGGCGAAACGGACGGATTTCTCCTGCAGGGGGTCCCACGACAGCAGCATGGTCATGCAGTTGTCCTTGCAAATATCCTGTACCCGGAGTGTCTGGCCCGTTGTCAGGTCGTCGAAGAGGAAATCGGGCAGTTGTGCACCGTCCATAAACCCCGTGTCTTTGTCGGCCCGCTGCCGCGCTATCGCCATGCTCATCTGAGGCCAACTGTGGTAATTCAGGTAAATATCGGGTACATAGCCGGTCGGTATTTTGTTGTAATTCAGTCTTAGGTCGAGGTTGCGCCCGTCGAAAAGCGCCGTCCACTCCCGCAGATTGCTGTCCAGTTCATTGTACGAGAAATCAATGTAATCCAGGAATTTGTGGCTTTTACTCGTCCACTCCGACCAAAACGGCAGGCCGCCCTCGATGCGGTTGTGACTGAGGTCGATGGCTATCAATTCATGCATGGTATCCATAAAACTGTAAGTGCCATTTTTCGGTGGGCGTCCCTGCTTGTTTATCGTACCTCCGATATCGTTGTGGCTGAGGTCGAGATAGCGTAGGACGGTCAGGCCCGACAGTTCGTCCGGCAATTCGCCCGTGAGGTTGTTGTTGCTTAGGCGGAGGGCGATGACGCGTCCCGAGAGGTCGGTCTCCACACCGTACCACTCGTTCAGAGGCTTGTCGCTGCACCAGTTGTCGTTGTGCGTCCAGCCGTCGCCGCCCGTGGATTCGTACAGCGCCGTGAGCGCGGTCAGCTCCGGAGTCGGGTCTGTCCATGCCGCCTGTACGATGGTCAGCGTATCGCAGAGCTTCGTCTCCGTGTTGCGGAACAGCACCACGCCCTTGCGTTCCCGTTCTTCGGTATTGGCGGCAATGCGGAAGGCGTGCGCCGTCGTTTCGAGCGCTTTCGTGTCGGTCGGCGCTTCCGCCTCTTTTATCCATTGCTGCCCGCTCTCTACGACCGTTTCGTATGCGACGTTGGCCTGCACCTCCACGGTCAGCGTCTGCTCCTCGCAGGAGACTGCATAATCGTTTTGTCCGGACAGAATCGCATTCTTCTGACGCTGACGGACTGCGATGCGCTCCTCGCGCGTCCCGGCACGCAGCACGAGGAACACTCCCCGTTCGGAATAGGTGTCGTTCTCTCCGACGGTCACCTGCAGCCGCAGGTTCTCGCCCGCCGGGCCGGAGGAGGGGGTGATGCTGTACCATGCTTTCCGCTGTGCAGCGAATGCGGACCCTGTCGTGGTCAGCGGTTCCGTCTCCACGCTCCACGGTGAATCCGTGGAGAAGATGAGCAGATTCTCTCCGCCCGAAGCATCGAACGTATAAAGTTCGGACTGTAGCTGAAGGTAGCTGTCCGGCCCTTTCGTACAGCCCGTGAACATTACGGCTGCCAGTAAGAACGTGGGACAAAATGTCAATTTGATGATTGATTTCATCGTTTGTATGTTTTATTTAATCGTAATGTGTGTCCTGTCTGTGGCCGGGAATACGTCATGCAGACGAGTAGTCAACCGATTTTAAATCATATGGTTTATCTGTATGCAAATTAATGATTATTTATTGAACAACCAAACTAATATGTAGGAAAATAAAGATAATGTGTTTTTATTACGTACGGTGCGTCGGCGCATGCGAATGATTCATGGCTATGAGCGGGTGCTCCGGTGCCTGCGGCGGTTCTGCGGCGGATTGGGCGGAGGCTTTTGGCGTGAAATGTGCATGGAACAGGATATAACCGAAAAAACAGGTATAGTATGAAAGGCGGATTTTTGTGTGCCGCGCTCCTCGCAGGGGCGTTGGCCGTCGCTTTCCCGGAGAGGGCGGAAGCGTGTACGAGAGTGGTTTATGTGGGGCCCGACGGAACCGTACTGACGGCCCGTTCCATGGACTGGAAGGAGGACAGCCGGAGCAATTTGTGGATATTCCCGCGCGGTATGGAGCGCAGCGGCGAAGTGGGGGGCAACCCCCTGACGTGGACCTCCCGGTACGGCAGCGTGGTGACTTCGGCATACGATATATGCAGTACCGACGGCATGAATGAGGCGGGACTCGTGGCGAATCTGCTGTGGCTCGCCGAATCGGCCTATCCGGAGTGGGACGGTTCCACGCCCGGCCTTTCCATCGCAGCATGGGTACAGTACATACTCGATACCTGTGCGACCGTGGACGAGGCGGTGGCGGAGATGGAGAGCGGACGGTTCGAGGTGGTCTCCGGCATGATGCCGGACGGTTCGAGAATGGCTACCCTGCACCTCTCCGTATCGGATGCAGCGGGCGACAGTGCCATATTCGAATATGTGGACGGGGCTCTGTCCGTTCATCACAGTCCGGCATACAGGGTGATGACCAACTCGCCGCTGTTCGACCGGCAGCTGGCTCTGGACGATTATTGGCAGAACATCGGCGGACTGACCTTCCTGCCCGGAACGAACAGGGCGGCCGACCGCTTCGTGCGGGCCTCCTTCTATGTGGATGCGCTTCCGCAGACAGCCGATACCCGGCAGGCGGTTGCCGGCATATTCAGCGTCATACGCAATGTCTCGGTTCCGCTCGGCATCAGCGTTCCCGACCAGCCTAATATCTCCTCCACCCGCTGGCGGACGGTGTCCGACCAGAAGAACAGGGTGTATTATTTCGAATCCACGCTTTATCCCAATATTTTCTGGGTGGATATGAAGGATGTGGATTTTTCGGAGGGGGCGCCGGTCAGGATGCTCGACCTGGTGGGCGGCCGGACTTATGCCGGTAATACGGCTTCTCTCTTCGTGGAGGCAGAGCCTTTCGAGTTCGAGCGCGTGGATTAGGCCGCAGAGTTTTTCTGTAGGAAGCAACCCGGAAAAGGGTTGCTTTTTTTGTCTTCCGCCAGACCGTGTGTGCTCGAATAGCTACGATATCCAAAAATAAGCAACAATTAATAAAAAATTTTAATAGTGTTTATGTATTTGTATTCCAGTGGTGTGTGTCGATGGTTTCGGCGTCTTTCCGGAATGTGAAATATGATGCGTAAAATATGAGGGTGGGATGTCTCGTTATTTATTTGACAATTAACAAGGATTTATCATGAAACTCAAACAGACAAAAGCACTCGAAAACGCCCTCGCACGCGGCCTGCTGGCTTCGCAGAGGGCCGGCGGCGGCAATCCCGTTGACCGAGCGTTTCTTTTCCTGCTTGAAGAGGGTAATTGTCACGCAGCCCACATCCTGGGCAAATTCATCAAAAGTTGGGAGTCGTACCAAATAAAGGTGAGGATTGAGAAGGATTTGGAAAGCGCGACGCAGGAGAACATCGCGGCCGACAGAAAACTATACGACAATCTGATGGCGGCGCTCCGAAAGGTATGCGCCGAATTCGGGCAGGAAGGGGGCGAGCCGCTCGTCAATACGGGCCATTTCCTGCTTTATCTGCTCCGGAGCAGGAAATTCGCCAGCTCCCGGGTTTTGAGTACGTTCAATATTCCCCGGAATCTGGTGGCGGAGATGATTTCCGACCTGCCGTTCGACGAGGACTACTATATGGAGATGAATGCGCTGCGCAACATCCGTATTCTCCGGATTGACCCCAAGGATACGGGATACGGCGGTACGGCAGGCGACGGCCGGGAGCGGTCGGATGAAGAGGATACGGAACGGAACGACGTCAAGCCCCACGGAAAATCCGTGCTGAAGGAGCTTGAAAAATACGGAACCGACCTGACTGCCGCTGCGGCTGCGGGCGGGGTGGACCCGGTGATTGGGCGGGAGACGGAGATTGACCGGCTCATCCAGATACTCGGCAGGCGCAAGAAAAACAACCCGATACTCATAGGCGAGGCGGGTGTGGGCAAGAGTGCGATAGTGGAGGGGCTCGCCCTGCGCATCGTTTCGCACGACGTACCGCCGTCACTTTACGGCAAGCGTGTCTTTTCGCTCGATGTGGCGTCGCTGGTGGCAGGCACCAAATACAGGGGACAGTTCGAGGAGCGTGTCAAGGAGTTCATGGAGGGCCTGAAAAGAGAGAGGGATGTCATTCTCTTCATTGACGAGATACATACCATCGTGGGAGCAGGTGCCACGCAGGGCGGACTCGATACGGCAAACATCCTCAAACCGGCGCTCGCCCGAGGCGAACTGCAATGTATCGGGGCTACCACGCTCGACGAATACCGGGAGAGCATCGAGCACGACGGGGCGCTTGAGCGGCGTTTCCAGAAGATAGTGGTGGAACCTACTTCCAGGGAGGATACCCTGCGGATTCTCCACAGGCTTCGGGAGCGGTATGAGCAGCACCATCACGTCCGGTATTCGGACGAGGCCCTCGCCGCATGTGTGGAGTTGACCGACCGGTATGTGACGGACCGGTATTTCCCCGACAAGGCCATTGATGTGCTCGATGAGGCGGGCTCCAAGGCGCGTCTTTTCGCCCGTCACGAACCCGAGGCCATTTCGGAGCTCGAGGAAGCGCTTCAGGCTGCGGGGGAGGAGAAGCGGTCGGCGGCCAAGGGGATGAATTACGAAGCCGCGGCCAAGGCCCGTATCAGGGAGATTGCGCTTGCAGACAAGATAAAGGAAATCAGGGCTGACTGGCAGCGCGAAGTACGTCTCAGTCCCGGTCTGGTCACGCCCGAAAATATCCGCGAAGCGGTAAGCGCCATGACGGGGATACCGGTACAGGAGGTCTCCGGCGACGAACGGGCCCGACTCAGGGATATGTACGGCCATCTGGCGTCCCGCGTGGTAGGGCAGGACGCAGCTATCGGCAAGGTTACGAAGGCGATACAGCGTTCGCGGGCCGGACTCAAGGACCCGGGCAAACCCATCGGCGTGTTCATGTTCGTGGGGCCTACGGGCGTAGGGAAGACGCTGCTGGCCAAGGAACTTTCGCAGTGGATGTTCGGCAGGCGCGATGCGCTGGTGCGGATAGATATGAGCGAGTATTCCGAGAAACACAACGTGAGCCGCCTCATCGGTTCTCCGCCCGGATACGTCGGATACGGCGAAGGTGGACAACTGACCGAAACGGTACGCCGCCAACCCTATGCGGTGGTGCTGTTCGATGAGATAGAGAAGGCTCATCCCGACGTGTTCAACATCATGCTCCAGCTCTTCGACGAGGGACAGCTTACCGACGGGCTCGGCCGAAAGGTGGATTTCCGGAATACGGTGATAATCATGACCTCCAATGTGGGCTCGCGCCGTGCAGCCTCCCGTCCGCCCGTCATAGGCTACGATGCGCCCGGACTTTGCACCCTGGAGGAACAGAACGGCGACGGTGACTATCGGAGTGCGTTGGAGGATACCTTCGCTCCGGAGTTCATCAATCGCATAGACGATATCGTGGTATTCAATACGCTTTCGCTCGACGACGTGAAGCGCATAGTCGATATCGAGTTCGGGCGGATTGCGAAACGGGCTGCTGCGATGGGCTATACGTTGGAGCTCTCCGAAGATGCCCGCGAGGAGCTTGCGGCGCTCGGCTTCCAGCCGCGTTACGGAGCCCGTTCGCTCCGGCGGATGTTGCTCGAATATGTCGAGGAGCCTCTCGCCGGGATGATAGTGGGCGAGGAGGTCTGCGGAGGGGATACGGTATCGGTCGAGTTTGTCGGCGGACGTGTTGCGCTCGTGCGCCGGGCACCGGCGGGTCATCCCCACATAGCATAGGTGAAAGTATAGGGTGCGCTCTGCGTACCGGATGGAATGACTTCCGGCATTCGGACAGGGCCGGTACCGGCGGCTTGCGTGCCGTACCGGCGGGTATTGAGATGGTTTGTGACATGCCGGGAGGAGAGGCGGAAGTCCCGTGGGCTTCCGCCTGATGAAAAGCGAATCCGAGACGGACCGCTTATTCCGGGAAACCGGAACGGGAAATGTTTTTCTCTTCAATATTAGTTTTTGTGTTTGTGGTGCGCCCCCTTGCGCGACGAGGGGGCGCATTTTCAGAGAGGGCGGTTGCTCCCGATGCAGGACCGGCTGCGTAAGACGCATTGCCGGTATCGTGTCCACGCAGGTGGAGATTGTTAACGTTTAGAAGAAAGGGATTGGAAAATGAGAAACAGACAGATTCAGGAAGAGAGGATAAAGACCTATTTTCTGGATGCGGCCAAGAATCTGCTCAGGGCGGAGGGGCTGAAAGGCGTGAGCGTACGCAATGTGGCATACCGCGCCGGCTATTCCTATGCGACGCTGTATAACTATTTCAAGGATATCAACGACTTGCTTTTCCGTTGTGTGGAGGATTTCTGTCAGGAGGTCGGCGATTTCGTGGCAGCCCGGACGGAGGGGGGCGCTCCCGGCAGGGAGGGGCTGCGTCGAACGGCCCGGGCTTATGTGGAGTATTTCGTGGAGTATCCGGGAGTTTTCGAGCTCTTCTTTCTGGAGCGGCTCGGCGGCCGTACCGAGACGGCGGCCCTTATCACGGGGCTCCTCGGCAGGCTGTGCGAACCCCGTCTGGCGGAATGCATTGCCGACGGAACCTACACGGCCGGAGAGGCGGCTGCCGTGGAGGAGGGGCTTCGCTGTATGCTGCCGGGTATGCTGCTGCTCTACGAGAACAGGCTCGCCCCCGACAATTACGAGGAGTTCATGCAGTCGGTCGATGCGCAGCTCGGCAGGGTAATCGACTGAGGCATGCGGCGGCCGCAGGACAGGGCGCACCGTGGAGACAGGGTGCGCCCTGCGTATGTTCTTCCCTTTCTGCCGGCGTATAATACGGTTGGCGGCTGCGGAAATTTTCAGTACTTTTGCGGGGCTTATAGAACAATGGTTCCGTGTGCCGCTGCTTTGCGGGGGAGGGGTTCTACGCATGACGCTCCGTTGCGGCGGAGTGTCCCGGAGCGGTGGGAACGCTGGCGGGCAGTCTTCCTTGACCGACCGGTACGGACCGGATGCCGCCCGACCGCGAAGAATGCGGAACGGGGCCGCCGGAAGCCCGGCGGGGGCGATGCAAAGGTTTCACTAATGGAAAAATTCAACCGTTCAGGATATTACAGGCGGGTATTGACTCTTGCCTTTCCCGTCATACTTTCGCAGGCGGGACAGATACTCGTACAGCTTGTGGACAATGCCATGGTAGGCCGGCTCGGTGCCGTGCCGCTTGCGGGCGTGTCGTTTGCCAACGCGGTGTTCTTCATGCTTTTCGTCCTCGGGACGGGGATGTCGCTCGGACTGACGCCACTGGTCGGAGAGATGTACTCCGTGAGCAACCACCGCAAGTCGGCCGCCTATCTTCAGAACTCCATCCTCTTCTACGGCTGCATGGGCGTCTGCATCTTTCTGCTGGCCATGGCCGTGCGTCCCTTCATGTGGCACATGGGACAGTCGCCCGAGGTTGTCCGGCAGGCCGTGCCGTACTTCGGCTATGTGGCCGTTTCGGTCATCCCATTCATGGTGTTTGCATCCTTTAAGCAGTTCCTCGAAGGGGTGGGCAACACCAAGGTGGCGATGGCGATAATCATCACTTCCAACGCCATCAATGTCGTCTTCAACTGGCTGTTCATCTACGGTCATTGGGGGTTTCCCGAGATGGGTGCCGCAGGGGCCGGACTTGCGACACTGATTTCCCGTGTATTGACACCCGTTCTCATCATCGTCTATTTTTATCGCCGCGACAGTTTCTACCGCTATTTCAGATTGTTCCGCAGGGAGAATTTCTCATGGGAGATGATACGTTCCCTTATCCGCGTGGGGGCGCCGATATCGCTCCAGATGTTCATGGAGGGCAGTGCCTTTGCCCTGACGGGCATCATGATGGGATGGGTGGGAACGGTGGAGATGGCCGGCAACCAGATAGCTTCGGTGATTTCCAATTTCGCCTTCATGATAATCCTGGGAATCGGTTCTGCCGTCACGATATGCGTCAGCCATGCCTACGGCCAGCGCGACTGGTGCGAGATAAGGCGCTATGCGGGGACGGCATACCGGCTGGGTCTGATGTGGAACGCCGTGACGGCGCTGCTGTTCATTTCGCTGCGGCGCTATATTCCGATGCTCTTCACCTCCGACCCGGAAGTGATAGAGATGGCGGCCCGTTTTCTGGTGTTCGTCGCCGTGTTCCAGATATCGGACGGCCTGCAGGCGAGTTCGGTCGCCATTCTGCGCGGTATTCAGGACGTAAAGAGCATCATGTGGATATCATTCATCTCCTACATCGTCATCAGCCTGCCGATAGGGTACTGCCTCGCGTTCGGTACGGAGGTCGGTGCTTCGGGATTGTGGATGGGGCTCATCATAGGCCTGGCAGTCGCCGCGGTACTTTACAATGCCCGTTACCGGAAGCAGATGAAGCGCAGTGCGTCCGTTGTGCATGCGGAATAAAAACAGCATGGAAAAAGGGGCTCGGCAGCGGTATTTATCCGCAGTCTGAGTATCTTTGTAAAATACGGGGAAGGGTGTGCGGCTCCCCGGCGGCTTAGCCGTATATCCGCTTTTCATACGTTTGACAAATACGGAACGACAAATGGAACTGTTTCAAGATAAGAAAGATAAAAAGGACTGTACGCTCGATATGGGCAGGGGCTGCGAATTTTGCGGCTGTGGAGGCGAGGAGCTCTCCGCCGGCGTATGCGAGGGCTGCTTCAAACTGCATGTGACCGACTGGCTGAAAGATTACCCCGACACGCTGCCCGGCGACATATACGAGGTGCGGTTCAAGAATACCCGCAGAGGATACTACCAGAATGTCAACGGTCTCTCTCTGAAAGAGGGCGACATCGTGGCCGTAGAGGCCGCTCCGGGGCATGATATCGGCATCGTCTCCCTGTCGGGCGATATGGTGGCCAGACAGATGCGCCGCGTGGGCTTCAATCCGCAGAACGGCGAGTTCAAGAAGATTTACCGCAAGGCCAAGCCGTATGACATCGAGAAGTGGCAGGAGGCCATCGCTCTCGAGCATGGTACGATGATAAAGGCGAGGCAGATAGCCGCCGAGATGAATCTCAACATGAAGATAGGCGATGTCGAATATCAGGGTGACAAGATAAAGGCCATCTTTTACTATATCGCCGACGAACGGGTGGATTTCCGCGAGCTTATCAAAGTTTTCGCGGAGGTCTTTCACATACGGGTGGAGATGAAGCAGATAGGTGCGCGGCAGGAGGCCGGGCGCATCGGAGGCATCGGTTCCTGCGGCCGCGAACTGTGCTGCGCTTCTTGGATATCGAGTTTCATGTCCGTGACCACCAATGCCGCCCGTACGCAGGACATATCGCTCAATCCGCAGAAGCTGGCGGGGCAGTGCAGCAAGTTGAAATGCTGTCTCGTATATGAATACGACGATTATATGGATGCCCGGAAGGAGTTTCCGCGTGTGTCGGAACCTCTCCAGGCTCTGGACGGGGACTACTATTTCGTCAAGAACGATATCCTTGCCCGTACCATGAGTTTCAGCAGTGCGCCGGGCTCTATGGCCGGTCTCGTGTCGCTGCCTGTCGAACGGGTGCGTGAAATCATGAAAATGAATGCCAGGGGCATCAAACCCGACAGGCTCGAAGCGGCGGGAGCCGCTCCGCGGCAGGAGGCGGACCCCGGTTTCGTGAATGTCATCGGGGAGGACAGCATCACCCGTTTCGACAACACCCGGAAAAAGAAGAAATCGCGCGGTGGCCGTGGCAGGGACGAACAGCGTGGCGACGGACAGCGGCCGCGGCAGGAGGGACAGCGTCAGGCGAAAAACGGCGCGGGCGGCGGAAGTGTTCCGGACGGAGGCGTTTCGCAGCAGCGTACTGCCGCAGGAGCCGGCGGCGAAGTCGTGCGGAACAACGGTGGGAACAACCGCCGCCGCGAGGGAAGTAACGGCCGGCAGAACGGTCAGGACAGGCCCCAGCGTCAGACACCCAACGGGGCGGAAGGCAGTCGTGATAACCGTCGCGGCGACCGGCCGGCGGGTGCGAAACAGCAGGGAAAATCCGCTTCCGGTGCGGAGAGAGAGGCGAACGGTTCTGCCCGTCCGCAGCAGCGTACCGCCGAAGGGGCCGGCGGCGAAGGTGCGCGGAGCAACGGCGGAAACAACCGCCGCCGCGAGGGAAGCAACGGCCGGCAGAACGGTCAGGACAGGCCCCAGCGTCAGACACCCAACAGGGCGGAAGGCAGCCGCGATAACCGTCGCGGCGACCGGCCGGCGGGTATGAAACAGCCGGCGGAACAGGAGGGAAAACCCGCTTCCGGTGCGGAGAGGGAGACGAACGGTTCTGCCCGTCCGCAGCGTACTGCCGACGGGACGGGCGGCGAAAATGCCCGGAATAATGGTAGTGAATCTTCGGTTGCCGGGAAA
>UMIN01005393.1_pt1 | contig 16270 bp, 15 predicted proteins | sample 1965811 | NCBI WGS metagenome assembly UMIN01 (sample SAMEA4836123, study PRJEB28245) | human gut metagenome | biome: gut microbiome; material: fecal sample | place: Denmark | collected 2008
ACCACGACATCTACTCTATCGAGGACCTGCGTCAGCTGGTGCTTTCCTTAAAAGAAGCCACCCACTACGAAAAGCCCGTCATCGTAAAAATCGCCGCGGTTCACAATGTGGCGGCCATCGCTTCCGGTATCGCCCGCAGCGGAGCGGATATCATCGCCATTGACGGGTTCCGAGGCGGCACAGGGGCAGCGCCCACCCGCATCCGGGACAATGTGGGCATTCCCATCGAACTGGCCTTAGCCGCGGTGGATCAGCGTCTGCGGGACGAGGGCATTCGGGAAAACGTGTCCCTGGTGGTGGGCGGTTCCATCCGGTCCAGCGCCGACGCGTTGAAAGCCATCATGCTGGGGGCGGACGCGGTGTACATTGCCACAGCAGCTCTGCTGGCTCTGGGATGCCATTTGTGCCGCAGCTGCCACAGCGGCAAGTGCAACTGGGGCATTGCCACCCAACGGCCGGAGCTGGTCAAGCGCCTGGACCCGGACACGGGTTACCAGCGCTTGGTAAACCTGGTCAACGCCTGGACCCATGAGATCAAAGAGATGATGGGCGGCATGGGCATCAACTCCATTGAGGCGCTCCGGGGCAACCGGCTGATGCTCCGTGGCGTGGGGCTCACCGACGCCGAACTGCGGATCCTGGGTATCCGTCACGCAGGGGAATAGCGCTTTCCTCCCCAGAAAACTTGTAGTATACTAAATGGGACAAAACCCAGGAAAGGCGGCATCTCTATGCGCTATTCGGAAGCGGATATCCGGGAGTATATCGCGGACAACGACGTGAAATTTATCAAATTCTCCTTCTGTGACGTGTTTGGAAACCAGAAGATCATTTCGGTACTGCCCTCGGTACTACCCCGAGCTTTTGCCCAGGGCATCGCTGTGGACGCGTCTCGGATCGAGGGCTTTTATAAGCCAGGAGACAGCGAACTGTTTCTCTTCCCCGACACGGATACTATTTCTCTTTTGCCCTGGCGTCCCTCCCACGGAAGAGTGGCCAGATTCTACTGTCACATCAAAGACCAGGAAGGCAACGAATTTGCCCAGGATGGCCGGAAGATCCTCCGGGACGCGGTGAAATATGCCAAGGCTCGAGGGATCCGGGTAAACTTCGGAGCGGAGAACGATTTCTATCTGTTCCGCACCGACGACCAAGGGGAACCCACAGACATTCCCTTTGACAATGCAGGCTTTATGGACGAGGCACCCGAGGATCGTGGTGAGGACGTGCGCCGTGACATCTGTCTGACTTTGGAAGCCATGGGTATCGAACCCCAGTACTCCCAGCACATCAGCGGACCTGGTCAGAACCGTATCGACTTCGCCCCCGCTCCCGCCCTTCAGTGCGCCGACAATGTGATTACCTTCCGCTCGGTGGTGAAGATGATGGCCGTACGCAACGGCTTATGGGCAGCCTTTTCCCCCAAACCCATCCCGGACCAGGCGGGTAACGGGTTCCGCATCGCTATGCGCCCCACTAAGGAAGGCCAGAGCTGCGCCGACGCCTTTTTGGCAGGGATTCTCTCCCGCTTTCAGGAGATGGAAGTGTTCTTCAATCCCCGGGAGGAATCCTACGAGCGGCTGGGCACCTTTGGCGCGCCGGACAGCGTAGGCTGGGCAGATACTGGCCGCATGAGCCTGATGCGCCGCAAACCCGACGGCCGCATCGAGCTTTCCGCAGCAGACGGTGCCTCCAACCCCTACCTGGCCTTCGCTCTGCTGATCTACGCCGGAGTAGATGGAGTGGAACGGGGGATGTCACCCGACCAGATCCCAGTAGGTCAACCTCTGGCCCGGTCTTTGTCAGAAGCCAAGGCCGCTTGCCAGGAAAGCGCCTTCCTTAAGGGAATCCTTCCCAGGGAGATTCTCCGTGCTTACGCCAGGAGCTGAGGGGCTCCAAAACGTGGACAGCCGGGTGCTCCTCGCCTGTTCAGGTGAGAAAGCCCGTGCCCAGTGGGAGAAGCTATTGGAGGACGGAGGCTTTCGAGAGCTGGGTTTCGCCTCCAGTGGAGGCGAAGCAAGGCGATTGCTTCTCTCTGGAGACTGGGATCTGCTGGTGATAAACACTCCCCTTTCCGACGAATTCGGACACCAGCTGGCCATGGACGCTGCTGAGGAAGGCCGGGGCGTCCTTTTGGCAGTGAAAAACGAGCAGTGGGATGAGGTCAGCGCCCGGGTAGCCCCTTGGGGAGTGCTCGCCCTGGGAAAGCCCTTTTCCAGAGGGATGTTCTCCCAAGCCATGGGACTGCTGCTGGCCGCTCAGGCAAAACTGAAGCGGTGCCGGGCAGAAAACGAAAAGCTCCGAGCCAAGCTGGAGGAACTGCGGGTGGTATCCCGTGCGAAATGTCTGCTGGTAGAGTACCTCCACTTAGACGAGGAAGGAGCCCACAAGTACATTGAGCGCCAAGCCATGGAGGAACGAAAAACCCGTCGTGCTGTGGCGGAGGAAATTCTGGAAGAATACGGTTGAGGACCAGGGAAAGGAAGGACCTGTATTGGACGAGATCAAACAGCTGGAAAAGCTCCACGAGGAATGCGCCGTTTTTGGGGTAAGCCTGAAAGAGGAAAGTCAACTGGAAGAGGCTCCCGGCATCTGCTATAACGGATTGTTGTCTATGCAGCACCGGGGACAGGAAGGCGCCGGCATAGCCGCGGCACGAAAAAACGCCATTTACTGCCACAAAGATGTGGGCCTGGTGACAGAGGCCTTTCCACCAGAGGAAATGGAAAAGCTCCCTCCTTCCCGGCAAGCCATCGGCCACGCCAGGTATTCCACAACCGGCTCTAACACCGTGCGAAACGTCCAGCCCTTTGTGACGGAATTTCTCACCGGACGCATTGCCACAGCCCACAACGGCAATGTGGTCAACGCCCGGGAAATCCGGGAGAAGCTAACCCCCTTCGGGCTGGACTTTTCCGCCACCAGTGACAGTGAGGTGATCTCCTCACTCATCGCCTATAAGGCGCTCCGCTTCGGTGACCTGCTCACCGGGGTAAAGGATGCTTGCAAACTGCTGGTGGGTGCGTTTTCGTTGGTGGTGCTCTCTGGAGATGGAAAGTTGATCGCCATCCGAGACCCCAATGGCTACCGCCCTCTCTGCCTGGGGGAAAACGATTCCGGGGCGGCAGTGGCCTCTGAAAGCTGCGCCCTGGACAGCTGCGGTTTCCGCTTTGTCCGAGATATTCAGCCAGGAGAAGCGGTGCTCATCGAAAACGGTCAGGTAGTCCACAGCGAGATATGCCTTCGGGCGCCCCGGAACAGCCTGTGCGTGTTCGAATATGTCTACTTCGCCCGGCCCGATTCCGTCATCGACGGCCTAAGCGTCTACCAGGCACGACTCAACATGGGACGAATGCTGGCAAAGGAGCATCCGGTGGAAGCGGACGTGGTCTGCGGCGTGCCGGACAGTGGTCTGGAAGCCGCCATGGGCTACTCCCTTGAAAGCGGCGTACCCATGGCCACTGGTTTCGTAAAGAACCGCTACATTGGCCGCAGCTTCATCTTCCCCACGCAGGCCCAACGAGAAAATGCAGTCAGCCTAAAGCTCAACCCACTAAGGGCAGCGGTAGAGGGCAAGCGGGTGGTGCTGGTGGACGATTCCATCGTTCGGGGAACCACTTGTGCCAGGATCGTGGAGGCCATGCGCCGGGCCGGAGCCAAAGAGGTCCATCTGCGGATCTCCTCCCCGCCATTCCGCCACACTTGCTATTTCGGCACAGACATCGGCAGCGAGGAAAATCTGATCGCCAACCAGCTTTCCATTGGAGACATTGAGAAAAAGACTGGGGCAGACACGCTGGGATACATCAGCGTAGAGGGTCTTATGGAGGCCTGCCGGGAAAGTCGCTTGAAGTTGTGCACCGGATGCTTCACCGGCAACTACGCCACTCAAGTGGAAAACGCCTCCAAGGACGCCTTGGAGCAGACTGAACCCAATCGTCCCGCATAAAAATAAAACCAGGAGCCGAAAAACAGCTCCTGGCTTTTTTTATTCTAATCTAGTTTAGGAATCTACAGGTTCCCAACCCTTGCACACATCCACCCATTCCTTAAAACGAGAGGTTTTCTCCAGCTCTGGGATGGTCAGCTCGATGGCAGAATTGCCGCTGCCACAGGCAGGGAACACTGTGACAAACCGCTTTAGAGACTCGTCCAGGTAGACCCGGACGCCCTCTTTTACGGCGAAGGGACACACACCGCCCACGGGATGGCCTACCAGATCCAGGGCCTGCTCAGGGGTGAGCATTTTGGCTTTCTGGTGGAAGTGAGCTTTGTATTTGGCGTTATCCACCTTGGCGTCTCCCGCGGCTACAATAAGGATGGGGTTCTCCCCCACCATAAATGACAAGGTCTTAGCAATGCGGGCAGGCTCACAGCCCAAAGCTGCCGCGGCAAGTTCCACCGTGGCGCTGGACTCCTCCAATTCACGCACCCGCTCTTCCATGCCGTACTGACAAAAATATTCCTTAACTGACGCTACGGACACAAGTAAGACTCCTTTCCATCCATTCTCTTTGTTGCGCCTCCCCCTGATTTGCGGTATACTATGAAAAACAACGGATCCCATGATACCCAATCAGAGAGGAGCATTTTATGGCAAGCGACTGCCGGTTCGCCGTGCTCATCGACGCGGACAACGTGTCGGTAAAATATATCAAAATCATTTTGGACGAGATCTCCAAGGACGGGGTTGCCACCTACAAGCGCATTTACGGGGACTGGACCAACCCTTCTCTCATCTCCTGGAAAAGCGCTCTGCTGGACAACTCCATCATTCCCATCCAGCAGTACAGCTACACCACCGGAAAGAACTCCACCGACTCAGCTATGATCATCGACGCCATGGACATTCTTTATTCCGGACAGGTGGAGGGCTTCTGCCTGGTGTCCTCCGACAGCGATTTCACCCGTTTGGCCTCCCGGCTGCGGGAGTCGGGCATGACGGTGATCGGCATGGGCGAAAGCAAGACCCCCAATTCCTTTATCGCCGCCTGCAACAAGTTTAAATACTTGGACATTCTTTCCGCCGCTGACGAAGAGGAACCTGAGGAGACACAAAAGCCAGAACCTTCCAAGAAAACGCCCCAGCAGAAAAAGGCCCCTGCCCGCAAAACAGCTTCCCAGAAAAAAGCTAAGGAAGATCCCAAGCCTGAAAAGGAGAAAAAGCCCGCCCCCGCTCAGAAACAGCAGAAGGATATCGAGGAGCCCCGCACCAGCCTGCGCACCATCCGCCGGGCGCTGCGAACCATCGTCCGGGAAAATTCCGACGAGGACAACTGGATCATCATCGGAAAAGTGGGGAACATCCTGGACAAGCGCTATCCCGACTTTGACGTGCGCAACTTCGGCTTCTCCAAGCTGACACCTTTCCTGGATTCCTTGGATATGTTCGAGATCAAAAGCGAACGCAAGGACAACAACAGTTCTCCCCAAATGTACGTCCGCTTGAAATGACCTCCCTCCCCTGCCGCGATCACGGCGGGGGATTTTTTTATTTCAACAGTTTTTCATAGGCCAGCCGCTCGCCGCCGTCTTCCAAGTAGATGATTCCCCGGTACTCCAGACCGTTTTTCTCCATGACCCGCTGCATCACCTTGTTGTCCCGGTGGGTATCCCCCCGCAGGACCGTCAGGCCATGCTGCCGGGCCTCCTGCTCCAACTGCCGGAAAAACAGCCCAGGCACGCCTTTACCCTTACAGGAACCCGCCACAGCGATCCGGTGGAGAAAAGCATACTCCTCCGGCTGAGCGCCCCAGGCCCCTTCGTAAATAGTTTTATAAGTGGGCTCCTTGCCAATGCCCAGATAAGCCGTGGCCACTACATGGCCGTTCTCCTCCACGACCCAAGCGCAGCCTTCCGCTACGTCCGCCTGAAAGGTCTCTTTGTTGGGGTAACCGTCCTGCCATTGGTCCACTCCGTTTTGACGCAGAAATTCCTGAGCTTCCCGGTACAGCTCCTCCACGACGGGAGCATCTGCCAATACCGCTTTCCGCAGTTCCATGCCGATCCTTCCTTTCCCAAATCACATCCTCCCTATGATAACAATTTCCTCTTGTTTTTTCAACCAAAACCAGGTATAATATGGTTTGTCAGCCGTGGGGCGCCTTTTAGCAGCGCTTCGCCTTTGACACAAACCACACAGAGCTAACATCCGTGGACAGTGTTTGGTTGGTTTCCTTAAGGGGGAGCAACTGGAGCGCGCGAATCCGCGGCTTGGGTCCAGCGTCACGCTGGGAGGGCAGAGGATACGGTGGAATATGGGAGCGGGCAGGTCTGCGCGGCGGGACGCCGTGAACCATGTCAGGCGGGGAACCGAGCAGCATTAAGCGGCAGTTCCCGGGCGATGCAGGGCGCCTGTCCGTTCCCATATGTTACCGGGCTTCTGCCCTGTGTTTTCTCTGGGAAAAGTTCCGGGAAAGGAGGTCTATGGCGTGTACAAGGTGCTCTACCGAAAATACCGGCCCCAGTTCTTCGCGGACGTGGTGGGCCAACCCCAGGTCACCGTCACCCTGAAAAATGAGCTGATGCGGGGCCGTATCGCTCACGCCTATCTGTTCACCGGATCCCGGGGTACGGGCAAGACCACCTGTGCCAAGATTCTGGCCCGAGCGGTGAACTGCCTCCACCCCAAGGACGGGGACCCTTGCGGGGAATGTGAAGTCTGTCGGGGATTGGAAGAGGGCTCTATCCTGGACGTGGTGGAGATCGACGCCGCCAGCAACAACGGCGTGGACAGCATCCGCTCCCTGATCGAGGAGTCCAACTTCACTCCCACCACCGCCAAATACAGGGTGTACATCATCGACGAGGTGCACATGCTCTCTATCGCCGCGTTTAACGCCCTGCTGAAGACCTTGGAGGAGCCCCCTCCCCATGTGATCTTCATCCTGGCCACCACGGAAGTCCACAAGCTGCTGCCCACAATTTTGTCCCGGTGCCAGCGGTTCGATTTCCGGCGGATCGCCCCAGAGGATATCGCTGAGCGGCTGGAAGACGTGGCCTCCAAAGAGGACGCTCAGCTGGATCAGGACGCCGCCTTGCTCATCGCCCGGATCGCCGACGGCGCTCTGCGAGACGCTTTGTCCCTGCTGGACCAGTGCCTGGGCCGAGACCGGCACGTGACACTGGAAGTGGTCAACCAGACCGCTGGTGTGGCTGCTCGGGACTATCTGGCCTCCCTGGCTCAGGACATCGTGGAGCAGAATCCCGCTCACGCCCTGGAAGCCATTGACGGGCTCCATCGGGAATCCAAGGACATGAACCGCCTGTGCGAAGAGATGGCGGAATATTTCCGAGGCCTGATGCTGATCAAAACCATGAAGGACGCATCCCGGCTGGTGCTGTGCTCCCCTCAGGAGCTAGAGTTGATGACCAGTCAGGCGTTGTCCATGAATCTGTCGGCCATTCTCCACGGGCTGGATACCTTTGAGGAGACCCTCCACAAAATGCGGTACGCCAACCAGCGTGCCGAACTGGAAATGGCCTTTGTAAAATTGTGCAATCCCCAGCTGGACACCTCCCCTGAGGCACTGCTGCGTCGGTTGGAGGCCTTGGAGAACGGCGCGCCCCGAGTGATCCCGGCGCCCGCTGCGGAAACTCCCGCTCCCCAGCCTCAGCAAAGGCCGGCAGTCCAGGAGGAACCTCCTGCCGAGAGGACACTTCCCCCAGAAGCGCCCACCAAGGAGGAGCCCGCCCCTGCGGCTGCCTCCGTGGAACAACCTGTTCCGGAGGAGGATCCCTTCCGGGAAAAAGTCCCCTCTTCCCCGCCCCCTCAGGAGAACAAACCCACTCCCAAGCCCCGGAAGAAAGCTCCGGTGGTGGACGTGGAGGCCCTTTCCGCCGGCGCCCAGAGATTCCGGGACTGGCCGGAGATTCTCCAACGTATCCGGGGAGACACCAAAAGCGTGGCCATGGCCTTTGCCGGGTCTGCGGCTTACGTCAACGGGGATTACATGCTCATCCAGGCGCCGGAGCTGGCCTTCGAGCTGCTCAAGCGTCCGGAACAGCGTGACCGGATGCGGGAAGCTATCCGTCAGGTGACGGGCCGGGTGTACAAGCTGGGCCCCTACCGGGAACCCCAGGAAGAGACCCCCGCCGAAGCCGATCCCTTTGCCGAGCTGGAACGCCGAGCCAAAGAGGAAGGCATCGAACTGCGGGAGACAGCGGAGCCAGTCCGGGAGAATACCGATGAAGAGGAGCTTCCTCCTCTCACCGATGCGGAAATCCCGTTTTAAAAAAGGATAAAATTCAAAAAAACACAGCGGCTTTACGCCGGAAAGGAAGGATCGTTATGAAAGCAAGACTGCCCCAGGGCTTTGGTGGAGGCGGCCCCTCCAATTTGCAGCAGCTGGCCCGTCAGGCCCAGAAAATGCAGGAACAGATGGAAGCTGCCACCGCGGAGCTGGAGGAAAAGGAATACTCCGCCACTGCTGGTGGTGACGCGGTGAAAGCCACCGTCACCGGCAAGATGGAAGTCAAGACCATCGAGATCAAGCCCGAGGTCATCGACCCTGACGACGCGGAGATGCTGGCCGATCTGGTCACCGCCGCTGTCAACGAAGCACTGCGGGCCGCTGCCCAGGAAAAGGAAGAGCGGATGAGCGCTCTGTCTGGCGGCATGAATATTCCGGGGCTGTTCTAAGATGGCCCAGTATCATGTGCCGCCCCTGGAAGCTCTGGTGGAAAAATTCGAGAGCCTGCCGGGGATCGGCCACAAGTCCGCTCAGCGCTTGGCCTATCACGTGCTGGGAATGACCCGGGAAGAAGCCCAGAGCTTTGCCCAGGCCGTTGTGGACGCCCATGAAAAGATCCACACCTGCAAGGTTTGCTGCAACCTGACTGACGGCGACTTGTGCCCTGTCTGCCGCAGCGAGACCCGGGACAAAAGTTCCATCTGCGTGGTGGAAGAACCCAAAGACGTGTTCGCCTTGGAACGAGCAGGAGAGTACAGCGGCTTGTACCACGTGCTTCATGGAGCGATCAGCCCCCTGTCAGGGATCGGTCCCGACCAGCTGAAGATCAAAGAACTGCTGGCGCGGATCAGCCCAGAGGTGGAGGAGGTCATCATGGCCACCAACCCCACTGTGGAGGGAGAAGCCACTGCCATGTACTTATCCAGGCTGCTGAAGCCCTTAGGGGTCAAGGTGACCCGCTTGGCTTACGGAATCCCCGTAGGCGGCGATCTGGAGTACGCCGACGAGGTGACTCTCCAGCGGGCCATGGAAGGCCGCCAGGAACTTTAAAACTAAAACAGAAAAGCCGGGAGCGGTTTCGCTCTCGGCTTTTTGTTTTATGTTTTTGAACTGTTAGCCCAGACGGATCGCCAGGCAGTTGGTGTACTGAGTGGGGAGCTTTTCAGGCAGACACACGGTGAGCACGCCGAAACTCTGGACGAATTCCACAGGACCGGCACCCAGCAGCTCCACGGACGCCACTTTCTCCTCGGGAGTCAGGGACTTGATCACCGCCACACCATTCTCGGGAGCCTTCATCATAAAGGCGTAGAGGACGCCATCCTTCTGAGTGAAGCGGAAGTCGGAGGAGTTCCAATCGGTCTTGTCCTCCCGGAAACCGTCGATGGTGACCCGGGTATCTCCTTCGCCAAATACACGCCAGGGACGAGTGCCGTAAATAGCCTCTCCGCAGATGGGGAACCAGGTGGCCAGCTCCTCCAACAGATAGCGAGCTTCGTCGTCAATAGTGCCGTCAGGCCGCTGGAGAATGTTCAGCAGCATGGTTCCGTTCTTGGAAACGATATCGATGAGCATCTCAATGACCTGCTCCGGCCGCTTATAGACCTGAGTGGCGTCGTAGAACCAGTTGCCGATACAGGTATCGGTCTGCCAAGGACGCTCCTGCACACCGGGAAGCTGGCTCTTCTCGATATCCAGCACACCCACCTCGTAAATCTGGGGAGAACGGTCCTTCTGAGTGTAAACAGCCTGATTGGAGCCGTTCTGCTGGATGGAATCGTTGTACAGGTAAGCCACAGCCTCCAAACCGGGCTGGAAGCCTTCCTCCTCGAAGGGCAGGCCGCTGTCGGAATAGAGCAGGGCCGGATGGAACTTGTCCACCAGTTCCTTCATCACACTGAGCCAACGAGCCTGGAACTCCTTGTTCCCAGTGAGCCACTGAGCCATCTTGCCGGTGTGGTCCCCGGGGATGACATGCTCCTGATTGGCATGGTACAGCTGAGCGTAGGCAGGATCGTTTCCATCGTAGGGTACGCCCTTGTAGGGGCCGTAGCTGTCGCAGCCCTTATTGGTGATCCACCAGCTGAAGGAAGCTCCCAGATGCTCCGTCAGACCAAAGGGCATGTTGTATTTGTCGGCTGCAGCTTTCCACAGGGCGCAGATGTCCTTTTTGGGACCGATCTGCATGGAGTTGAAGGGATGGATCTTGGAATCGTAGTTGAAGAAATTGTCATGATGCATGGCCTGGGCCACAAAATACCGAGCACCTGCCCGATGATACAGTTCCATCAACTCGTCAGGCTGGAAATTCTCCGCCTTCCACAGCTGACAAATATCCTTGTAGCCGAACTTGGAAGGATGACCGTAATGCCGCACATGATAGAGATACTGGGGGGTACCCTGGACGTACATGTTCCGTGCATACCAGTCGCCGTACATGGGAACGCTCTGGGGTCCCCAGTGGCTCCAAATGCCGAACTTCACGTCCCGGAACCAATCCGGGCACTGGTAGGTACGAAGGGAATCAAACGTAGCTTCAAATCGCTGGCTCATAGTACCAACACCTCTTTCTGCGAATGTTAAAAAAGCTTTTTCAAAAACACTTTGCTCGTCTCCCCAAAGAAGCGTTTTTTACAGAGCAAAACGTTTTGTATTTTTTGTCAGAATAGCACGTAAGAACTGCTGTGTCAAGGGGAAATCAAAAGAAAATCCCTTTATTTTTTAGAAATTCAGCCCCGAATTTTTCTATATACGTTTCTATTTTCAGAAAGCTAATGAACCTGCAAAAAGGCCCCACGTCTTTTCCGATTCAAGCACTCACAATATGGTGGAAATCAGAAGATCCCCGAGAACTCGCCGTTCTCGAGGATCTTCTGGGGAGAAACAAACAGAAGCCTTCCCTTCTCCTTCTTGTTCCCGCCGTAAGCAAACAAAAAAACCGCATCTTTACGATGCGGTTTCTTTGGAGCTGCTAAGCAGATTTGAACTGCTGACCTCATCCTTACCAAGGATGCGCTCTACCAACTGAGCCATAGCAGCATAATGGCGACCCGGAACGGGCTCGAACCGTCGACCTCTAGCGTGACAGGCTAGCGTTCTAACCAGCTGAACTACCGGGCCATTTCAGAGGACTCAGCATATATCTTTAGCCTTTACCTCTTCCACAGTGCCCGAATCATCTCCGAGCGACAGGTGCTATTATACTATACGCTTTTTCAGTTGTCAAGCGTTTTTTCATCAAAAAATAAACTTTTTTTCAGCTGACCCATTTTAGCAATTCCTCGTCCGTTGTAGACGGCTGCACATAGAACCGATTCAGGGAGAAAAGGCTTTCAGGACAGCCCGGACGGACCTGGGCTTTTCCCGGTTCCGTGATGAAGGTACACTTGATCCCGTTTGACACAACCAGCTTCTCACTGAGATCGTCATGCATCCCTCCTGGATAAGCCAAGGCCACTACTTTCTGCTCGGTGGCGGTCTCAATCCCCACCTTAGACAAGATTAAATCAGTGGCCAATGCCTTGGCATATTCTTCCTCAGTCTCCCAAGGCTGCCGCAAAGCGTTGGGGCGAATCTGACTTTGACCAGAGGCCAGCTCATATTCTGGCTTTTGGTGAAGATCATAAGTATGACTTTGAATAGAGATTAGCCCGGAATCCACCATTTCTTTGGCTTGGCCCCAATCAAAATGAGGAGTAATGGGAATATTTGTATCTTTGTAGGTATCCTTTCCCACAGAAATACCAATGGGAAATACCACTGCGGGCATCTCCATTTCCTGTAAAATAGGAAACGCAAGTTCATAGACACTGCTGTATCCATCGTCAAAGGTCAAAAGCACCGGCTTTTCAGGAAGAGCTTTCCCCTGCTCTACCAGTGCGAAAAGCTGTCCCAAAGAAATGGCCTGGAAACCATTCTCCTTTAACATCTCCATCTGACGCCGAAATTGTCCTACCCACATGGTATCTTTTGAAATAGCAGGATCATTCTCTTCCGCTGTCAGATTGTGATACATCAATATAGGAACTTCTACCACACCCGGCAAAATTCCTTCTTCCTCGGTGGTCATCCAGTTAATTCCCGAGGAAATAATCTCCGCAGCTTGTGCTTGTCCCAATCCCGATCCCACTGTAAGGAGAACGGTCATCAGGCAAAGTACCCTGGTCAAAAACTTTTTACAGACCTTTCGGCCCAATATTTTCATCTCTCTTCATCCTTCCAAAATAACAACCTCTCTTGTTTTGATTATATCGTTCCGTCCGTAGTTTGTCAAACAAAGGAACAAGTATCCATACAGTCCAAGTTTTTCCCATCCTGTAATTATATAATCTCTTAAAATGGAATGGAACAACGTATTCAAATGTGTCCTTAAATATGTTTTCATCTTATTATTAACCAGATTCTCCCAGCAATTCCCATAACATCATGTAATCCAAACCCCTAAAAACAACTTTTTTTCAAAAAAACATTGACAGACGCGTTTCAGGATGATAGAATAAACAAGCAAAAAATCACATAGGGGTATAGCTCAGTTGGTAGAGCAGCGGTCTCCAAAACCGCGTGCCGAGGGTTCGAGTCCTTCTGCCCCTGCCAAAAACCGGCGGAAACACTGCGTTTCTGTCGGTTTTCTTTTTACATGTGTTGTATGGTCTAGGTGTTCACGCTGGTTCAGACAGCGGCTTTTCGCATCCGTTTGCACCTGCCTGCAACCGCTCTCATCCCCTCCAGCACCTGGAACGCACCCGGTTTTGCCTTTTTCAGGCTTTTTCGGGTGCGTTATTCTTTTTTGCCCATTTGGATGCACATAATTTTATGATCTGTAATTTGTGATTCACAAGTTTAAATCGTTAGTGGATACCAGTTAGACAATCTGCCACGAAACTGCATTGAAAAAGTTTCTCTATTATATTACATTATCCTGCTATATAATAAAAACTACGATTGAATATTCCCCTAAAAACATTTGACGCATTTTCGAACGTTAACATATGGAGGGATAAGAAATGAACAAATGTGAATGGTGCACCCTGTCCGATGATGATAAAAAGTGGCTGCTTCTTGAAACAGAACATTGGTCTGTCTACTTAGCCGATAAACAAGATTATATTGGACGTTGTATCTTGCTATTAAATCGACATTGTGGATGTTTATCGGGGCTGACAGATAGTGAGTGGATCAGCTTAAAACCTATCATTGAAAAACTGGAAACCTGTTTTAAAGTCGTTCTAGGTGCAGAAATGTGTAATTGGAGCTGTCTGTTAAACGATTTTTATAAATCGGCAGAACCCAACCCGCATCTTCATCTCCATGTTCGTCCACGCTTTAAAATCCCTCTTGTAATGGATGGAATCTCATATATCGATCAAGAATTTGGCCATCATTATAATCCCAAAAAAGAAAATATACTTAGATTCTCTGAAAGGGTTCTGCTATATGATAGGCTAAAAAAAGCGCTGAATGAGTAAAAAGAGTCTGGTCCACAACGTCTTGCAACACCTGTGACAGCCCCCTTTCTCCCGTTTGAACTCGTTGCCGTTCGTTGTTAAGTGTTTCTTCAGTATGGTTGGTACTCCCTCCCTTTAGGTTGTTTTCTTCAATCACCAACACTACCTTAGAGGGTTATGCTATGTCCAGCCGTACGTTCCAAACTGAGCTTTTTGGGGGAAATATTCTTTATTTACTCCTCCGCATTTTTTGGGGTGGGGATAATCTACTTTCGTACAAACAAAAGGCCGGGATTACCCCCAGCCTTTCACATTTATTTTTACATTTTCAGCTCACTACTACTCAGCAAGTTGCAGTCTCCGAGTGACCTCTGCTTGGTAGGAAAAAGAATCCCGCAGGGAATATAAGCATCGTTCTCCATCTATTGCATTGAGACTGTCTTCATACTCTCTGCGGTATTTATCCTCTTTCTCATCCTGCAAAAACTTCCTCGAAGCAAACTTCTACCCGTCCAGCATTCCCAACACATAGTCTGACTCGTTTTGTACAGGAAAACCGTTCCGTATACACCCTTAATCGTCTGGCGAATTAATAGCGCATCATTTTGATTTTATGAATCACTACCCTCCATCACGATAGCTGGTGCACGTGGAGCACTATGTACATACAATCACGCCTTACCAATTCTGTGTATTTTCATTTATTCATTCTTTTCTATTTTTCCATCGCCTGTCACGCGGAATTCCACACAACCTACCTGGTCCACCCGTAAACGATACCGTCCAGGGACTGCCAAGGTTTTTTCGGAGAGAAGCTCCGTCAGCACTATCCCCTTTCCAGGTTCCACAGGATTGCTGGGAAAAGGTGCAAGTTCAAAATCCTGATCCGCTCGGGGGTATACCTGATAAAAGTCGCCTTGGTAGTAGTAATCGATCCAAGGGCCATCGTCCCCATAATACATAACATCGGAGGAAGGATCATCGCCATCCAAAGGATTTTCCATTTCGTACTCCACAAATCCAGAACCATCCCGATTGCGGCCTATGTCGACAATTGTAAGTATGAGTCCCCCAGAGTCAGGTTCCTCCGCCGGGCGGGGAGGCGGGAAAAACTCAAACTGCTGGGAAGGCAAAGAACGCCAATAAAAGTAGCCCCCCATGCCTCCTGCCACGAGGATCAACGCTAGAAGCACACAGAAGATCGCTGTCTTTTTCGAGGCTTTTTTCTTCATAGAAATCATCCTCTCTGTCAATTTTGCTGGGAGAGAAATTACTGGGCATTTCGCAAACCGCTTTATCGAGACTGTATAGCGATTTTACCGTCATCCATCACAAGGAATTCGCTCTTTCCTACATTGTCCACCCTCAACCGATAACGTCCAGGAACCGCCAAAGACTTTTCGGAAAAATCCATGGTAAACACCATTTCCTCCTCCGGTTCTAAATGATGGTCCGAACCTGTTCCATTCTGCGCCTCCAGGTCCGCTCGAGGGTATACCTGATACCACTCGTTCTGGTAATAGTAATCGATCCAGGGGCCAGCATCTCCATAGGACAAGGTATGGGCAAACGGATCGTCTGTGTCCCAGTTATTTTTCAGTTGATACTTTAATGAACCTGAGCCATCTTCATTTCGATTTACCTCTAAAACATCCAATACCAATCCGCCAGGTCGAGAAGGTTCTGCTGTAAAGGAAGGGAAAAAAGCAAATTGTTGAGAAGGCAAGGAATTCCAATAAAGATATCCCCCCACACCGCCAGACACTAGCAATACAGCAGTCAGCACCACACAGAAAATCGCCGTCTTTTTTGAGGCTTTACGCTTCATGGGGATCACCTTTCTTAATTTATTTTCTTATCTCTTCGCCTTCCCCGACTCCATCTCGGTAACAGTATCGCAGAGAACGGCGATATCCTCTTTACTGTGGCTGGCCAACAGGATGGTCTTTCCCTTATCCCGTAAGGACAACAGCACCTTGCGGATGTCCTCCACGCCCTGGTTGTCCAGGCCGTTCATGGGTTCGTCCAGTAAAATCACTTCAGGGTCCTCCATAATGGCCTGGGCAATGCCCAGGCGCTGGCGCATTCCCATGGAATATTTACGGACTGCCTTTTTACTCATAGGGTCCAGACCAACGGTTTCCATGGTTCTGCGTACCTGATCCTTGGTGATCTTCCTTTTCAAAGACGCCAAGTACCACAGGTTCACAAAGCCGCTTTTGGAGCCGATAAATCCCGGGCTTTCAATGATGATGCCCATGCTCTCCCGCAATGCACCAGGCGGCACCGGCTTTCCATCGAACAGCACCTCTCCGGAGGTGGGAGCCATAAAGCCGCAGAGAATCTTCAGCAGCACGGTTTTTCCGGAGCCGTTGCGGCCAATCAGTCCATGGATTTCCCCTGTGGGAAACTTAAGGCTTACATTGTCTAGCGCTTTGGTTTCCTTAAATTCTTTCGTCAAATTTTTTACTTCAATCATTCTGTATCCTCCCCTCTACTGGACATCCCTTTTCTCGAAACCTATTACGGAGGCAACGCTCATCACCAAAATGCTGACGCCCCAGGCTGAGAAAGCGTACACGGGGGACGGCGGGGAACCGCTCTCATACCAATCCAGGTTCACAAAGTTACTCC
>UMIN01006129.1_pt1 | contig 16264 bp, 8 predicted proteins | sample 1965811 | NCBI WGS metagenome assembly UMIN01 (sample SAMEA4836123, study PRJEB28245) | human gut metagenome | biome: gut microbiome; material: fecal sample | place: Denmark | collected 2008
AGGCAACGCAGGGTTCTGTATTCCCGGCCGGGATGCAAGCTGTCATCGCCATCTTCGGTATCGCCTGGATGGGAGATACTTTTCTTCAGGGGAATATGGCACAGCTTACTTTCTCTATTGAGGGAATTGTCCGTCAGATGCCGTGGTTGTTCGGTATCGCCCTGTTCGTGATGTCCATCCTGCTATATAGCCAGGCAGCCACCGTGCGGGCATTGGTGCCGCTTGGGATTGCGTTGGGCATTTCGCCTTATATGCTGATTGCCCTGTTCCCGGCAGTAAACGGATATTTCTTTATTCCGAACTACCCTACCGTAGTGGCCGCCATAAATTTCGACCGGACGGGGACAACAAAAATCGGTAAATATGTGTTGAATCATTCGTTCATGATGCCCGGACTGGTGTCTACGGTCGTGGCGATTGCTTTGGGATTGCTCTTTATACAAATATTCTAACTATATATTATTAACCTAAACATCATTCAGTTATGAAACAATTCAAGAGATTTGGTCTGGTAGTAGTCGCACTACTATGTACCGTTGCAATGGCTTTTGCCGCAAAACCGAATATTCATATCCTTGCCACCGGAGGAACTATTGCGGGTACAGGAAGCTCCGCCACCGGAACCAGCTACACAGCAGGACAGGTTGCTATCGGCGCATTGCTTGATGCAGTGCCCGAAATAAAGGACATCGCCAACGTGACAGGCGAGCAGATTGTGAGAATCGGTTCGCAGGACATGAACGACGAAGTCTGGCTGACACTTGCCAAGAAAATCAACGAGTTGCTGAAACGTCCGGATATCGACGGAATCGTTATCACTCACGGAACGGACACCATGGAAGAAACTGCTTACTTCCTGAACCTGACTGTCAAGAGTGACAAACCTGTCGTGCTGGTAGGTGCCATGCGTCCGTCTACCGCGCTAAGTGCCGACGGCCCGTTGAATCTTTACAATGCCGTAGTCACTGCCGCCGCCAAGGAATCTAAAGATAAAGGTGTGCTGGTTGCCATGAACGGCCTGATCCTCGGAGCGGAAAGTACCGTGAAAATGAATACCGTCGACGTACAGACTTTCCAGGCCCCCAACTCCGGCGCACTGGGTTATGTGCTGAACGGACAGGTTTTCTATAACCAGGTGACATTGAAGAAACATACCACTCAATCCGTATTTGATGTGACTCACCTCACTTCATTGCCTAAAGTCGGTATCGTATACAGCTACTCCAACATCGAGGCAGATATGGTGACTCCGCTACTGACACACGGATACAAAGGAATCATCCATGCCGGAGTAGGAAACGGAAATATCCACAAGAATATCTTCCCGGTACTGACCGACGCACGTAGAAAAGGTATCCTGGTGGTTCGTTCTTCCCGTGTCCCGACAGGTCCTACCACGCTTGACGCGGAAGTGGATGATGCCAAGTATCAGTTTGTCGCTTCACAGGAATTGAATCCGCAAAAGTCGCGCGTATTGTTGATGCTCGCTCTTACCAAGACCACGGACTGGAAGCTAATTCAACAGTACTTTAACGAATACTAAAAACCGGACTGACTTATGAAAAATTTGATTTTTATGTTGCTCCTTGCGGGCAGCATAGGAGGAGTGTATGCGCAAAATGCGGAAAAGAAGGACAAGTTCTCCCCCGATACTCCCCTGTTCGAAGAACTGACGAACGTAAAGAAAAAGACGGATAAGTTCAATTTATACCTGAATATGCAAGGTAGTTTTGACGCCCACTTCCGGGATGGATTTCAGGAAGGTGATTTTAATATGCACCAGCTCCGCATCGAAGCGAAAGGGAATATCAACAACTGGCTGTCATACCGTTACCGCCAGCGCCTCAACCGCTCGAATGATGCCAACGGCATGATTGACAATCTGCCGACTTCTATCGACTACGCCGGTATCGGAATTCAGTTAAACGACCAATTCAGTCTTTTTGCCGGAAAACAATGTGCCGCATACGGTGGTTTCGAGTTCGACCTGAACCCGATTGATGTCTACCAATACTGCGACATGATTGATTATATGAGTAATTTTATGACGGGATTGAATGTCGGTTATAATATCACGCCCGATCAGCAGCTGAACTTACAGATATTGAACAGCCGCAACAGTTCTTTCGACAGTACGTACGGAATCACGGAAGACGCCGAAGGGAATATCCCCGATTTGAAGTCGGGCAAAATGCCGCTGGTTTACACGCTGAACTGGAACGGTAATTTCAATAATGTATTCAAAACCCGTTGGTCGGCTTCCGTCATGAACGAAGCCAAAAGTCATAATATGTACTATTATGCAGTGGGAAACGAGCTGAATCTCGGCAAATGGAACGCGTTCGTCGACTTCATGTATTCAAAGGAAGATATTGACCGGAAAGGCATTATCACGAACATTGTCGGTCGTCCGGGCGGACATAATGCATTCGATGCGGGTTATCTGTCCGTAGTTGCCAAATGTAATTACCGATTCCTGCCGAAATGGAACGCTTTCGTGAAAGGTATGTATGAAACGGCTTCGGTTACAAAGGCGTCCGAAGGAATAGAGAAGGGGAATTACAGCACTTCATGGGGATACCTTGCCGGTATCGAGTTTTATCCAATGGAAACCAACCTGCATTTCTTCGTCACGTATGTAGGACGGTCCTACGATTTCACTTCCCGTGCCAAGGTGCTGGGACAGGAGAATTACAGTACCAACCGGGTTTCAGTAGGGTTCATCTGGCAAATGCCTGTATTCTAAAAACAGAGCTCTGTTTTAATATTCAAGTAAGAATGCTTTTCCGCATCTCTACTTGAATATTAAAACAGTAGCTCATATGATCGATTAGTGTATGTGTTAAGTTATTATCCTGATTGATCGAAGGCTTTTCTCTTTTTTATCTACTGCCGGTCACCAAAGTCCGACTTCCATCCCAACCTACCGCCTCAATCCGAGTCGCTCCGGTAGGATAATCCACACGAGTTGTCTTATTAGTCACGTCACCAGTACCGACTATACAAATATCAGTCAGTTCTTTGCCTTTATATGTTTCAAAAGCAACTACATTCTTCCATATAGCATGGTCTACCGTGACATAATCAGTTCCTTTGGTAATCCCGGAATTAAATGTTCCTTCTACGTTACTTTTGCTCTTGAATGCTTCCACGCTGTTGGCCGAGATGTATTGCATACCGCCTGAAGGCAATGGTTTTCCTTCTCCGTAAGCTTTCACTTCATCTACCATTTCCTGCGTTATATTTATGGTAGCAACCGTGTAGTCATCCACCTTCACATTATCAAATACTTTCAGTAGCCCCATACCCTCGAAGAATCCGCAAAGATTCAGTCCCGAAGCGTCAATAGCACGTTTCATGAAATTCACATACCTCCGCCCCGGAGAGTAACTCTTGTCATTATCATGGATAGCCGCCCAATGCACATCAGGCCAAAAATCAGGTTTTATATCCGCTGCCATAAAATACATAGTCATTTGCCATAAAGGGATTAATTTCACAAACGGATCAGATTCCCATACGCCCGGTTTGTCGGTGGAAATAGTTGCCACTTGCATGAAGTACGATTTATGGGCAACCAAAGCTTCGTTCAAGAAAGCATTTATACGCCCGCCCGCCAAAGCCGAACGTGCTCCCGGACGCTTGAAGGATTCATGTTCCAGTCTCAGATAGCCTTCACTCAACGGATCGTTTCTCATCATATACTGAGCAAATGAACAGTAAAGATTATTGGTCACTTCCGTCCAACCATTGCCTTTCATCTGGGCAACCTGGTTGCCATGCCCAAACTCATGTCCGAAAACCCATACATTATTCTTTCTATAAAAGACCTTCGGAACCAACATCGCATCTTCCGTGTTGGGATAATTGGCACATACTCCGTTCCAATTAGGACTTCCTCCCCAAGAACGGACGCCAAAAAAGCGGTTAGCAGGCACAGCATTGTTTTTCACCAGTCCCATCATCAAATATTCAAAATCCAACATACGGTCGTGCATATCGACTACTGCCTGAATTGCGTTTGGCGCACATTTGGCAAAGGCATTCACCGTATTCTGCAAGTGTACTCTTTGTCCCAGAATATCCATCATCGCATTCGGAATATCCACCGCACTTCTCTTAGCCCTCTCCAATATTTCCGGCCAAGTGGCATCCGTATCACCACGTCTTACATCCCAATAGCCAATCTGTTTACCGAAACAAAAATGAATATCGACATCTGTATCTCCGGCATCATCTCTCGTCCAATATTGAATATAGCCATTACCCGAATTTGCCGGAGTAATCACATTCAAACCTCCCCGCAAGGAGATCACGCTTTTCTTTCCACCTTCCCTATAATCGGCAATAGCAAGACTCAGCGGGGTATTGCTTGCTCCTTTGTACATAACGAAAACCAGCACCGGCTCTCCCTGCGTAAAATAGATTCCCGTCGGATTATCATATATACTTCTTGAGCCTATAGTCAGTTCTTCTGCCACTATTTCAGGACTCTTGCAAGAATGGTAGGTACTAAAACGAAATTTTTTATCGTATTTCCCTTCCAGCAACTCTTTCGCTAATTGATAAATAACGGCGGTCTTGATCTCCTTAAGGCTTTCTGAAGTCACTGTACCCTTTAATTCCGAATAGGTCTCGTCCGTAAAGAACTTTTGCGCTTCCAAAATGTCATTTGTATTATCCGAATACTGATAACACTCGAACTCGGCCAGAGCCACATTGACGTTATCAATTCCAGGCGTCATCCGATCGATACGTACACGCACTTTACTCACTTGAAGGCTATTAACACTAATATCAACAGCCGCTCCCGCCATTTGTGCGGCTACAAAACCGATTTCCTCATTCCAAGTAGTTTCGCCTTCTTTCAAAACCGAAACACCTCCACTGGCAAAAAGAGAATTTTTATCATTGTTCGAACGTTGCATCAAACGAACATAACCTATGTTTTCGGGCTGTTCCAATGTATATTCAATGATAATAGAATGTCCTCTATTGGCTTCCGGCGAACCTAGTGAGGCACTACTATAATTTGTCGAATAGTCTCCATCAATAGTTTTACTGACATCCTGATTGCCGTAAACATTGCCTTCTATAAGTTCCGCGCTTTTTACCTTCAATTTCGTATCACCCATACCTTCAGTGGAGGCTTTCTCCTGAATGATAGTAAAAACTACGGGGTCTTTTAACGCAGTTGAGACAAATTTAATATGCCCCGTGCGATTCTGAAACGTGATGTTCTTATGTACTGTAACCTTAAAAATCTTGTCTGAAAAAGTTCTTGTCACTATCGGTTGTTCTATTATTTCAACCCAGCCTTCCATATCAGCCTCTATCGTAGGTTCATTAGCGACATTAGAAGTTACAGTCAACAAAAATTCTTCACCCTCCTGTGTCACTTTCCTAGGGGTGGACTGATCAAAAAGAATCGCATATTCTGTTCCTAATTGAACAATTTTTATTTTCAAAGGCTGGCAACCTGGTGCCGTTAACCGGTATTCTGTCTCACGTTGCGTGGCTTCCTCATTCTCGGCAACGGAAAAACGAATGATAGCATTTTCTCCATCCGGAATGATTTCGTAATTACACCATTGAACAACTCCTAAAGAAGCAATTTCCCAGTCTCTCCGGTTCGTTATTACTTTCACGTCAAATGCTTCTACGGCATCCGAACCCAGATTGATTGTTTCACCAATCAAGTCTGTTTTTAGAAAGGGATCTATCACCTCTTCATCGTCACTGCAAGCAGTAAAAAGTAATAGGACGCATAGCACTGTCAACATGGTACCAAAGTGTGTCTTCAAGAAATTTACCATAATAAATAATATTAGATTTAACTGATAAAAAATCCGTTGGCCGGAATCCTTTTATACTCAAACCAACCAACGGATAAAGCTATTTTTCAGATATATATCTTATTTAATGGATACTCCGTAAAGTTTAAGTTCAGCCAATCGGAATTGCCACCTTCCACCTGCATCAGTGGTACTCTCACAATTCCAAGTTTGTACTATACGTATAAACTTAACCGGGGTATCACAATGGCAAGCTGATGTTATGAAAGAAGCTCCCAAGTTAACCGCACCTGCCGCGCTCAAATCAGCCACACTATATGACTTTCGAGCATTAGGAATATCCTCAAATGTACCATCAACAGACCAAAGTACATCAAATCCTCTCAATAAAGAGACTTCATTTTGTAAACACTGTGTCCATGAGATGGCAAAATCTGTAACTCCTTCCGGAAGTTGCAATTGGAGATAAGGATTAGTGCCGCCGGTATTAACAAAGTTCCTATTAGGGAATGGAGTCTGCACATACGTTGCAGGATCTTTATCAAACAAACTCGCAGCAGTTGTATTACCTACAAAATCGGGGAAATTGAAACTCAACATAGAAGCATCCAACCCTTTGTTATTATACTCATATTCTTTACCTGTCACTGTCAGATTAAACTCCCGACTATCAAAATCAAAATTAATTCCTTCTATTTCGGTAATTTTAATAGCCACTCGTCCTCCTACAACCAGATTTGTCAAATCATCACCGCTTCCTGCCGATACCGACACCTTCAATGAAGCTTCTTTTCCCGGCTCAAACGTTACCAGACCGTCATTTTCCAGCGTTACTGAACTAGAAGACAAGTATCCTTCCTTTCCATCGTTATTCACAACTTCTACCTTAGCCGTGAAATCCCATTGGTTGTCTATCTCTAACCCCATAGGTATAGTGAATAAAACAGGATCCGTACTATTTATAAACCCTTGGACACATTCTTCCTCAGAGACTTTAAATTCCAGCTTCGGAGTGGTAATCACAGGCTTCATGACATAGAGATTATTCATAGAATTTACAGAATCCGTAGCACTAACCAATGAAATGGGCAATACAAAAGTCTTATCAGCATTTTCCGGAAGTTCTACCAAGGCTTGAATTGCACTCGTTTTCATCACCACTTTGGACATTTTATATCTCTCATCGGACTGAAAAATCAACTCGCTGCCATCTATAGAATAGGTATTTGAAGGCAAAATAGTATAATTTTCATTGTATTCCTTTAATGCTTCATCCGACAATACAGTCAATTGAGCCTGAGCCGTTAATGACGGATCACATCCGGTCTTCATGATTGTTATATCAAAAGAAGCATCCTGACCGGTGTTATAAAGAATTTTACTTTCTTCTCCGGTTTGCTTCAAAGACAAGATCTTATGATATTCTTTCGGATATGTATCATCATATTCATCACATGCCGTATAGACAAATGACAATCCGCATAATAATGGTATAAATAAACTTTTCTTCATAAATTTGCTTTTTAAATTCATAATACAATTAGTAACCGTATGCCTGAACCATTTGCGGGTTTTTATACACTTCGGCATTCTGAATAGGAGCCAGATATAAACGGTCGTTCCATCTGAAAGGCTGGTCAATAGTAGTCCTTACATTAAATTTTTCAAACGGTACATCTTTCACCATTGCGTTCAACCCCTCACGTTTAGCACCAAAGTATTTCTGACCTTCCGCCCAACGGCGCACATCATGATAACGATGGCCTTCATTCCAGAACTCAATAAATCGCTCATTATGAATCATTTCAATTAATTTACTCTGTTCCGGTACAGTCGTAGTCGTGGGAACACCGGCACGGTCACGAACCTCCTTCAAGTTGGCTAAAGCATTTGCCAGATTGGCACCACCTACGTTCGCCTGACATTCCGCCAGATTCAGATACAATTCTGCCAAACGTATAAGAGGTATCGGTTTGGTATCTCCAGCCTGGAAAGCTCCACCATCGAATACAAATTGAGCTGTCGGATTTACATATTTTTGGGTCATAAATCCTGTAACATTATAGTTACGCGGACTTCTGGTAAGGTCGTATCCATGTCCTGCAGCAGTCTTCATGTTCAAAACGCATGGCGAACCTGCATCGCCACTGCTGGCCTTCAACAACTTTGAACCGTAATCACCACCATCGAACGCCATCCATGCGTAAAAACGCGGTTCACGGTTCACACAAAGTTTAATAATATCCTCTCTGTTGTTTCCTGCTATTCCTGCTTTTTGGAACCATTCTGCTCTTGAAGCAAAATCGCCTGTTGAAGCGGCCTCTTCAGGCAACACACCATCTTCCGTATAGAAATGTTCAATGGTATATAGCGTCGGAGAAATAGCTGAAAATCCCCCTGCCCAAGAAGTCTTATTACCTGTTTGGAATATATGCGCCGGTATACGTCCCTGTATTCTTGAATTAATATTCTTACCGGTTAGCCCCCAGATTAATTCCTTATTATGCGGATAGCGGGAAGCAACCATATAACGAAGCATCATTACTCTTTCTTTGAACTCTCTGTTCTCCTGAATATTATTATCCTCCTTTCCCGGCACATAAGGTAACCACTTATCATTATTTCCCAGTTCTGTCTGATACAATGTCATATCAGAAGCTTCCGTTCCATAAAGACGGCATCCACCCTCATTAAGCGCAAAATCCAATGCCTTCTGACAGGCCTCCATCGCTCTTTCCCATTTTTTCTCATTATAACTGCTACTTACCAGTTCAATGCCATAATCATCCCGTCCGATAGATTCTTTATATTTAGCATCATCACCTACAAAAAAGTCTTTATCCCCGGGAGTATTCACTTTATTCTTCCATGAAGAAAAAGGGAATTGACCATTCCAAAGAGGAGAAGCAGCATACATCAGTACACGGGCTTTCAAAGCTTTAGCCATCGTAGAAGTAGCACGTCCCCATTCTGTTCCCTCACGGGTCGGCGGCAAATTCTGTGCTGCCAGATCAAGTTGATATGCAATCCAGTTAACACAATAATCATAATGATATCTTCCACCAAAGTCGGAAGAGGGAGTACTCTGAGGTACATATTCCGTAACAACAGGTATAGGACCGTATTTTCTCAGTAATGCAAAATGATAATAAGCAATTAAAAAATGAGCTTCGGCCAACCACTGTTCTTTTTCACCCGGTAACCATTCCTGCAATAAGGTTTCACCGGGATTATTTTCGACCTGACGTAAAAAAAGATAGCATTGACCAATATACTTATAATAATTACCCCAAAGTCCATCCGGATTGGCTGCCGAGACTAAATTATATGCATAATCATCCCAAAAAGCTCCACTATCGTTCCGCCATTCTATCGGCAGTGCAAACTCATCTGTGGAACCATTAAGAGCACTTGTGTGACCAATAGGAGAATCATCTTCCTGAAGTCCTGCATAACAAGTGAACAGAAATCCTAAAGTACTTTTCCGGGTCTTTGTGGCATCCTGTAGCCCTGCTTGTTCAGGCGGAACTACATCCAGATAATCACAAGAAACTAAATTAAATGAAAGAGCAGTCACAATCAGACCCACTCGAACTATATTTTTCAGAATATTCATATCTTCTATGATTTAGATTATTAGAAATTAAGTTGTAAACCTACATTGACCGTACGTTGCAACGGATAGCTATTCCAACTGCTCAATTCCGGATCCCACAAATCAAACGGGCTGAAACGAAGCAGATTCGCACCACTGACATAAATACGCCCATACGGAATTTTATAACCGATTTCCAGATTCTTCAGACGCAGGAAAGAACCATTACGCAACCAATAAGTACTGTTGACCGTATTATTACCTATATCACCGGTCGTCAATCCCAAACGCGGATATTCGGCATTCGGATTCGGATTATCTACCGACCAGTGATTATCTGCAATAAATTTCAACACATTCTTATTCGGTATACGATTCCCTTCAAGGAAGGGGTCCAAACCATTGATCAGAATGGAACGCAATGCCGAACCACTGAAGAAAATACCAAAGTCGAATTTTTTATAATTAACGGTACCACCGAAACCATATTGCAAACGTGGAACAGAACCGTACTTGGAAATCATACATTGGTCGTCTTCCGTTATTTTTCCATCACCATTCAAATCACGGTATTTGATATCACCGACCTTCGGAGTGCTATTTCCTACCATCTGTTCCGGGCTGTTATCTATCTCCTCCTGGCTCTGGAACAGTCCTTCCGAAATATATCCGGTCAATCTGGAATATGGTTTTCCTGTTTCCGACTTCCAAATAGTAGGATAATCCGGTTCGTCTTTATAAACCAACTTATTTTTATTATATGTCAGGTTAGCCTGAAAACTAGCCCCCAAATCTTTAGAGAAATTCTTATGATAATTAAGGCTGAAATCCACACCCTTATTATCCATTTTACCGACATTTCCCCAAGGTTTTGCTTTACCATAACCCAAAGAATTAGGCCAAGACTGACGTTCCATAAATATATCGTAACGTTTGTCATAGAAATAGTCTATTGTTATATTCCAGTGGTCAAACAAAGTCATATCTACGCCAATATCAAATTTCTTCGCTTTTTCCCACACAGCATCCAGATTTGCATAATAGGCAATCTCCGGACCTCCCAATGTGTGATTCATACTCTCTCCAAATGTCCACTTTATCTGATCCAATTTATTATCCGTCAGCTTATCAATATATAAATAATAGCTTCCGCCCGCTTGTGCCAGATCATCGCTACCTACCAATCCATAAGAGGCTCTCACTTTCAGATTATTCACCGCATTTTTCAAAGGTTCAAAGAACTTCTCATTACTGATAACCCATCCTAAAGACATTGCCGGGAAGAAACCGAAACGCTTCTTCTTGGCAAGACGTTCCGTACCGTTATAACCGAAGTTGATTTCAGCCAGATAACGTTGTCCGTAATCATATGTGAAACGTCCTGAGACTCCTTGATTACGATTAGGAAGCACATCACTTCTGTATTCCCTTTGCCGGTACATCAACATACCTCCGACATTGTGCAAACCAAATTGACGATTATAACTGATATTTCCCTGAAATTCAAATGTCTGATCCGAACTTCTGGCAATATCCGACTGTGCTATATAGTCTGCACCTTCCTGAATACGTTCCAAGTCATATTCCAACGGACTATCTTCACTGTATCCCACAGCTCTGAAAAGATAAGGAGTAATGGAACGATTGTAGGAACTGCTGGACCAGTTTTTAAAGTTTACCCAAATATTTGCCTTCAATCCTTTTGTTACAAACCCAAAATCCTGCTCCACTTTAATGACTGTATTCAATGTATTCGCATTCTGCTCCTTATAAGAAGTCATCATCTGCGCATAAGGATTAGGATAAAGATAGTCCGAACTCTGATAATCAGACCCATAGCGGATATACGTATCACCCGGTTGCGCAGGATAAGTTGCAGGGAAAGTTACCGGAGTAGTCGTCAGAATCATTTTAAACAAATCAGCACTATTGATATTAGGCCCTTTGTTCTGACGGATCTGAGCATTCATATTCATCCTGATTGTCGTTGTGGGGGTCAACTTATAGGAGATATTATTCTGGAACGTATAATTCATGATATTAATATTATTGTTCCACGAATAAGCTTTCTCCGTATTCAGCAAACCACTATCGTGGCTGACATTCAAGCTCATATAATACTTCACTTTTGTACCTCCTCCCGATACATTGATATTGGCACGCTGCGTCATTGTCATCTTTTTGAAAATGACATCCTGCCAATCCACATTCGGATATACATAAGGATTTACCCCGTCACGGGTCAACTGGATCCGTCTGTCCGAATACAATAATTGATCTTTCGATTTATTCGGATTTCTCGACAGGTCAGCTTCATTGTAAAGTTCCATATATCTGGGACCATCTACAAACTCAGGAAAATCGGACATGATATTGAAAGAGTTCTCCGCACTAACATTAACTTTCGTCTTCATATTGTAATCACCTCCCTTTGTCGAGATTATCATTACACCATTTGCACCGCGTGCACCATAAATTGCAGTTGCAGAAGCATCTTTTAAAATGGAGAAACTCTCGATATTTTCCGCCGGCACATAGTTCAGATCAGCTACTGAAATTTCTACATCGTCCAATAATATAAGCGGTGTTGTACGCCCGCCAAAAGTAGAAATACCGCGAATATAAAAATCAGCCCCAGAACCCGGCTCTCCTGTTTTAGTGGTAGCAATCACACCTGCCAGCTTACCGGCAAACGAAGTACTTAATTGTGAAGTCGGCATTCGTAAAATATCTCCTTTCACATTTGTAATAGCCCCTGTCACACTTACTTTCTTTTGTACTCCGGAACCTACAACAACGACCTCGTTCAACGTCTGCTGTTCTCCGGACATCGTGACATTAACCACCCCTAAATCTTCTACCGGAGCTTCACGTTTCTGGTAACCAATGTACGAGAAGACCAGTACGGCTTTGTCTCCGCTCACAGAAATAGAATATCTACCATTCAAATCCGTGATAGTTCCACTTTTCTGACCTTTCACAACAATGTTCACACCTACCAACGGCTCGCCGTCTATGGCGTCTGTAACCACACCTGTGACGACTCTTTTCTCTCCTTTCTGCTGTACACTCTGTTTATTCACTTTCAGTACAACTTCGTCTCCCCGGACTAAATAGTTAACATTACTCCCTTCAAATACAACTGACAATACTTTTTCAATCGTACCTTGGCAGTCAATGTTTTTGCGCTTTACTTCATCCAAATCCGCTGCATCGTAAAAAAACACATAATTACTGTTTTTTTCGATCTGACGGATAGCTTGTACTTCACTAAAATACCCTTTCACCTTTATGACTCCCTGTGCTGCTATTGCAATCAATGGGAAACAAAAGATTCCAAACCAAATGCACATGAGGTACTTCCACCTGCCATGCTGCTGCTTTTCTTCCATACTAAATAATTAAAAGATTAACATTAAAAAATTATACAAACATATTATAGTATACCTTTAACGGAATATGATATATTCTCCATTTTCCTTTCTATATCGCCACCCTGTACTGAAGCACATTTTTTCAATAGCTTCTTCCAATGACTCATTGTAACGTAGACGCCCATTTAACAGATTCTTGGTTGCCTGTCCGTGTTCCAATGATATTTTTACATTATATATTCTTCCTACAATCTCAATCCATGAACTTAAATCAACATTTGTAAATTCATAATTACCATCTTTCCATTTCACTCCTTGCATTTCATCCACTTTCACGCTTGCCTTCTCCGCGTTGAAGGTCAATTCTTGCGAAGGTTTCATCTCAATAGTATGCTCAGTACCTACTATCGTAAAATCGACTTTACCACTAAACAAAGTGACTTTAGAAATATTTGCCTGTTCCTGATTAATTAAAAAAGAAGTACCTTTTACTTCTACAAAAGCCCTATCAATGTATACGATAAAATGTTTGCCATCCTGTTTATAAACATCAAAATGGGAATTTCCTTTCAACCACACTTTTCTATTCTGAACAAAATTCTCCGGATAACGGATAGAACTTCCCGGATGCATCCAAACTCGTGAACTATCAGGCAGCATATATAGACGTCCTTCTTTTGATACAACTTCTACAAAAGCATCTTTCGCCCCATTTACCTTATTTCCGGAGAAATACATCCAAGTTGCTCCAAGTAGCAGAACAAGAGCTACGGCAGCCACAGATAGCCAATATGGTATATAAACATGCTTCTTCTGCTGTCGGCAATCGAGACATTTCTGTCTTACCATTTTCCACATCTTTCGCCCTACTTCATCGTCAAGTTCTTTTTGTCGATCCATATTCCATTGCAGGTGCATTTTTTCTTCAAACTCTCGATGATGAAATAGTTCCTTTTGTTCTTTTTCATCCAGTTTGTCTGCTAATAAAGCTTTGATTTGTTCATATAGTTTCTTATTCATATCTATCTTTTTCACATTTTTCATTTTCATTATAAAACAAACGTCTCTAATATTAAATACGAAACTTTTATGTCTATCCCTACATTGCATTGAACTTTTTTTCGAAAAATCAGAAAGCAGTTCTTTAGAACGCTAACCAGTCCTCTTTTTCTTATCTTTGCAAAACAATTATAATTATGCACGTATATGGAGAAAACATCTGTTTTAGCAAAATTAAAACAAGGAGACGAAACCTCATTTACCTTTGTATATGATCATTATTGGCGGAAAGTATACAGATTTTCAGAGATTTATCTGAATGATGACGAGGAAATAAAAGAGGCAGTACAAGAGGTCTTTATCAAATTATGGGAATCGCGTGCATCAATCAACGAAAACAAAGACATAGACGGATTACTCTTTATTATGACTCGTAACACAATTTTTGATTACTTCCGTAAAAGTCTGAATAAGATAACGATGAAAATTACTGCTCTTGAGGTTGCTGAGAAAATTGCTATATCTGATGAGACACTTGAAGTTAAGGATCTACTGGAATATATATGGAAATTAGTTTCTTTACTTCCACCACGACAACAAGAGGTTTTTATCATGAGCAGGAAACAACAAATGACAAACAAAGAAATAGCAGAACAACTTGACATTAGCGAGAAGGCAGTAGAACGTAATATCTACTTTGCTTTAAAATTCATAAAAAAGAATTTGAACCTATTTATTTTCTTCATTACGATACCATAAGAGACATTCTGCGTTTTAACTAGTTTTAACTGGGTTTGATATAGTGCTGGGCTAAAAATATACGTATTTATTAATAAGACACAAAGGTATAAGTTACCTTAAAACCTATAAATAAATATATCCATGAAACAGTATGCATTATTAGCTTTTCTTTCGCCAATTGCAAGCCTATTGGCGGTTACAGGTCCGGCACAAAGCGAAAAGCTCAAAACCAAAACAAATCCTCAAAAGCAGCCAAATGTCATTTTTATCTATGCAGATGATCTGGGATATGGTGACCTCGAATGCTATGGAGCCAAAAACGTACAAACTCCCCATGTAAACCAATTGGCAAAAAGTGGTGTCCAATTCACCAATGCGCACGCCACTGCGGCAACAAGTACTCCTTCACGTTACTCCATGCTCACTGGAAAATATGCGTGGCGTGTACCGGGAACCGGTGTGGCAGCAGGTAATGCTGGTATGATTATCCGACCTGAAACTTACACGCTGGCAGATGTTTTTAAGAATTCCGGATATATCACCGGCGCTATCGGCAAATGGCATTTAGGATTGGGTGACAAATCGGGCATGCAAGACTGGAATGCTCCACTACCTACAGCACTGGGAGACTTGGGATTTGATTATTCCTATATTATGGCAGCCACAGCGGATCGCGTACCATGCGTGTTTATTGAAAACGGTAAAGTAGCCAACTACGACCCTTCTGCTCCTATTGAGGTTAGTTATCAAAAGCCATTCCCTGGCGAACCATTAGGGAAAGATCATCCGGAACTGTTGTACAATATGAAACATAGTCATGGGCACGACATGGCTATTGTCAACGGAATTGGTCGCATAGGATACATGAAAGGTGGTGGCAAAGCATTATGGAAAGATGAAAATATAGCCGACTCCATCACCGCACATGCTATTGATTTTATCGACAAGTACAAAAACCAGCCTTTTTTCTTGTATTTTGCTACAAACGACGTACATGTACCACGTTTTCCACATGAACGTTTTAGAGGTAAGAATAAAATGGGAGTACGTGGTGATGCTATTGCCCAATTTGACTGGACAGTGGGACAAATAATAGCAGCTCTTGACGAACGGGGATTACGAGAAAACACATTAATTATCCTCTCTAGTGACAATGGTCCGGTAGTTGACGACGGTTATGATGACCATGCTGAGGAATTGCTTAACGGACATAGTCCTGCAGGTCCTTTTCGTGGTAATAAATACAGCGCATTTGAAGGAGGAACGGCGGTACCTGCAATTGTCAGTTGGCCGAAAGAAATCCCCGGTTCGCAAATTTCCGACGCCTTAGTATCACAAATCGACTGGTTTGCATCAATGGCTGCTCTAATCAATGCAAAATTACCAAAAGGAAGTGCGCCAGATAGCCAGAACCGCTTAAACACATGGCTCGGAAAGGATCAAACGGATCGCCCATGGATTATAGAAGAATCTTCAACCATGTCTGTACGTACCAAAAATTGGAAATATATTGAACCAAACGATGGACCTGCCATGATTACCTGGGGCCCAAAAGTAGAGACTGGAAATTTGAAAACTCCTCAACTTTATGACATGAGAGTTAGAGAATATGAAAAGGAAAACCTTGCGGACCAACACCCCGAAATAGTCTACGAAATGCAGAATATTCTGAGACGAGTTAGAAAATAGAAATACCAAAAACGATGTTCATCAATAAAAAATGAAGGTGTGTCGTAATACACGATGCGCCTTCTTTTTTT
>UMIN01031773.1_pt1 | contig 16192 bp, 14 predicted proteins | sample 1965811 | NCBI WGS metagenome assembly UMIN01 (sample SAMEA4836123, study PRJEB28245) | human gut metagenome | biome: gut microbiome; material: fecal sample | place: Denmark | collected 2008
AGCCAGGGCTTCCTCTTCATCAGGGCCGGAACAGCGGATCTCCACCTCGTCGCCGCACTGGATCCCAGCCGCAATAAGGCTCATAATGCTTTTCCCGCTGGCCTCCGCTTCCTGGTGGCACACCACCACATCGGAAACGAAATGCTGCATCTCGTTGGAAAACAGTCCCGCAGGGCGTACATGGAATCCCTCTCTGTTTTTCAGCGTCACTTTTTTCGTAACCACATGGATCTCTCCTTCCCTGTTTTCAAAGGCGACAGGAACCTCCGTCCCAAACCTAGCACTTCTGGGTCATTCCTGAGGAGCCGTTTCCTTTTCCGGAGTAACGTAAACGGTCTTATAGTTGACGTAAATCACCATGCCCGGCTTGGCACCCTGAGGCTTGCTCACGTTGCGGATCTGGGTGTAATCCACCGGCACCTGAGCAGAATCCTTGGCCCTGCTGTGAAGAGCCGCCAGCTGGGCCGCCTCCTCCATGGCCGTCTCCGTGGGAGTCCTACCCTCGGTGACCAGCACGGTATGGGATCCGGGAATATTCTTGGTGTGGAACCAAATGTCATTGTTGTTGGCGGTCTTTAATGTGAGCTTGTCGTTCTGGCGATTGTTCCTTCCCACCAAAATGGTAAACCCGTCGGAAGAAGTAAACTTCATAGGGGCACTTACCGCGGCGGGCTTTTCCTTCTTGCTGCGCAGCTTCCGCAGATAGCCCTGCTCCTGAAGCTCCGCCCGGATCTCCGAAAGATCCCGCTCCGTTTCAGCGCGGGCCAGGGCGTCCAGCACGCTTTCCAGGTAGACAAGTTCCTTCCCTGCCAGATCGATCTGCTCGGTGAGCTTCTCCTCGGCGGTCTTGGCCTTCCGGTACTCCTTGTAGTACTTCTGGGCGTTCTGAGAGGGATTCAAAGCTGGGTCCAGCTTGATATGGACCAAGGGCTGGTCCTCCTCATAGAAGTTGGGCAGATCCACCGAAGCCGCTCCCTTGGGGATGGCGTACATGCTGGCGCTGATCAAGTCTCCTGCCACTCGGAAGGTATCCCGGTTGGCGCACTGCTCCAACTCGCCCCGCTGGGCGTTGATCTTCCGGGAAAGCCGCTCGGAATGGGTGGACAGCAACCGCAGCAAGTCCTGTTCCCGAACCCGCATCCGCTCCTGCTTGTCCCGCTCCCGGTAAAATTCGTCCAGAAGCACGGAAAAGCTCTCCGCTTCCTTCACCACAGCGGCAGTGCCATACTGGTGGATCTCCATAAAGGAGAAATCCATGGGCTTCTTTTGAGCGTTCACCGCCATAAAGGGCTTGCCGGAGACCTGCTCCACCGTGTCCCTCATCTGCTGGTAGAAGAATCCCGCCCGGAAATACTGCTCCTCGTCCATGGTCTTGACAGTAAGCTCTCTGCCCCGGCCCACCTGATGGGCCAACTCCCGACAGACAATGGGAGACACGCCCTGGAGCACCGCCAAATAGCCCTTAGAGAGCTCCATATCCTTGGGGAGAGATTTCATTGCTTCCACCACCTGCTGCTGAGAGGCAGTCAGAGGGCAAAGTTTGTTCTGGGGCGGGGGCAGCTGGTACGTGAGCCCCGGAAGAACCAGGCGCTGAGAGGACATTTCCGCGTCTACTCGCTTCAAGGCGTCGATGATCTTCCCGTTCTCGTCGGACAGGATGATATTGCTGTACCGGCCCATGATCTCCATGGTCAGGGTCAGAGTGACGTGGTCGCCCAGTTCGTTGATGGCGTCAAAGTCAAAGTGGAGCAAACGCTCTAGCTCCGGCTGGCGAATGGCGATGACCTTCGCACCTTGGAGCTTTTTCCGCAGCAGCATGCACAGCATGGGCGGCTGCTTGGGATTTTCCAGGGGGATGGCGGTGAAGTGAACTCTGGCGGAGTTTGCCCGGGCCGAAAACAGCACCCTATAGGCGCTCTCCCGGGTGCGGAACGCCACCACCAATTCCTCCCGGTTGGGCTGGTGGATCTTGTCCACTCTGGCCCCAAGGAGCTTCTCTTCCAGCTCCTTTTTGATGTGTCGCAGAAACGCGCCGTCCAATGCCATAGATATGTAAGTCCTTTCTGGTAATATGCTTTCTTATTCAGTCAAGGGAAAATGTCACACAGCTTTCATAGGAGCCGCTTCTATCTGGGAGAGAAGAAATGCTGTGTCCGGCACCCGCTTACGCAGGTAGGACGCCAAGAATTCCCCAAACACTTTCTCCGTATGATAATGCCCCGCTGCTACGCAGGTCAGCCGAGAATAGGCGGCTTCCAATTCCTCGTGGTGCTTCATTTCCCCAGTGAGATAGGCGTCCGCTCCCCGGCAGGCTGCCTGGTGGACATACTCCCCGCCAGCGCCGCTACAGAAGAACACCTTTTTCACTTCTCCATCTCCGGGAACCATCTTCACCGAAGGCGCGGAAAGTTTTTCCTTAACCAGGGCGGCGAAAGCTTCCGGCTCCAGAGGCTCCTCCAGTTCTCCGGAAAAGAGGACACAGTCCTCGCCGAACACATCTTCCCGGCGCAGGTTTTTCAAGCCCAGCTTGCTGCCCAGAGCCACATTCACCCCACACACGGGAGACAGGTCCAGATTGGTGTGGCAGCACAGAGCGGCAATGCCCTTGCTTGCCAGCTGATAGGCCACATCTTGGGGACCCAGGGCTTTCAAGGGATGGAAGATCACCGGGTGGTGAGAGATGATCAGGTTGGCGTTCATAGCCGCCGCTTCCGCCACCACATTGGGAGTGATGTCCAGGGCCAGCAGAGCGCGGGTCACCGACGTGTTGCCGTCCCCCACCAGCAGACCGGAATTGTCAAAACTGAGAGCAGTGGAAAAAGGCGCCACCGCGTCGATGATGTCATAAATATCTCGGATCCTTGCCATAAAGTTCTCCTTTTCGTTTCTGTAAAGTGTGGGACCGCACCCTTTCTTTACAGATACATCTCCTCCACCTCTCGGATCAGCCCATCCAACTGGGCAGCCCGGATGTCGTCCCCCGTATGGAGCGCTCCTTTCCGCTGGGAGGTGAGCTCTCGCAGAACCTTTCGGGCGTAAGCGTCCACATGAGGTGCTCCCGGCCGAAGCTTTCCCAAGTAGGGATACAGAGGACTTGTTTCCTCCCCAGCGCCGTCATACCGGACAGAAAAGGCGGAATACACCTTGGTCCCCTCCTCCACAGCTTCCTCCTGAAGAACTGTGAAACCCAGTTCCCGCAGGCCCAACCGCAGCTCCGGAACAGAACTCATGGGCTGAAGGATTAGCTGCTTCTCTTTGTCCCGCAGCCAAGTGGTCTCCCCTACGATGCGCAGGATCAGCTCGCCGCCCATGCCGGCGATAACCACATCTTCCGCCTCCTCTGGGGAAACCTCTCGCAGCCCGTCGGAAAGCCGAAAGGAAAGAGCCTCTCCCGCCTCGTACTTGGCCCCATCCCGCCGGGCGGCATCCAAGGGACCGGGATTGATATCGCAGGCCAGAGCTCGGGGAATCTTGCCTGTCTTTAAAAGCCAGATGGGCAGATACCCGTGATCGGTGCCCACATCACACAGCGCTTTTCCCTCTCGCACAAGGGAGGCGCACAGGGCCAGCCGCGGCCCCAACTGGAACAATGGTCTCATAAAAACGCTCCTGGAAAAGACGCTGCCGCCCGGCATTTTCTGTCGCGCGGCAGTGATCTTAGAAAATCTTACTTGTCCTTCAAGTGCTCGTTGAGCTTGGCCACCAGCTCGTCCACGTCTACGCCGTGAACCATGCAGGCCTGCTCAATGGTCTCCCCCCGCGCGGAAGGGCAGCCCAAACAGTGCATCCCCATCTCCAGGAAGAAAGGAGCGGTGGTGCGGTCCAGATCCAGGATCTCGCCGATGATGGTATCTTTGGTAATGGAAGCCATGGGTACATTCCTCCGTTTTTATTTTAAAGATGATATCTTTATTATAATACCCTTTGTCCTTGTCTGCAATACAAAAAACAAAAAAGAGGGCTCTGGAACAGCCCTCAAAGGCCATCCCATCTCTGCTTGAAGGGGCCGCCGCAGTTTCGCGACAGCCCCTTCTAACGCTTGAAATTCCTATTTTGATTACTGCTCTTCCTTCATCCGAGCGAAGCACTCGCTGCAATAAACAGGACGGTCCTCTCGGGGCTGGAAGGGCACCCGAGCCTCCTTGCCGCAAGCGGCGCAAACAGCGGTGAACATCTCCCGCTGAGGCTGGCCTCCGTTCTTCCGGGCCTGACGGCATTCACGGCAGCGCTGAGGCTCATTGGTGAAGCCCTTTTCGGCGTAAAATTCCTGCTCACCGGCCGTAAACACAAATTCCTTGCCGCATTCTTTGCAGACGAGTTTCTTGTCTTCGTACATCTTTCTTACCTCGCTTTTGTGTTCATGTTACTTGTCCTGGACGGAGTTGCACCGTGCCGGTGGGAAACCCAACGCTGCGCAGCAGGACATATTTTTATAACTGTTTCAATTTGGCCTTCACCCGGTGAAGGGCATTGTCGTAAGTCCGCAGAGGCATCCCCGCCAACTGCGCCGCCTCTTTCCTGCCGTAACCGCAAAGATAAAAGGCCAACGCCCGACGTTCCAAAGAGGAAAGAGACACGTCCATCTTCTCATAAAAGGAACGGAATTCCTCCCGCAGTTCCACGAAAGATTCAGGTCCTGCCTCCACGGCAGCCTCCCCCGCGTCCTCCAAAGGCACGGACTCGTTGAGGGGACGGTTGGCGCTGCTCCCATGACGGCGCACGGCACTCACCATCCGGTTGTAGACGCAGGTCCCAGCGTAGGTGGAAAAAGCGGCCCCTTTCTCCGGCTTGTAAGAGATAGCCGCGGCGTACAGGCCCAGCAACCCCTCCTGCCAAAGGTCTTCTTTTTCCGGAGCGGCGGCACCCTCAAACAGCTTGGCTTTGGCCCGGATCAACCCCAGATACCGTGCGCTCAGTTCGGCGAAGGCCTCTCCATGGCCCTGCCGCACCAGAGCGGAAAGCTGGGCATCGCTGCGATCCTGAAACTCCATTCTGCACCTCTTGACCGATTTCTTGCACCTATCATATCCTAAAGCGCACAATTCGTCAAGATGCTGTTTCTGAGCCAGGGATAATAAGACGAAAATAAAACCCTGCGTTGTCTTTTGTTGGATTTTGTCGTATAATAGATCCAAACCAAAAGAGTTTTTTGGGAAGGATGGCAAAAATTATGGTGGCAAAAACATACAGCATGGGACTTTATGGAATGGAAGCGTTTCCCGTGGAGGTGGAAGCCGATCTTTCCCAGGGACTACCCACCTTTGACTTGGTGGGTCTTCCTGACGCGGCGGTAAAAGAATCCCGGGACCGGGTGCGGTCAGCGCTGAAAAATCGAGGATTCGACTTCCCCGTCAGCCGCATCACCATGAATCTTGCCCCTGCTGACAAGAAAAAGGAAGGCCCCATCTATGACCTTCCCTTATTCATCTCCCTGCTGAAAGCCTCCCAGCAGCTTGCCTGCCATACCGACGACGCCATCTTTCTGGGGGAGCTGTCCCTTTCTGGTGAGCTCCGGCCCATCCGCGGAGTCCTTCCCATGGCGGACAAAGCCAAGGAAGCAGGATTCCGGCGACTGTATGTGCCCGTGGAAAACGCCGCCGAGGGTGCTGTGATCCAGGGCCTTCAAGTGTACGGCATTCGGGATGTAGAACAGTTACTTAACCACCTTCAGGGAAAGCTGGATCTTGCCCCGGCCCAGCCCCGATACGGGGAGCCGGAGGAAGTGGAGTTTCTGGATTTCGCCGATGTAAAAGGCCAGCCGGAAGCCAAACGTGCTCTGGAGATCGCCGCCAGCGGCAGTCACAATGTACTCCTCATTGGACCTCCCGGTTCCGGCAAGAGTATGCTTGCTAAACGACTGCCCACCATCCTGCCTGAAATGACCTTTGAAGAGTCTCTAGAAACCACCAAGATTCACTCCATCCGAGGAAAACTCCCTGCCGGAATCTCCCTGATTCGGGAAAGGCCCTTTCGGTCGCCTCACCATACCATCTCCACTGCTGGTCTAGCAGGTGGCGGACCCACTCCCCAACCGGGAGAGATCTCTCTGGCCCACAACGGAGTGCTGTTTTTGGATGAACTCCCGGAATTTTCCCGTGCTTCCATGGAGGTGCTGCGCCAGCCCATGGAAGACGGCAAGGTGACCATCTCCCGAGTGGGCGGAACTACCTCTTACCCCTGCCGATTTATGCTGGTGGCAGCCATGAACCCCTGCCCCTGCGGCTACTTTGGTCATCCAACCCATCCCTGTCTGTGCCATCCTCATGCGGTGGAACGGTACCTGGGGAAGGTGTCCGGTCCCCTGCTGGATCGGATTGATCTCCACATTGAGGTGCCTGCCGTGCCTTTTGAGGAACTGTCCTCCACCCGGCCGGAAGAGACCTCGGCCCAAGTGCGAGAACGTGTTAACGCTGCCCGAAAACTTCAGCGGGAACGGTTCAAGGGGATGCCCTATTTCTGCAACGCGGACATTCCCGCTTCCCAGATGCAAGAGATGTGCCAGACCACAGAGGCGGCTTCAAAACTCTTGCAGCGAGCTTTTGAGAGCTTTGGTTTTTCCGCACGGACCTACGGCCGGGTGCTGAAAGTAGCCCGCACCATCGCTGATCTGGACGCCAGCGAGAAGATCGACACCGCCCATGTAGCGGAAGCTGTTCAATACCGGACGCTAGACCGAAAATACTGGCTGAACAAATAAAAGGAAAACGCCAAAAGCCGCCCGCTCCCTGCCCCGGGAACGGACGGCTTTTTTATGCTGTTAATTTTGAGTACTGTCGTATTTTTTGATGTTTTCAGGGAACTGATACCCGTAGTAATTGACGCCCCAATAGCCGCTGCTGTGATAGGCCTTGGCGTAATCGCCATAGAAGAAGATGTTGCACTCGGCAATGCGGCGGTACACCAGGCCAGCAACAATACTGCCGCCAGATCTGTTCCACTGAAGGAAGTTGTTGGCCAATACTGTGGAATCCGCCCAAGCCAGGTCGCAGGCTCGGTTCCCGGAAAGACAGATATAACCGGCGGACACCCATCCCACTTTGCCATCGGAAGTGGTCACGTGATACCACACCTCCTGCTTGGTGGCGGAACGATAGGCTTTATAGGTGTCGATGGTCACTGTGCTGCCGCTCTTCAAAGTAGTTACCGGAGAACTGGTAAGACTAGCGTCGGAGTACACCTGTGCCACACCGGTGTCCACATTCACAACATTAACGGTACCGGTAGCCTTGTTGGAAGAGGAGATCCCTGTGGGATCGGTGGCGTTGAGCATCACCTTGAAGGTGTCATAGCTGGTATTCAGGACGCCAGGCCCCAAATTGTACACAAAGCTCACCAACGCATCAAACTGAGCCTGACTCATCTTGATATTATTGCTCGCCCGGAAATTCTCCACCGCGCTGGCATATCCGGCGTTGTTGACCATGTTCACCAGCTGAGCGTAGGCCTCCGCTTCTGTCAAATTGTTGTAGAAGGCGTTGTTTTTCTGCACCACGTAGCCATAACCCACGGTGGGGTTGCCGGAAGCGATGGGGTCATCCTCAATCTCAGGAACCAACCCCTCAAAGTTTGCCAGCACCGAGATAATATTGCCGCTGGCCCGGCGCTGGTCATAAGTTGTGGTGGTGGGGCTCACATTGCTGGAGGTGACCATCACCGTGAACTCGTAGTAATCTGAGGACCAGGAGCCTCCGGATGTCTTGGAGTACGCACGGATGGTGTATTCTCCTGCAGCGTAAAAACTCACCTCTTTGGTGAACACCTTCACCGTATTGGTGGGCATGCCATAAGAAGAATTCTGACTTTCCGTAGTGTAAGTGGTGGTTTCAAAAGAGCCGTTTGCGGGGCCATCCACAATGGTGAATTTCACCCCAGCCCGGCTGGAATCGGTGATGCCGATCAAGTTGAACTTGACATCTTTCCCCACGATATTTTCATCGCCATAGGCAAACCGGACAGCTTGTGCCGAGGTGACAGTCACCTGACAAGTGGCTTTCGTGGTGCCTTCCCCATCCGCAAAAGTGATGGTCGCAGTGCCAGGCTTGGCGCCGTACACCATAGCGCCCTCACTGTTGCCGCCGTAGCTGACCGTATAGCCCACATAGGCAACGCTGGGATCACTGCTGGTCCAGGTCATAGCAGAAAGGTTGGACTTCACAGAGCCATCCAGGCGGACGCTCTGATACTGGGACAGCGTCAGGCTGGAAGCACTGAGGCTAGCGCCGCTGGCGATTCCGCCGCCTTCGCTGGAACCATCGTCCACTACCACATATTCACCGCTGACAAAGCCAGCCAGACCGCCATTGGTCTTTACCCCAAGCCAGCCGTTACTTTCCACGCTGGTGACTGTGACCTTTGTCCCTGTTGCCAGTGTGGTAATAGCATCGAATTCCGTGCCGGGACCCTCACGCAGCCGCAGGCTGGGTTCCGCAGTGACCCGCACCGTCTGCCCCACCTGGAAATCGGTGGAAGGAGGATCTACCCCCTCACCGCCATCATCCACAGGATCGGCAGCTTCAGCGATATGTTCAAAAGCCCAGTGGCTAGTGGGCACGTCCACAAACTCTTGCGTATTGCTGTCCGCGGCAAAACCATCGCCCGTACGATCCAATGCGTTGTTCATGATGGCTGTGACCTGGCAGCGAAGGATCTGATCATTAGGCCGGAAGGTTCCGTCCTCAAAACCGTTGATCCACCCTTGAGAGGAAGCATAATTGATATACTTTTCCGCCCAATGCCCGTTAACATCCGGGAAATTGGAACTGCCACTGCTGGTCATTTGGAAGCACTTAGAGACAGCTGTTACGAATTCCGCTCGGGTAACATAGTTGGAGGGCCGGAACGTTCCGTCCTCGTAACCACTGAGGACATCCAGTTCCACCAATGTGTTCACCGCTTTGGCGTACCACGCAGAAGAGCTCACGTCGCTAAAATGATTCTCCGTGACAGAAGGATAGGATGCCAGCAGATTATACAGCACTTGGGCCATCTCCGCTCGGGTCATGTTCCGGTCAGGATAGAACATGGCGCCTGGTTCACCCGACATATAAGCCTTGTGTCCTCCTACCACCAGCAGAGGATATGCCTCAAAGGTCTCCTGCTCAGTTTCCTCCAAAGTGCTCCCCTCCTCTGACGGGGCGGAACTCTCTGCAGAGTCTTGCGTTTCTTCGCTTTCCACCGCAGAGGAAGACTCCTCTACATCGCTGGAGACTTCACCTTCCGGGAGCTGGCTTTCCTCTTGGGAACTTTCCTCCTGGAGCTGAGAAGATTCCTCCTCCAACTGTGAAGAGCTCTCCTCTTGAGAGCTCTCTTCCACTGAAGAAGAGCTAAGCTCCGACGCCAACACTCCCGGCGCAGGCAAGATAAACAGCAGCGCCAAAAGCAGCGCCACCCATGTGATTATCGTTCTGTTTCCCGTTTTTTTCACGTTGACCTCCCTAAAATCACAAAGGCAGTTTCTGAAGTTTACAAAACATATGCCCCTTATTATAAAATAAAAATTACAAAATTGCAACTTTTTGCCGCAGTATTTCAAAATCTGCCAAATTTACCTGCGCTCTTTTCTCGAAAAAAGCGAAAAAAAGACCTTTGGTTTTGAACCAAAGGTCTTTTTTGATTGTAGATGATAAGTAGGCTGAATGAGAGATTACATCTTCTCCACGAGAGCCTTGGTATCCCGAGCGATAACCAATTCCTCGTTGGTGGGAATGACATACACTTCCATGGTGGAATCGGGAGTGGAGATCTTGCCTTCCTTGCCACGGACCATTTCCTCATTGAGGGCGGGATCCAGCTTCACGCCCAGGAAGGACAGGTACTCGCACACAGCAGCACGGTGAGAAGCCTGGTTCTCACCCACGCCAGCAGTGAACACAATGGCGTCGCAGCCGCCCAGGGCCACCAGATAGCCGCCGATGAACTTGGAGATCTGATACTCCAGGATATCCTGAGCCAGCTTCGCACGCTCGTTGCCCTCGTTGCGAGCCTTGGTCACGTCACGGTCGTCACTGGAAATACCGGAGATACCCAGCAGGCCGGACTTCTTGTTCAGAATCTGGTCCATCTCGGAGGGAGTCAGATGCTCCTTCTCCATGATAAAGGTGACCACGGAGGGATCCAGGGTGCCGGTACGGCTGCCCATCATGAAGCCATCCAGAGGAGTGAGGCCCATGCTGGTATCGATAACCTTGCCGCCGTCGATAGCGGTGATGGAGGAACCGTTGCCCAGATGGCAGGTGATCATCTTCATGTCCTTGATGTCACGGCCCATCAGCTCAGCACAGCGATGGCTCACATAACGGTGGGAAGTACCGTGGAAACCGTAGCGGCGCACAGCGTATTTTTCATAATATTCGTAGGGAACATTGAACATGTAGGCCTTGGGAGGCATGGTGGCGTGGAAAGAGGTGTCGAACACCACCACTTCGGGCACGTCCTTGCCGAACACTTCGCGGCAGGCGCGGATGCCCTGGCTGTGAGCCTTGTTGTGCAGAGGAGCCAGGGGGATCAGGCTCTCGATGTCCTCAATGACCTTTTCGTCCACCAGCACGGACTCGTGGAAAATAGCGCCGCCCTGCACGATACGGTGACCCACAGCGGAAACCTCATCCAGCTGCTTGATAACACCGTACTCCTCATCGATGAGGGCATTTTTCACCTGCATGAAAGCAGCGGCATGGTCCAACATGTTGACGTTTTTCTTCAGCTCCCGGCCATCTTCCGTCTTGTGAGTGAAGATGCCTCCGGGCATGCCAATGCGCTCGCAGTTGCCCTTGCAAAGCATCTGTTCGTTGTCCATGTCGATGAGCTGATACTTCAAAGAAGAGCTGCCCGCGTTGATGACGAGAATTTTCATGTTCCTGATCTTTCCTTTCCAGTTTTCCCTGGGCAGGCGCTAAAAAAGCCCTCCCAGAGGGTTGGTTTTTCACAGCCCCTTGTACTCCTCGGGCCGTTCGTGTAAAATGGTTTCACAAGTTGCAGTCCCATTTTAGACCATTTCCCGTGTAAATTCAAGGAGTTTCAAAGGAAAATGCAAGAGAAAATAAAGATTTCAGGCGTAATCTGCGAATTGAACCCTCTCCACAGCGGCCATGCCGCCCTATTTTCCCACGCCAAGACCATTTCCCAAGGATTGGTCTGCGTTCTATCTGGAAATTATGTCCAGCGGGGTGAACCCGCCATCCTGGACAAATGGGCCCGGACTAGACTGGCTCTTCTCAGTGGGGCCGATCTGGTACTGGAGCTTCCTCTGCCCTGGGCTTGCGCCGGCGCGGAAGGGTTTGCCCTAGGAGGGGTGGCTTTGCTGGACAGTTTAGGCTGTGTGGATACCCTGCTGTTTGGCAGCGAGGAGGAGGATCTCCGCTCCCTGAAAGCGCTGGCAAAAACGCTGGACTCCCCGGAGTTCTCACGGGAGCTTGAAAAAGAGACAGGTGGCGACACCTTTGCTCTTCGCCGGGAACGTGCTGTGGCAAGGTTGGTTGGGACGGAGACCGCCGCTCTTCTACGTAAGCCCAACGTGATCCTGGGAGTGGAATACCTGAAAGCAATGCTCCGGCTAGGAAGCTCTATGGACGCCGCTCTGTTCCCCCGGCTGGGAGCAGGCCACGACATTCCTGATGAAGAGGGGCCCATCCTATCCGCCAGCCACGCGCGAGACCTTCTGCGGCAGGGAGTGGATTTATCAGGCCGCCTGCCCGAGGATACCCTGCGGATTTGGCGGGAGCTTTCAGAAAAGGGGCTGTGCCCGGCGTCCCTTTCTCGGTTGGAGACTGGCGTGCTCTGCCGTCTGCGATCCATGGAACCGGAGGATTTCGCCCGGCTCCCCGACGTGAGCGAGGGGCTGGAAAACCGTCTTTACAAGGCGGCCCGACAGGCTGGAAGCCTGGAGGAGTTTTACACGCTGGTGAAATCCAAACGGTATTCCCACGCCCGCATCCGTAGACTAGCCATGGCGGCTTTTCTGGGCCTGACCCAGGATCTTCCCGCACTGCCGCCCTACCTTCGAGTGTTGGGCATGACTCCTTTGGGGGAAAGGATCCTCCGCCAGGCTAAGCCCTCCTTACCCATCGCTGTGCGCCCCGGGGACTTTCAACGCTTAGGCGGAGAAGCCCAGCAGCTCTTTACCCTGGAAGCTAAAGCCGACGATCTTTACGCTTTGGCGCTGCCCTCTCCTCCACCCTGCGGCAGGGATTACACGGAAAAACTGATAAAGATCTCAAGAGACACATAATGAAAGAAGCCCGGGAATACTCCCAGGCTTCTTTTTTATCTCATCGCAGATTCCGCAATCCTTTGGGGTAATGGTTTTTCAGCCGTCCTCCCGAGGCTTTGCCAAACCCGGTAGGTACTCCCCCGGCACACACAGCAGTGTAGCCCTTCCCATCGCAGTCGATCTCCTCTCCCCGGAGAAAAGCGGCCAGCGCCGGAGAGTCCCAGGACAGGTCCAGCACCTGGCGGCATTCCTCTTTCCGGGCACTTGGGAACACCCCGTGAGCGGGTTCCAGGCGGCGACCCTTCCGCTGGGCCAACTCCACGCCCGCCCGAAGAACACCCAAGCCGTTCAGCTCCGGCAAGCCCTCAGGCAGCAGGTACAGCCGCTCTCCAAACCGGGCAACATTTCCCGGGAAGGGGCACGTGAACAGCTCTTCAAAAAAGGCCCGGACCTCCCCCTCTTCTTTGCTGGGGAGGAAACCTGAAAAGACCCCGGCCCGACAGGAATTCTCCCCCGTCCGGCGGAACTTTGCCACAAAGTGGCCTTCTCCCCCGTCCATGGGGTAGATTCGTCGCACAGGCAGGCCATTCACACCCGGTCGTCCAAAGGGCAAGTCCAGGGGAACCAGCTCAAACTCCGGGTGGGCGGAGAGGAACCATTCCACGTTGTCCTCGTTTTCTTCCCGGGAAAAAGTGCAGGTGGAATACACCAGCACACCCTCTTCTTTCACCGCCAGGGCGGCGGAATCCAGGATAGCCCGCTGGCGCTGAGCACAGGCAGGAACGCTTTCCGGAGTCCACTGAGCGATGGCTTCCGGATCGCGGCGGAACATACCTTCCCCGGAACAGGGGGCGTCTACCAATACCCGATCAAAAAAGCCTTGCAGCCCTTCGCACAGCCGCTGAGGATGGCAAGAGGACACCACTCCGTTTTTCACACCCATGCGCTCCACGTTGGAAAGCAGGATCTGAGCACGGCTTTTCACGATCTCATTGGACCAGAGCAGCCCCTCTCCCTGGAGCAGTCCGGCGATCTGAGTAGACTTCCCCCCGGGAGCAGCGCACAAGTCCAGGACCCTCTCCCCGGGCTGTGGATCTAAGGCGGTTACGGCCGAACAAGCGGAAGGCTCCTGGACGTAAAACAGCCCGGCGTGGTGGGCTGGAAGATACCCCAGTTTCTCCTCACCACGATCCATGTAAAAGCTCAAAGGTGAAAACGGCGTAGGTTCCAGGGGAAAAGGCAGGCTCTCCCGAAGCAGTTCTTCCCCACACTTTAAGGGATTGCGGCGCAGTCCTTGGCGAAAAGGTTTTTCACAACTTTGGAGAAAAGCGGGGAAATCTTCCCCCAAAAGCTCCTTCATGGCGTTTTGAAATGGGACAGGCAATTCCATAAAAAGCCTCCTTTTCCAAAATAATCCCTGGGATAATCCTCTCTGCCCCGGTCACACTAAGAGCGGAAAGGGGCGAGAACAACATGAGCAATAAACAGAAAAATAAGTCCTTTGAAAACCGGCAGGAACACAGCCGGCAGAACCTGAATCAGACCCAGAACAACCGGCAGGAGATCCCGGAGTACGGCTCTAAGAGTCAGAACCAGAAACCCGAGATGAAGAAAGACTGCCACGGCGGCCATTGCTAAAAGCCGCCCAAGCGAGGGACCGGTAAGTTGTCTTACCGGTCCCTCGTTGCGTTATTTGCTCTCTTTTTTCTTTCCCCAACCCATGTCCTTCAGCAAGTCTTTCACGGATTTGTCGTCGGGATGCATGGGGCGGAAACCTTCTCCTGTGATCTGCCCTGCCTCTCCCACAATCACGAAAGCGTGTTTGTCCTCTTCCCGAATGATGGTCTGGAGCTGGTGGAGCTCATACCGCCGCACCACACAAAGCATGGTCTCGCCAGGCTCCTGGGTGTAACCACCCTTGGAGTCAAGATAGGTGACTGTCCGCTCCATTTCCTGGATGACACGATCCCCCATCTGCCGAACATTGGGCGACATGACAAAGAACATCTTCCCCGTACCGATATCCGTGCCGTAGAGGATAGCGTCAATGATCTTCGTGGAAATCACGATGACGATGCAGGCGTACATAGCGTTTTCCACACTGCCGAACACAAAGCCGGAAGCAACAACGATCAGGCCATCCACCGCAAGCATCAACTTGCCCATGGACAGGTGGGGTAACCGTCGGGCAAGAAGCCGGGCAACCAGATCTGTACCGCCGGTAGTGGCCCCTCGGACAAACACCAAAGAAAGCCCTACACCCTCACAAACGCCGGCGAATAAAGACACCAGAATATGGTCTCCCTGATAGGCCGGAACAAAATGAGAAAACAGGTCGATCAACAGAGAAGACATAAAAATGGCCAGCATGGTCTTTGTCACCAGCTTATAGCCGATATCCACGATGGCCCACAGCACAATGGGCACATTGATGAGAAAGGCAACCAAACCAATGGGGGTGGAAAACAGGTAGTGGAGCATGGTAGCCACGCCGGTGACGCCTCCCGCCGCGATGTTATTGGGAGCGGTAAAGGCGTTGACCCCTACCGCGTACACCGCCGATCCCAGCGCGATAAACAATAGATCAAGACCTATGGTTTTCAGCTTTCCCGTTTTCATGGCGCCATCCTCCTCTATTTCTCTCAATGATGTGTGTTCCAGCTTTCCAGGATCCGTCCAAAAAGCTCCCGAAGCCTGGCTGTTTCTCCTCCTAAATACAAATATCCAAACAGAGCTTCCAGTGCGGTGGCACTGTGGTAATCCGCCACTGAGGCGTTCTTGGGGGTGTGCCCTACGTGAGCATTGCGTCCCCGCAGAGCCACTTCCTGCTCCTCCTGGGAAAGAAGGGGCCACAGCTCCGAAAGGGCTTGAGCCTGGGCCTGGCACCGCACCAGTTCAACTTTGCGGCTGTTCAGTTTCTTCACCGGACAGTTGCCCAGGGATACCAGATATTCCCGGACAAGCAGCTCATAGACCCCATCCCCCACAAAGGCCAAAGTCAAGGGACTGAGCATTTTCGGTGAGGAACCCTCTTGTAACAGCGTTTCCAAAAGCACCGCTCCTTACTCTACAAAGTCGAATTCCAGATCGTACAGGTCCACGGTGTCGCCTTCCTGGCAGCCCGCTTCCCGCAGAGCGTCGATGACACCGGTCTCGATGAGCACCCGCTGGAAATACTGCAAAGACTCGTAATCGTCGAAGTTGATGGAATTCATGATCTTCAGCAGCCAAGGCGCCTTGACGAAATACACACCGCCCTGGTCGGTGATCTCCACTTGACCTCGCTTCAATTCCTCGATAGGCTGGAGCGCCGGTGCTTCCGCCTCGTACCGAAGGATGGGGGGCAGCTTGGTGAGCTGTTCCAGCACCTTGTTCAGCAGCGGGTCCACTCCTTCCCGAATGGGCGCCATAATGGGGAAAAACTCGTATCCCTGGTCTGTGACAAACTTCTCGAAGTCTGCCACCTGCTCATCGGTAGCCAGGTCGCACTTGTTCCCCGCTACCAGCATAGGACGCTGAGCAAGTTCCGGATTAAACCGCCGCAGCTCCTCATTGATGACCCGGAAGTCCTCCTTGGGATCTCTCCCCTCGCTGCCGGAAACGTCCACCACATGGACCAACAACCGGCACCGCTCCACGTGACGGAGGAACTGGTGTCCCAGTCCCACGCCTTCCCAGGCGCCCTCGATCAGACCGGGGATATCCGCCATGACAAAGGATTTTCCCTGAGGCATGGTAACAACGCCCAGCACAGGGGTAAGGGTGGTGAAATGGTAGTTGGCGATGTTGGGCTTTGCCTGGCTCACCACAGAGATGAGGGTGGATTTTCCCACATTGGGGAAGCCCACCAGGCCCACGTCTGCCAAGAGCTTCAGCTCCAGCTGGACCTCCATCTCCTCACCGGGAGTGCCGGGCTTGGAGAATCGGGGTACCTGCCGGGTGGGAGTGGCGAAATGGGCGTTGCCCCAGCCACCCTTGCCGCCC
>UMIN01042318.1_pt1 | contig 16152 bp, 10 predicted proteins | sample 1965811 | NCBI WGS metagenome assembly UMIN01 (sample SAMEA4836123, study PRJEB28245) | human gut metagenome | biome: gut microbiome; material: fecal sample | place: Denmark | collected 2008
TCCGGACCGCTTCACGGTCCAACTTTCTGTCCGCACCCCCAGGTAATTATTCAAAATAACCGGGTTCAGTTTAAACTGACCATCAATAGAAATCTGACCATCATCCAAGGTAACAGTGCTATAGGCAAGACAACTCTGCTTGATATGGTGGCAGCTCACGAAGAGCTTGGGGCACAAAGCGGCGTAACAGTAAGTTGCAAAGTGCCCTGTAAAACAATATCTGGAAAATATTGGCGTAGAGATCTCCAAGAGATTTCCAGCAGTATTGTTTTTATTGATGAGGGCAATACTTTTGTTCGATCAAGAGAATTTGCCCATGAAGCAAAGCGTAGCTCAAACTACTACGTAATTGTCGCCAGAGAGTCACTGCGCCAACTGCCCTATAGCGTTGATGAAATCTACGGTCTTAAGAACACCAACCGAACCACAACGAAGTATCCCGTTTACTCTCGTGTCTACACCTCTACATATCGTATTTACGGTGATACTGATTTTAGAGGCGAGAGGCCCGAGCTTGTCATTGTCGAGGACACAAATTCGGGCTACGAATTCTTCAGTTTGCTATGCAAAAAGAGCAGCATTAAATGCATCAGCGCGGGAGGAAAATCAAATATTTGCAACTGCATTATGGACGCACCGGAAAACGACATCCTCGTGATTGCCGACGGCGCCGCCTTTGGACCAGAAATTGCGGAAGTAGCTGCTCTATTGCGCCGAAAGAACATCAAGCTATTCCTACCGGAATCGTTTGAATGGCTCGTGTTGAAGTCGGGATTATTCAACAGCAAACACATTAAGGACATGCTGCTTAACCCCGCTGAACATATCGAAAGCTCAAAGTTCTTTAGCTGGGAGAGGTTCTTTACTGCAGAACTCATCGAATGCTCACGAGACACACGTTTTCGATATGACAAGAGCTGCATGAACGAGGAGTACTTGAACCCCACCGCCCTTGCAGCTCTTGAGGATACTTTGCCGGAACTTGGCATTACTTCGCACTAAAACGAGAAGTACTCACTGTCGGAGGATAGGTTCGGTCCGAGCCACGGGTCACCATCGAGGAAGAGCTCCGGCCAGCGTTGCATGAACAGAGCTTGCTCGCGTTTCCAGCGGCGCAGCTTTTCCTCGTTAGCCTCTTCCCTGCCGCGCGAGGTGAACTCGTAGTGGTACAGCTCGGCATAGGGCGTAAAGATGGTGCGGTAGCCCGCCTCCCACACGCGCAGGCAAAAGTCTGCGTCGTTAAAGCCGACGGCGAATTCCTCGTTGTAGCCCCCGACCTGCTCAAATACGTCACGTCGCACCATCTGGCAGGCGCCCGTTACGGCGCTAAAGTTGCCCGGACGCACAGCACGGGCAAGATAGCCCTCGCGCTTTGCCGAGAAGTCTTGGTTGGCATGGGCAAGTGCGCCGCGCACACCGACCAAAATGCCAGCGTGCTGCACAAGGTGGTCGGCAAAATAGAGCTTGGCACCCACCACGCCCGCATCGGGACGTTGCAGACAACCCATCATCTCTTCGATAAAGTCGGGGCTAATGACCTCGGTATCGTTGTTGAGCAGCAGCAGGTAGTCGCCCTTGGCGTGCTCCACACCAAAATTGATGATCTGAGAGTAATTGAACTCGCCCGGCCAGTACACAACGCGCGCGATACCCTTGCCTTCGGATGCCGCAGCCACGCGCTCTGGCAGGGTTTCGTAATACGCAAACGTCTCCGGGGCTTCGCTGTTGTTCTCCACCAAGACGATCTCGTAGTTGGCATACGCGGCCTTCTGGGCGATCGACATCACACAGGCGTCAAGCGTCTCAATGTGATCCTTGGTGGGAATCACAATACTCACCAGCGGCGCAGGCTCCGGCAGCGCATAGCGCATGCGGTAGACAAACGGCGTCTCGGCCTCCTCGACCGTTCCGCAAATGCCCAGCGCGTCAAAGTGACGCTGAAGCGCAAGGCGCCCGGCTTCAATAGCATACGGCTTGCTATCGGCAGAGCCATCGGCGGTCGACCCCGGATGAACGCGCCAGTGATACAGCACGTGCGCAACATGCTCAAACCGCGCGCCCGCCGAAAGGCAGCGAAGCGTCAGGTCGTAATCCTGGGCACCCGCAACATCTTCCGGAGACATGCCAATGTGATCGATGAGCGCCTTCTCCACCATCAGAAAATGCGTCACGCAGTTATGGCTATAGAGCAGGTCGACGTTGAGCCGCGTCTTAAAGACCGGCTGGCCCCACTCCCCCGTTTTCTGGAACATGTCCTCGTCGCAGAACAGGACCTGGGGACGCTCGCCCTCGGCGGCCCTGTTCAGCGCGGCAACATAATGGAATAATGCGTCCGGTTCCAGAATGTCGTCATGGTCCAAGAACGCGATGTAGTCTCCAGCCGCCTGCTGAATACCAGCGTTGGTGTTGAGCACAATGCCGCCGTTGCCGGGCAGCTCGATGCGACGAACGCGCTCGTCGTTGGCACTTGCTGCAAGATTGGCCACCGCATCCCATTCGGGCGAGGCATCCATAAGCAGCAATTCCCAGTTGTCATAGCTCTGAGCTAGCACCGAGTCCAGCAGCTCGCGCAGGTAGACCCGATCAGTCTTGTAGCACGGCACCACAATGCTCACGAGTGGTCTATAGGCAAAAGCCACCGAAGCGACACGCTGGCACGCCAAATCGCCCGGCTTTGCGCGATGCTGCTCAAACCAACGTCGATAAGCTGCGTCGTCTGCACGCGCATCCTTCATGCGGTTCCAGCTGTCGTCGACCATGCCGTTGTACAGGCGACCATCCATGGCGCAAAAACCACTCTGAATCTGCTCCGTGGGATCGCTCACAATCGCGACAAAATCTCGTATATCCTGAGGCATCTCAACGCTCAGATACGTTTTGTTGACGCGGCATCCGTTCTGCTGCGGTACATCGACCTGCGATTCAAACACATGCACGGTGATATCGATAGCGTTCATATGCGTATCGAAGACCTGGAGCTCAGGTGCGCACTGGGGGTCTCCCACCCACGTAACCACATAGCGCCACACCGCGCCGGCGTCTGCCGGTAAATAACGAACGGCATCGATCTCATAGCGACCGCAGCACTCGCCGCGCTGTGCATCGCGAACGAGCGCACACATCGCAGCCTTTGCTTTGTAGTTAATCTTGGATTCCAGCTTGGCCACGCGGCTATCGAGGCGAATGGAGCCAAGCTTTTGGCCACCGGACACAAATGCAGCGTCGATCGTAGAGCCATCCAAAAACGGAAGCACCAAGACGGCAAGCTCGCGCTCGTAATCGGCAACGGAAGGGCAAAGCGCCAGCACACGGCCATGGTCAACCGGGAGTACCAGCGACGGCACACAAGAACCGCTCGTCGTCGCGCGGACAAAGGCCTGAGAACCTTCTTGCTCAATAAGCGCGGCGACATCCTGGCCGGCAAAACGAAGCAGCACAAACAGACGGCCCTGGCTGCGGCAAAGTGCCAAACGCTTGATACTCATCTACACTTCTCGCTTTCCCAGGGCGTTCGCTGCCATGCGTTTGCAGGCGCCCAAGCGCCCAAACCTCAAGACGTCGTAATCGAACATGAGCTTTTTGCACTCACGGGCATTGGGGGCCTTGCTGGTAAGCGCCGCACGCACCATAGCAGCAACAGAAGGAGCGCATTGTGCGAGCGCAGCATCGCTGCCCACGGCAGAACCGGAAAGGGCCGCGGCGACGGCAGCAAACACCTTGCCGCAGTCCGAGCCCAGCAACCTGAGCGCATCGTACAGCACCAGATCGCATAGGAAGTACGCCAGGTCATCGGCATGCTGAGCATCGAGACCGTCGCGCTGCCAGTCAGTCAGCACCGCGGAGTAAATCTTCACGTGCTCCAGCAGGCGCGTCTCGTCGTCGTAGCGCATAGTGTCCATGAGCGAACCCTTGCGCGCCACACGGTAATCGTACAGCTTGTTCGAGATAAGCGCGGTCTTGTGCGAACGACCGTACACGGCAAAGTCGAAGACCTGGTCCTCACCATACTTAACGGTTTCGTCGAACACGATCCCGTTGCCCAGCAAAAACTCACGCTTGCAGGCGGTGCGCCATGCAAAGGGGCGAGATGCTTCCTTAAACAGCAGATCGGAGCTATAGCCTTCAAACGACACATCGCGCGGGCTCAGCACATAGTTAAGCCACGGATACCCCGCCTCCAGCGGATACGGGTTCGCGCCAAAGGTCAAAACGTCGCAGTCCTCGCGCTCAAAGGCATCGACGATCACGCGGCATGCATCGGGCGTAAAGCGGTCGTCGGAATCCAAGAACGCGACGATAGGCGCCGTGGACGCAGCGATGCCGGCATTACGTGAACTCGACAGGCCACCGTTCTCCTTATCGACCAGGGTAAAGCGCGCGTCCTTTTCGCAATAGGCAGCCGCAATATCGCGCGAACCGTCCGGCGAGCCATCGTTGACCAGCACGCCCTCCCAATCGGGCATGTCCTGCGCAAGCAGGGAGTCCAGGCACCAGGTCAGGCACTCCTCCACCTTATAGATGGGAACGACAACGGAAATCTTGGGGTTAGCCATAGTCACTCGCTCCTACTGTGCGACCGGAACGTCATCAGGGTGTGGGTTGTCGCCGTAGGTGCGCTGATACGTCAGCACGCGCCAGACCAGCGGCAGGCCGCCAATCTTAAAGTAATGCTTAAACGTATTGAGCTTACCCGGCTTCTTAAAGTCAAAGCGCGAATCGATATAGGCGCGGGGCGACTTGACCATCAGGCGCAAGTCGGTCTCGCCACGCGGGTCGAACAGCGACAGATCAAAGCGACCGGCATCCCAATCGGCCTTGAGCTCGGGCGAGGCCTTCTGCCAAAACTGCTCACGCAGTTCATCGACCAGACGTTCATCATTCCAACGGTACGTATCGACCTTCATGCGCATTAAAATGCCCTGGAGCTGAGCCTTGAGCTCGGGACGCTCGTCCAAAAAGCGCTGCATCTCGGCGTATTCGTCGCACACGCAAAACACCTTGTTGGGCGAATTAACGGAACTCTTCTCGTTGTCCTGGCGGTAGCACAAAATGGGATCCGCAATAAACGCGGCGCGCTCGGCGCACGCCCAAACCTTAAAGTTAAAACCCGCATCCTGATACGAGGCGCCCGGCGTAGGAAGGAAACGAATCTGATTGTCGTTGAGGAACTCGCGTCGATAGATAGCCGACCAAATGGAAGGTTTGCGGTAGAAGATACCCGGACGATCGACGGGGCGATACGCCGCACCCGTCATATGCTCGTCGATAATCCCAAACAGCTCACGGCGCTCGCTGGGCGTGGACCAATACAGGTAAAAATCGCCCTTTACCACATCGGCATGTTCGGCGTCTGCCTTGGCAACCAGCTTTTGGAGCGAGTCCTCAAACATAAAGTCGTCGGACTCAAGGATACCCACGTACTCGCCGCGAGCCATCTCCAGACCGCGGTTCATCGAGTCACCGTAGCCGCTGTTGGCCTTGTCGATCATCTTGACGCGCGTATCGCGCTCCATGTACTCGCGAATAATGTCCGCCGAGCCATCGGTAGAGCCGTCGTTGATGCAAATGATCTCGATGTCCTTGAGCGTCTGCGCCACGGCGGAATCGAGGCACTCGCGCAAGTAGCGCTCCACATTGCAAATGGGGACAAGCAGCGAAACTTTAGGGGTATCAGAGTTCTGCAAGAGAACCTCCTGTTGAATAGCGTGTAACAGGGTTATTTTAGCAGCCGAGTTGCGGCGGGCGGCAGCACTTGGAATTAGAGAAAGCGCTCCAGACAGGCTTTGAGACCGCGAGTCGAAAGATAGAACAGCGTGGCGTCTGCCATCGAAACGCCCGAGGTTGCCGCAACAAGCTTGTGGGCAACACGACGAACGGCGCCTTTGCCGGACGAATCCGCCCACTCCGCTCCCAGATACGTCGTGAATGCCCTGTTGACGCGACTGGCCACGCCGCGGAAGCAATCGGCATCCAAGCGCGCCAAATCGAAAACGATAAGGTCCAAGAACCAGGTGATCAGCTCGCCGGGACACAAATCCAAAAGACGGTAGACCGCCCAATCCTGCAAGACTTCCTCGAACATCATCATATGGGCATCGAGTTTTTTGGCGCGGGCATCGGCGCTGTTGAACTCGTGCGTCGCCGATTCGCTCTCCATCACGTAGTGGTAGAACTTGTCCGGCATGACGACGGTCTTACGGGCAAGCGCATAAGCAGCAAATTGGAAGACGACGTCCTCGCCCAAAGCCAAACCGGGGGCGAAGCGAATGCCTTCGCGATTGAGCAGCTCGCGCGAAAAAGCCGCACGGCAGGCATAGGGCTGCGCATTCGAATGGAACAGCAGTTGGGGATCACGGGCGCCGAAGGTACCAGCTTTGGGGCTCATGAGCTCCTGAACACGCTTGGGTGCGGCATCGACAGGTTCACAGACGCCGCCAAAAACGACGACCTCGGCATCTGACGACTCCATGGCATGCAGCACGCGCTCGACCGTCTGGGCATCGATGTAATCGTCGGCGTCCACAAAGAAGACAGTCTCGCCCTCGGCCGCATCGATACCGGTATTTCGAGCGCACGAAACACCCGCGTTTTCCTGGTCAATCACCAGTACACGGTCATCGGCCTGCGCGACCTGACGCAAGGCGCTCAACGAATCATCAGTCGAACCGTCGTTGACGCAGACAACCTGAATCGAGCGCTCGGACTGGGCCAACAGCGTTTCGAGGCATCGCTGAATGGAGCGCGCAGAGTTGTAAACGGGGACGACAATCGTAGCTTTAGGACTCGAGGCATCTCCCATGCCGACCTACCCCCTCAGCGATTCGATGAGGAAGGCGGCGACCACGCCAGGGCCTCCAACCGAGGCGTAATACTTAGCACGCCCCAAGGCACCATCCGTCGCAAAGCTCGGATGCTCATCAACCCAGCCCTCAGGATCTTTGAGGATAGCAGCGAGATTTGCGCGCTTCCACGGCTTGAGGTCGTCAAGCGAAAACTCCCCGGCGTCCAAAGCCGCCTGAAATTCCTTGGCCATCTGAACCAGGAACTCCTTATAGAACTTAGGCGCCAAGCGCACGTAGTTCCACATATACGAATCGTACTTAATGAGTTGATTGAACTTGAGCATGCGCGCGACATCGCCGCTTACGTGGTCACGGGCATAATCCTCTCGAATCCAACGCTCAATCTCGGCATACTCGGTATTGATGCAAAAGACCTTAGCCGAAGAATTGACCGAGGAATTCTCATTGTCCTGGCGATACGACAACACGGCATCGTGCAGGTAAACAGCCTTATCGGCGCACGCGATCACCTTAAAAGCGAATGACGTGTCCTGAAAGGATGCCCCCGGAGTCGGCAGGAACGTAATACCGTTGCGGTCAAGAAAATCGCGACGGTACACGGCCGACCAAATCGACGGCTTTTGTTTAAAGAACTGCGTTGTATCGCTCGGGTGCACTGGCTTGCCACAGTCCTTGGCTTTAAACATCTCGTGCAGCGAACGGCGCTCCTCGGGCTTAGACCAGTAGAAATCAAAGTTCGCCTTCGCAAAGTCGGCATTATTGCCATCGGCGGCCGAGACAAGCTTTTCGAGTGCGTCGGGCACCATAAAGTCATCGGACTCCAAGATGCCAACGTACTTGCCGCGCGCCATCTCCAGGCCGCGGTTCATCGAGTCGCCGTAGCCGCTGTTGGCCTTGTCGATCATCTTGACGCGCCTATCGCGCTCCATATACTCGCGGATAATCGCCGGCGAGTTATCGGTCGACCCGTCGTTAATGCAGATGATCTCAATATCCTTGAGCGTCTGCGCCACGGCGGAATCGAGGCACTCGCGCAGGTAGCGCTCAACGTTGTAGATGGGAATAAGCAGCGACAGGACAGGGCTGCCAGAGGAATTAGTAGACAAATGTGCTCCTTAGGAAATACCTGTCGTTTCATGGTATCAAAGGGCCAGCGCGCCAGCGGGCGTTTATATAATCTATGGAGCCTCTTGCGGGCAAAGCAGCCCCACGTCATGCGGCGGGCCCATGGCAGGTTCCTGCGTTTTATTCAAAGCTTGCCGCTAAGGTGCGCCGAGCCTTTACAATAGGACAGTCCCAAGGACGTATTCGATAGCTTCCGTGCAGCGCTCGCCCGCCGCGCGTGAAAGGATATATTGCCCCATGCCTTCAACCCTTCCCGCTCCCATCGATAAGCTCGCCATCGTCGTCGTTACGTACAAGCGCCAGGAACTCCTGGCCAACTTGTTCGACTCTATGACCGAGCTCACGGCAACGCCCTGGCGCATCGTGATTGTCGATAACGAGAATTCGCGCGAGACCGAGGCCATGTGCGCCGCATTCAACGAGCGCCTGGCCAACCTGTGGGGCATCGACACCGAGCAGCCTGACGCGCAGGGCGGCACCGACCGTGTCATCTACGCCCCGCAGCTCGAAAACGGCGGCGGTGCGGGCGGCTTCTCCGCCGGCACTAAATGCGCCTACGACCTGGGCGCCCAGTGGTTCTGGGTGATGGACGACGACGTGCTCGTCATCCCCGAAGGCATCGAGCGTCTTGCCAAGTGGACCGACCGCTACGATGTCATCCAGGGTTCGCGCCTGGACTTTGACGGCGGCGCCTTCTTTTGGCAGTACCAGCTCATCCTTTCGCTTGGTATCCCCAACCCCATCGCTAAGTGGGACCTGGGCCCCAAGGGCTACCGCGCCATGAACCAGTTGTGCTTTGAAGGCGGCCTGTTCTCGCGCCGCGTGGTCGACAAGATCGGCCTGCCGGATGCGCGATTCTTCATCTACGGCGACGATGCCTGCTACGGCTACGTGGCTAGCCAGCACTTCCCCGCCGCCGTTGTTGCCGACGTGGTGCTCAAGCGCGCCCGCGCCGTCTCTAACTGGGATATCGCCGGCAAGCGCCAGCTCAACTCCACGAGCGACACCAACCGCTACTACATCATGCGCAACCGAGGCTTCCTCGCCCGCTACATGCAGATCTACGGCGACTATCACCCCGTGCTGTTCCGTCTGGGCAACGCCGCGACCTTCTGCAAGGAATTCATTCGCCTGGCTGCGGTCGATAAGTGCTTTAAGACCGGTATTCCGGCGCTGCGCCGTGGCATGAAGGACGCCCGCAAGATCATCAAGGATCCCAACTGGAAGCCCATGCCGCCCATGAAGGACACCGAGTAACGGAAGCCGGAAACACCTCAGCGCTTAAAGCCGCTGGCACACCGTAGCCACATGCTGCCCATCAAAACCGAACCCCCAGCGCATGCGACCCACGCCGGGGCGCGGTACACGGATTTCGTCGATGCCGTCGCGCTCTATGTCGAGCAGCGCCTGCACGGCCAGCAATTCCAGGCCCAGCGCATCCACACCGGGGTCATACATCATGTTGATCGTTATCAGCGGACGTTCATCGAGCATACCGATCGTATCGGCTATGTCGAACACGGCGCCCGTAGGAAAAACCTGGATGTCGCAGCGACCCGCGCCACACTTTCGCCTCGAGGCAGGATTGGCATAGCCCGGCAAGCCAAAGCAGAGCCCCTGCAAGAGCAGATGATATGGCAGTGGCGCATCTGGGTCGGTCGCACCGATTCCCGCATCTCCTAAGATGCGGCTTAGCGCCCGCCTCACGGTATCCTCGTTCCCATGGCACAGCCCGTCGCGAAACGCATCGACGTCTCGAATGTCTTCTGCAGCGCACTCAAACCACTCAACAATTACTAGACGCAAGACCTGGCGAAGCTCTTTATTGGGCAATCGCAAAACACGGAGGCGATCGCCATGCTCTGGCTCCTCAGTCATATCTGTCGTCAGGAAACCGGACAGATACAGCGCTGTCCACATGCCATCGTCAGGCGAGACATCTGGCTCTGCAGTGCCCAAACAAAGCGGGACCTCAGCGCACCCATGGGCCTCGAGCAAATCAAACAAGACCGAAAGGCGGTCGAGATTCCACCCGGCAACTACCCTACTCAGGCAATCGGCATATCCATACAGATCGGCACGCACAGGCGCCGTGCAGCCTCGGTCCAGAAAACCGATTACACGCTCTGGACTCGAGCAATAGGCCCTGCCAAACCGATACCCCTCGAGCCATTCACGCGCATCATCCAGGTATTCCTCGCGCCCAGCATGATTCAACAGAGCCTGGACCTCGGCATCCGAAAAGCCGAACCAACGGTCACACCACGTCGAAAGCGGCGTCGACAGACAATACAAGCAACTGCGCGAAGAAAGCGCCGCTTCGGCAGGACTGGGACGCTCCCCCATCAGACACGTCAGCCGCAACGAATCGCGCGCAGTGGCAATGGCGTCGAACAGCACGCGATCGAATAGCCCTGCCGGATCGGCGTCGGAAGCGTCCCTCGCGCTCGCACGGCGAGACCACGCCGCATCGTACCCATCAACGAGCAATACAACCTGCTCATCGCAGGCCATCTCCAGCAGCTCAATGAGCACACCGAGCACCGAGTCAACCTCGTCCGCGCTCGCCACATCACGCGCGACGCGTTCGATGTGACGCACCTTATCTCGAGCTAAATCAGGAGCCTCCAAGAGCGCCAACAAGCGAGCGCACTCGCCCGAAAGGGCATCGCGCACGACATCGGCAATAGCGGCACCACGCCTCGCAGCGCCAGAAAAGTCCAGCGATATCACCGGATAGCAAGCATACTCATCCCGATAGCGCCCACCGTCTGCATCCCAAATCTGAGCATCGGCAAATAAACGCTGACCAGAGCGACCGACCGCTGGACGCTCCAGAAAAGACCTGAGCATCGACAAGTTCATGCTCTTGCCAAAACCCTCGGGTCGACAGCACACCACAACGGACGCGTCGCAGTCCAACACATCGGCAATAAACATGGTCTTGTCAACCAACATGCAGCAACCAAGGGCCTCCGCATAGTCGTGCATGCCAATGGGCAAAACCGCATCGTCGGCACAGCCGATCAAGCGCACGCCAAAGCCGGCATCACAACCATTATTCGCCTGTTCAGGCACCAAAACGTTCCCCCTAAATCGCAACACGATGCCAATTGTAATGACCGCCTCGCGCGTACCGACGACGCCGCGCGAACATATCGGGCAACGGTAGCAACAAGAGGTGTGAGGGGGCATAACTAATCGTTGCACAACAAAACGGGGCCCTATGCATTCGCACCGGACCCCGTCCCAACTCTTTAGTTATCTAGCAACCGAGAGGCTACTCCTCCGAGCTGTCCTCCCCAGAAGCTTTCTTCTGCTGATCGAGCTTATGCTTACCACTTACGATAGACGTAGCGCCCAGTGTGGCCAAGCTTGCACTGGCAAGGCTCGCCATAACGATAAGGTCGCCCGTCTTGGGCATGTTACCGCCAGATGACTTGGTCGTTGTAGTCGTCGTGGTGGTCACCTTTTTGGAGTCATTTTGCTCCTGGTTCCGGTTGTCAGTGTTGCCTTTACCGTTGTCCTCGCCCTGCTGCTTTCCGTCCTTGGTCTTGCCCTTGCTCTCGTCCTTCTCCTCAGATTCAGACTTCTTATCCTCGTCCTTCTTCTGAGTGGACTTGTCGTCCTTCTCCTCCGAGCTAGAACCTTTATCGGATACGGTCTTCTCGGAAGCCTCATCCTTGGAGTCGCCCTTTGCGGCCTCGGTCTTTTCCGTGGAAACCTGATCAGAGTTGTCCTTGTTCTGAGTCGAGCCATTATTGACGCCAGCCATCAGCGAAGAGCCCAGCGTAGAACCAAGCTGCTCGGAAAAAGAAGGCTTCTTGTCCGGCGAAGCAACGGGAGCGTCCGGCGCCTTATTCGAGTCGTCCTTGGAAGCATCGGAATCAGGGGTTGCGTCAGAGCCGGAGCCGTTGTTAGAGCCGGTGTCAACGGACGAATCGCTCGAGCCGGTGGATGAGTTAGAGGTGTCAGCGCCGGTCGAACCAGAAGCGTCGCTGTCCGTATTGCCGGCAGAGCTTGAAGACGAATCGCCCGCAGCAGAGCCGTTCGAGATGGAACCGTCGTTGGTAATGCCACCAGCAGAGCCATTACCGTCAGCATCGGTCGAGGGCGCATCCATCCTGTCATCGTTGGGATCGTCACTCGAGTCGTCATTCGAATCAGGTGTCGGCGAGGGCGCCGGCGTAGGCTCGGGCTGCACGGGCGTCGCAGCGGCTGCCTCGTCCTCGGCGATATAAGCCAAGCAGTCCTTCAGCTCATTCTTATAACGATTCTTCCAGCCCTCATGATACTGGGGCTGGCTCGAATACTTGGTAGCGACGTTATCGACCACGCTATTGGAGAGCGCCGTCACAAACTCGCGGTCGGACATATCGTTGGAAAGATTTGCCCAACGGAAGAAATCCCTGCAACCACCGGTGCCGCACATGTTGGTGATGCTCCACACCATGCCCTTGACGCAATCGGCGCGGCCGGAGATGTCAATGCCAAGAGCGCTCTTGAGCCACGCCTCGGTCACCGCATAGTACGAGTTGTACGCATAAGCGTCCTGAAGCGCCGAGAACTCGACAGGATCGGTGTTATAAGCGCCCTGGAAGGCCTCCTGCGCAATACGGCCCAGCTCGGTAAGTTGGCCGTTCTCGTACATGGCATTGCTCGCGTTGGAAATCTCGCCGCCGCGATCAATCGCATCCTTGAGCATGCTGTATTTTTCGGGGTTGTAGTTGTAGGCCTGCTTCATAAACGGAATGAGCGACCAACGACGGTCGAACTGGTAATAACCCAGCGCGTTATAGCCGTCACCGTACGAAAAGCCCTGGTTGTAGTTGCCATGGCTCTCGTACTTGGTAAAGTACTTTATCTCGGGAGTCACGTTGACAAACGAAACGCCCTGGACCGACCTCAGCACGCCCGAGAAGGACTGCTGGGTGTAAAGGCCCTTATCGATATCGGTGGCATCCGAGGCAACGCCCGGCGTGGGCTCCTCGGCAGCGGCGGGCGCGGGCGCGGTAACGGCGCTAAACGAAAGCGCCAGCGTCAGGCCCGCGACAATAGCAGAATGCTTGGGCTGCATAAGATCCTCCCTGCATTGGTGTAGTTAAAGTGCAGTTTGCAAAGATAAAACTAAGTATTGCAGCTCGCCCGTTGTTGCACAACAACCCCTCGGTAAACGGCAACAACCCTCCGCGAAATCTTAAGGAATTGCGCTCAACCTACAGCTTAATGTCAAAGTTGATCTCGGGGACGGCGGCCAAGTCGGCCAACGTCACGCCGTCAACATAGTTCTCGATGACCTCGTCCAGGCCGCGCCAGAACTTGACGGTGGAACACAGGTCGCTGCGGGCGCAGCTGTTGTCGATGCCGTCGCACGCCACCGGAGCCGTGCTGCCCTCGACGGCGCGCAGGATGTCGCCAGCACGCACCTCGGCCGGGTCCTTGGCCATCATGTAGCCGCCGCCCTTGCCGCGCACGCTCTTAAGCAGGCCCGCCTTCATAAGCGGACGAACCAGCTGCTCCAGATACTTTTGCGAGATATGCTCGCGGTCGGCAACCTCGCGCAGGGCAATCTTGCCCTCGGCGTCGCCCAGCGCCGCGATATAGATCATCAGTCGGAGGGCATAGCGGCCCTTAGAAGAAATGAGCATACCTACCCTCCCATCGTTACTGGGACAAAACCAGGCTTGTTTGTCCCAAATCCTATGCACGCGGGGCAAACAAACCTGATTTTATGTCCCTCATCTAAAAAGTCGAGTGGATTAGTCGGGTTTTCCCTTGACTAACGCCGAACCCATAGTAACTTTATTCCGAGAAGATTCCTAGGGTTTAGTACACCTATGAGTACACCATATACAGAGAGGGACAGCATGAGCGCAAATCCGCTGCTTTCCATCGAAGGTCTGACCGCCTCCGTGGACGAAAAGACCATCCTCCACAACGTCAACCTCAACGTCGCCGCCGGCGAGACCCACGTTCTGATGGGACCCAACGGCGCCGGCAAGTCCACCCTCGGCCACCTGGTCATGGGCGACCCCGTTTACACGGTCAACAACGGCCGCATCGTCTTTGACGGCCAGGACATCACCGAGCTCACCACCGACAAGCGCTCGCGCGCCGGCCTGTTCCTGAGCTTCCAGGCCCCGGTCGAGATTCCGGGCGTGCCGCTGTCGAGCTTTTTGCGCGCCAGCATCGCCGGCCGCCCCGGCCTGGAGATGAAGGGCAAGGAGTTCCGCCGTCGCGTGAAGGAGCTCGCGGCCGAGCTCAACATGGATACCGCCTACCTCAACCGCGAGCTGGGCGTGGGCTTCTCGGGCGGCGAGAAGAAGAAGGTCGAAATGCTCCAACTTCTGCTGCTGCAGCCCAAACTCGCCATCCTGGACGAAACCGACTCCGGCCTGGACGTCGACGCCCTGTCCACCGTCAGCCACGGCATGGACGCGTACCGCAAGAGCTGCGACGGCTCCATGCTCATCATCACGCACAACACACGCATCTTGGAGCACCTGAATGTCGACCGCGTCCACGTTATGGTCAAGGGCCACATCGTGCGCGAGGACGACGCTTCGCTCATCCCCTGGATCGACAAGAACGGTTTTGAGACCTTCGAGCGCGAGGCCGCCGAGCAGCGCGCCCAGGCCGAGGCCGCCGCTGCCGAGCAGCAGGCGTAAAGGGGCGACGCAATGACCAAGAACCGCACCGAGGTCGCGGACATCGACCGCAGCCTCTACGACTTCACCTATGGCGAGGAGGGATTCGAGCGCCTCGACGCCGGCATCACGCCCGACATCGTGCGCGAGATTAGCGCCAAAAAGGACGAGCCGCAGTGGATGCTCGACCTGCGCTTAAAGTCCCTCGAGATCTTCAACCGTTTTCCCGACCCGACGTGGGGCCCCTCCATCGAGGGCCTGGACATGGACAACATCGTCACCTACGTCAAGCCCAACACCGACCAAAAGCACGACTGGGAGTCGGTGCCCGACGACATCAAAAACACCTTTGAGCGCCTGGGCATCCCCGAGGCCGAGCGCAGCTACCTGGCGGGCGTCGGCGCGCAGTACGACTCTGAGCTGGTCTACCACAACATGCAGGACACCGCGTCCAAGATGGGCATCGTCTACTCTGGCATCGAGGAGGCCCTGCACGACCCGCAGTGGGAGCCGCTCATCCACGAGAAGTTTATGACGCTCATCCCGCCCACCGACCACAAGTTTGCGGCCCTGCACGGCGCCGTGTGGTCGGGCGGCTCGTTTGTCTACGTGCCCAAGGGCACCAAGCTCGATTTTCCGCTGCAGAGCTACTTCCGTCTTAACGCCAAGGGCGCCGGTCAGTTTGAGCACACGCTCATCATCGTCGAGGACGATGCCGACCTGCACTTCATTGAGGGTTGCTCCGCGCCCAAGTACAACGTGGCCAACCTCCACGCCGGCGCTGTGGAGCTCTTTGTGGGCAAACGCGCACACCTGCGCTACTCGACTATCGAGAACTGGTCCAAGAACATGTACAACCTCAACACCAAGCGTGCGCGCGTGGACGAGGATGGCGACATCGAGTGGATCAGCGGCTCCTTCGGCAGCCACGTGGGCTACCTCTACCCCATGAGCGTGCTCAACGGCTGCCGCGCCCGCTCGAGCTTTACCGGCATTACCTTTGCCGGCGCCGGCCAGAACCTCGATACCGGCTGCAAGGTCGTGCTCAACGCGCCCGAGACCTCGGCGACCGTCGAGACCAAGGGCATCTCCAAGAGCGGCGGCATCCAGACGTTCCGCAGCTCCATCGTGGCCACGCCCAAGGCCGAGGGCTCCAAGGCAACCGTGAGCTGCCAGTCGCTCATGCTCGACGACCAGAGCCGCTCCGACACTATTCCGGCCATGGACATCCGCGCCAAGAACGTCGACATCGGCCACGAGGCCACCATCGGACGTATCGGCGACGACAAGGTGTTCTACCTGATGAGCCGCGGTATCCCGGAGGAAGAAGCCCGTACCATGATCGTCAACGGCTTTGCCAACCCGGTCTCCAAGGAGCTACCGCTGGAGTACGCCGTCGAGATGAACAACCTGATCAAGCTCGAGATGGAAGGAGCGATCGGATAATGAATCAGACCACGAACACCGCTGCTACCACGCTCGAGCAGGTCAACGCGATGCCGGCTGCCACTTGGGGCTGGCTGAAGATGAATCAGACCAAGCTCGTGCTCTCTGACGAGCTTGCTGCCGCTCCCGCC
>UMIN01051574.1_pt1 | contig 16105 bp, 20 predicted proteins | sample 1965811 | NCBI WGS metagenome assembly UMIN01 (sample SAMEA4836123, study PRJEB28245) | human gut metagenome | biome: gut microbiome; material: fecal sample | place: Denmark | collected 2008
CTGGTGTTGATTCGGGAGAGCATCAAAGCCTTTGAGCAAGAGCATGGCGAAATAGACGGCGTCATTCGTCCGGACGTGAATGTGAAACCTGCTCGGAAAAACTAAACTAGGTGAATGAACCATCCGCTGGAATGGTTTGGTGTCCCGAACTTTTTGGAAAAAGAAAAACCGCACCCAGTACAACTGAGTGCGGTTTTTTCAATGGCGGAGACGGTGGGATTCGAACCCACGTGCCGGCTCATCACCGACAAAACGATTTCGAGTCGTTCTCGTTACGACCACTTCGATACGTCTCCGTATATGCATCCCAACAAGGGAAGGTTTTTGCAAATCTTAGAATTTCCGTTAGAACAGGGGCCGCCTTAGAACTGCCCCGAACCCGGAAACCCGCAGTCTAGAGCCATTTCTGGAAGCTCAGGTTCCCAAAATTCGAGAGAATTTCGAGTGTGATCAGCGGGTAGTATCTCCATGGGCATTTCCGGTAAAGGAAAGTTCTTGGAATGTAAAACCTAAGTCCTGGCGGTTCTGGCGAGAACAGAAACAATGATTCCGCAAATGGCTACTAAAATTGTAACTGCCAGGGAATCTTGGAAAATAGCATACGCTTTATTGTAGTCTGGAACTAGGAAAAAGTCAAGGTCTTTTCGGGGGAGTTGACAGGTACGGGGCTCTCAGGGTAAAATAGGATCGATCATCCATGAATGATGGGCCATTCTGCCAATTTTTAGGTGAGGATGGTCCTCTTAACAGGAAGGGGTCTTAGTATGTTACGCAGATCAAACGCTATCAAGCGTGTTTTGGCCGTGATGATGGCCATGCTCCTAGTATTTGGAGCGTTCGCCGGCTGTTCTCAGATGGACGATTTGGTTTCTGGCGTCACTGCCTCTGGGGAATTCCCCGTAGATGTGAACGGGGTCACCATTTCTTCCCGGCCTCAGCGGGTTGTTGTATTGTCTCCCAGTCTGGCGGATGTAGTCTTGGCTCTGGGCTGTGAGACTCAGTTGGCGGGTGCCAGCGAAGAGTGCACTCAGAGTGGTTTGAATGAGCTGGAAAAAATCTCTGCTAGCGATGTAGAGGCCATTAAGGGACTCCAGCCAGACCTGGTGCTTTTGGATCCTACCAGCAATGCCGCTCAGAGCGCATTGGAGGAAGCAGGGGTCACGGTGCTTTCCGTGGATCCCGCTACGGATCGGGAGGATTATGAGAGAATGTTCTCTCAGGTATCCTCCGCCTTCATGGGCGGCGGTTCCGGATACCAGGAGGGTATCGACACTGCTCAGGATATTTTTATCACTTTGGACACTATCAATCGCATTGTGCCTTCTGATAGAGTCACTACCGGCTGCTACCTCTACGATTTGGAGAGCAGCGCTGTGACAGGGGACATGTTTGCCAGCACGATTATGTCCTATGCGGGTGTTACCAATGTGTTCGACAGCGAAGAAGGCGGTACCTATGATTTTGATTCCCTGCGGATCTCCAATCCCAATGTGATCTTCTGTGCGCCTGGTTTGAAAGAGGAGATCGAGAACGACAGCCGTTTTGACGATTTCCAGGCGGTGAAAGATGGCAAAGTGGTGGAGCTGGACACGTCCTTGATGGAGTGGCAGGGCCGCACGGTGATCGAGACTGCCTATGAGATCAGTGCTGCCGCGTTCCCGGAGCTTCTGGAAGAAAATTCCACCGAGGTGGAGGATCCTACGGAAAAGATCGAGAATGAGGTCAGTTCCGCACTGGAGACGCAGGCTCAGTACGAAACTTTGGAGGAAGGTGACCAGGGCGACCAAGTGCTGGCGCTGCAGGAGCGGTTGGCAGAACTGGGATACCTTACCGATGAGTTCGACGGGCATTACGGCGCTACTACTTCTAATTGTGTCAGCAATTTCCAGACTGCCAACGGTCTGGAACCCACCGGTATTGCGGATCCCGCAACTCAGGCGGCGCTGTTCGCCGAGGGGGCTCTGCGGGCTGACGGTACACCGTTGCCGGAGGAAGCCGATGCCGCTTCTTCTCAGGAATCCTCTTCCAGCCAGGAGGACAATTCCGACAGCGAGGGCTCCACTTCTTCTGAGGACAGTTCCAGTTCCAGCTCTGAGAGCTCCGCGTCTGAAAGTTCTTCCTCGGAGAGTTCCGATTCTGAATAAAACAATGTAGTTCTTACTTGAGGCTGCCGCTGACCGCGGCGGCCTCTTTTTTGTTTCGAAGAACTGGGCGGTCAAACGGTCTTTACACTGGGAAAACCCTCGTGTATAATGAGATTTGACCGCGAAACGCGCGGAATTTTTCCCGAAAAAAGGGGAGGGGAACATGTCTGTTTTTACGAAAGACCGGAGCTTTTACCGGTCCCTGTTTTTGTTGGCGGTGCCCATCTCGCTGCAAAACCTGGTGACGTATGCGGTGAGCTTCGCTGACAACTTGATGATCGGCGCTCTGGGTGACGATGCCATTTCCGGAGTGTATGTGGGCGGGCAGCTCCAGTCGGTGCTGCAAATGTTCGTGGGCGGCATCGAGGGTGCTATCTTGATCCTGGCCGCTCAGTATTGGGGTAAAAAGGACCGGGAGAGCATCCGGAAGGTGGTGTCCATCGGTGTGAAGTTTTCCTTCGTGGTGGGACTTCTCATGTCCATAGCCGCGGTGGCCTTTCCCGAATGGATGATCCGCGCCTTCACCCAAGAGCCGGGTGTGATCCAGGAAGGGGCAGCCTACGTGCAGATCGTGGGCTTTACCTACCTGTTCTTCTCCGTGTCGCAGGTGATGATCGCTGCAATGCGCAGTGTGGAGACGGCAAGGATTGGGCTTTACATATCCCTGATGGCTATGGTAGTGAACATCGGGCTGAACTATGTGTTCATCTTCGGTAAGCTAGGCTTCCCCGCCATGGGTGTTCGGGGCGCCGCCATTGCTACCTTGATCTCCCGGATCATGGAAATGTGTGCCGGGGTGGGGTATGTGTTTTTCGTGGACAAAAAGCTGCGCTTTGGTTTGCGGGATCTGCTTCACACGGACCGGCAGCTTTTGAAAGATTTTATCCGCTATGGTTTACCGGTGATTGGCGGCCAGGTGGTGTGGTCGGTGAATATGCTGGCAAACACCAAGATTCTGGGCTGTTACAGCGCCGGAGTCATTGCTGCCACCAGCATCACCGGTATGCTCCACAATCTGATCTACGTGTGGATGAATGGACTTTCTTCCGCGGTGGGCATCATCACTGGAAAGACAGTGGGCGCCGGGTTGTACGACAAGATGAAGGAATACTCCAAAACGGTGCAGGTGATCTTTCTGTTTGTGGGATTGATCTCCGGTGCGCTGGTGTTTTTGGCAAGAGATGGGTTCATCTCCCTATACAACGCGAGCCCTGAGGCTCAGGAGTATTCCCGGCAGTTCATCAATGTGATCTCTGTCACCATTATCGGCACCTGCTATCAGGCTGCTTGCCTGTTCGGGCTGGTGAAGTCTGGCGGAGACATTTCCTTTGTGTTTAAGAACGACAGTATTTTTGTGTTCCTGGTGGTGATCCCCTCCGCGTTGATCGCCATGTGGTTGGGAGCTCCTCCCTGGGTGGTGTTCGCCTGCCTGAAGTGTGACCAGATCCTCAAGTGCTTTGTAGCTATTGTGAAGATCAACCGGTACAACTGGATGAAGAACCTCACTCGGGATACCAAAACTCAAGAGGAGGGTGCGGCCCATGGAGCGTAATCATTCCCAGCTGCGGGGCGCTTCCCTGCTGACTCTTACCGCTCTGATTTGGGGCGTGGCCTTTGTGGCGCAAAGCGTGGGCATGGATTATCTGGGGCCCTGTGCTTTTAACGGAGTGCGGAATTTTATTGGCGGTGTGGCGTTGCTGCCGGTGATCGCCTTTGCTTCCCGGCTTCGCAAAGCGCCTCCCACGGGAGAGGAGGAAACTTCTCCCGCCCTGAATCGGAAACGGACATTGCTGTGGGGGGCTGTTTGCGGATTGCTGCTGGGCAGCGCCAGCCTTCTTCAGCAGGCGGGTATGCAGACGGCTTCCGCTGGAAAGGCCGGGTTCCTCACAGCTCTCTACATTGTGATCGTCCCGGTACTGGGTATGGTTTTAGGCCGCAGGCCTGGGTTGAAGGTCTGGGCAGGCGTAGTGCTGGCGTTGTGCGGAGCCTATCTGCTCAGTGTGAAGGGCGGGGAAGGCATCGCCCTGGGGGATCTGCTGGTGATATGCAGTGCGCTGGTGTTTTCCCTGCACATTGTGGTGATCGATTTTGTTCCTTCCCAAGTGGATGGAGTGAAGCTGTCCTGTGTCCAGTTTTTTGTGGCCGGGGCTCTGTCCATGGCTTTGGCGCTGGGGTTGGAATCTTTCACTCTGTCGGATATCCTATCCGCTTGGGTGCCTCTGCTGTACACTGGAGTGATTTCCAGCGGTGTGGGATACACCCTTCAGATTCTGGGACAGCGGACGGTAAACCCCACGGTGGCTTCTCTTATTATGAGCCTGGAATCAGTGTTCGCCGCTCTGGCAGGCTGGGTGTTGCTGCAGCAGCCCTTGTCTCCCCGGGAGATCATGGGATGCGCCTTGGTGTTTCTGGCGGTGGTGCTGGCTCAACTGCCCCAGAGAAGGCCAGGCGTGGAAAATAGAAAGTAGAATCAGAATGAGGCTGCGTCATAGACTTTTTTCTACCCTTGGGTTAAGATGAGGGTAGGACGAGAAGAAAGGAAGAGGTCTGTGATGCGGATCATCGAAACGAAAAATTATCAGAAATTGAGCGCGCTTGCTGCGGATCTGATCGGTGCCCAGCTGTTGTTGAAGCCCCGTTGTGTGCTGGGATTGGCCACGGGTTCCAGTCCTATCGGCACCTATGAGAAGTTGGTGGAAGCTTACCAGGCTGGCCGGCTGGATTTTTCTCAGGTCCGCACCGTGAATCTGGACGAATACTGCGGCCTTTCCGGAGAGAATCCCCAAAGCTACCGCTATTTTATGGACAAGCATCTGTTCAGCCAGGTGAACATCCTTCGGGAGAACACCCACCTGCCCAACGGCGCCGCGGCTGATCCGGAGGAAGAATCCCGCCGGTATGAGGCGTTGGTGGAAAGCCTGGGAGGGGTGGATCTTCAGCTTTTGGGGATCGGCCACAATGGGCACATTGGCTTTAATGAGCCCACGGACAGCTTCCCGCCTGTGGTTCATCCTGTGGAGCTGACCGAGAGCACCATCCAGGCCAATTCCCGGCTGTTCGACAGGATCGAGGACGTGCCCACCAAGGCTATCACCATGGGCATTGGCACCATTTTGAAGGCGGACAAGATCCTGCTCATCGCTGGGGCTGACAAGCGCGCCATCCTTGAGGAAGCTCTCACGGGCAAGGTGACCCCTTGGGTTCCGGCCTCTGTGCTGCAGCTTCACCGTGACGTGACTGTCATCACCTGCCGAGAAGGGTAATCTCCCTGAGGCGGGACCGGTTCCCGCCGGAGAAGGGAGAATATTATGGGAAAGACGAAACGCTGCCTGCTGGATCTGGGGCTCGCACTGCTATGTGTGGGACTGGGCTTGCTGCTGCCCTGGGCGTTCCAGTGGGTGAAAAACGGGGAACAGGTGTTGCTCCTGCTCCATCTGCCGGTGCTGCTGTGCGGGATGCTCTGCGGGCCGGCCTATGGTCTTTCCTGCGGGATGCTGATCGCCCTGCTGCCCGAATTTTTGCCGGGAATCGCAGGGGTGTCCCTGTCAACTGGGCAACTTTGGGAACTGGCGATTTATGGATTCCTGGCCGGGTTGCTTACCTACCTGTTGGCGGCGGCGCCTCCGGTGCTCAACGTGAGTGTTTCCTTGTTGGGGGCCATGCTGTTGGGCCGGGTGTTTTGGGGCTTGCTGGAAGCATTTGTCTTTTCACCGGGCTACACCTGGAACATGTGGGTGAGAGAATCCTTCGTGGTCTGCCTGCCGGGGATCGTGCTCCAACTGGCAATCATCCCTTTAGTCACTTTGGCGCTGCGCAGATGCAATGTAGCTGCCAAACCCTGACACGAACCTCTCGGCTGCTATACATATGAAAATGAAAAGGACCTCAAGCAAAACGCTTGAGGTCCTTTTTTGCTGTGTTTGAGGGAGGGGTCAGTCTCGGAGGATTACTCCGTGGCCGTCATACATGCGGGAGGGGGAAGCTGTCAGCAGCAACACGCCTTCCACAAAGCCCCAGATGGCCACGACGATAGTGGCCAGCCCGCAGGTGAACACGCCGCCGATGAGAGAGACCAACAGCTGTACCACGCCTCGGGTAGTGAAGCCCAGGTAGAAGTTGTGGATACCCAGAGTTCCCAACAGGATGCCCAGAAGTCCGGCGGCCATCCGGCTCTTCTGCATGTAGCCGGCGGGGGGGACGTTGTACTGGGGCTGATAGTAGGTCTGCTGAGGAGGCTGAGTGTATTGGGGAGGCTGGTACTGGCCGCCGTTGTATTGGGGCGCGCCGTACTGAGGAGCTCCATATTGCGGAGCTCCGTACTGGGAGGCGCCGTACTGAGGCGGCGCCTCATAAGCTCCTGTCTGCTGATACTCCGGCTCCGGCTGAGGAGGCACGGGGGCCTGGGGAGGTTCCGGAGTCTGGAAAGGATCGCCCTGGTAGGGGATTCCCTCGTTGGGATCAAAGGTCAAATGGGGCACCTGCTGTCCGTAAGGATTAGCGTTGGGCCGGACAGGTTCCGCCTGCTGGGGCTCCTGAACAGGCTGGGCTTGCTGAGGTTCCTGAACGGGCGCGCTTTGGACGGGCTGTTCCTGAGGCTGAGAGGCGGGTTCCGGCTGAACGGTCTGGGATTCCTGGCCTTGCAGCTCCTTGTTGTCAAAATCAGTCATAAAAGTTCTCCTTTTCAATACTTCAAGGGTGAGTTAGTCTTTTAAAAATACGCCGTTAGCGTCGGTATTGATGCGTCCGTCTAAAATGCGCACACCGTCCACGATGCCCCAGATAAACATGATGATTGCTCCAATGCCGCAGGTGAACAGTGTCAGCAAAACCTGCATCAGGCCCCGAGAAGTGTTTCCCAGATAAAAACTGTGGATGCCGTAGGTGCCCAGCAGGATTGCCAGGATTCCGGCGGCCATCCGGCTCTTCTGAGCGTAGCCGGGAGGGGGATCCATGCCGGCTTGGGGCTGGTATTGGGGTGGATTGTACATGGGCTGCTGATTCGAATTTTGGTTGTAATTGTAATATTCAGGCATAGAGATTCCATTCCTTTCCCGTGGTGCCGGGGCCAAGCCAGGACCCACGGCGAAGTGTATTCCAGCGGTGATGACATGGGATATGTTTCACTTTCAACTTTATCTTACACTATGGGTTTTTATAAATCAAGACGACGGTCCTCAAAGTAAGATAAAATTAAAGACTGAAAGATTTTTTTCATTTTTTTTCGAAAAGTTGTCCTCCAGAGGACAACTTTTTTGGGTTTTGTAGGGGGGGATGGAAGGAGGTTTCCAAGACTCCTTCCGGAAAGGAGGAAACGATGCTGGGATTCCGAAAGAAGGATCAGACCGCGGCGCTGAGCGTTCAGACCCGCCCGGAGGAGGCTTTCCGTCTGGGCAGGGACATCTCCCCTGGACCCGGGGAGCGGGCCCTGTACAGGGCCCTGCGGGAGAGCGTCCCCATCATTGACGCGTCCATCAACAAGCTGCGCCGGCTGCTGGGGAGCTTCCAGGTGGAGTGTTCCGATCCACAAGCCCAAGAGGGACTGCGGCACTTCTTGGAGGATGTACAGGTGAACGCCGCCGAGCAGGGAATCGACGCCTTTTTGGGGGTGTACTTCGAGGAGCTGCTCACCTACGGCAACGCGGTGGGAGAGATGGTCCTGGGAGCCGGCCAAGTGGCGGCCCTGTACAACGCCTCTCTGGACAGTGTGGAACTGGAACAGGCCGGGCCCTTGGAGGTGAAAGCCTCGGTGTGGGAGGGGACGAAAAAACGAAGTTGTCCTTACCCGCAGCTGCTGCTCATCTCCGCCTTGAACCCGGAGGCAGGTTCTGTTCGAGGGACTTCTCTGCTGAGGGGGCTTCCCTTTGTCAGCGAGATCCTGCTGAAGGTGTACAAGACCTTGGGCGTCAACTGGGACCGTCTGGGGAATGTGCGGTTTGCCGTCACTTGTAAACCGGACCCCACTGGGCTTTACGCCGGAGAACGGGCCCGCCAGATGGCGGAAGAGTGGAAACGGGCCATGCGCAGCGGAGAGGTCAGCGATTTTGTGGCGGTGGGAGACGTGTCTATTAAGGCCATCGGGGCGGACAACCAGATTCTGGACAGCGATGTGCCGGTGCGCCAGATGCTGGAACAGATCGTAGCCAAGCTGGGAGTGCCCCCCTTCCTGCTGGGGCTTTCTTGGTCGTCCACCGAGCGGATGTCCAGTCAGCAGGCGGACATGCTCACCAGTGAATTGGACGCCTATCGCCGGGTGCTCACCCCGGTGATCCGAAAGATCTGCCGCACATGGCTGACACTGGCAGGGTACGATCCCTGGTGCAATGTGGAGTGGGACGAGATCACCATGCAGGACGAAGTGGATCATGCCAATGCCCGGTACCTGAACGCCCAGGCAAGGCAGCTGGAACAAAAGGAGGAGGAGACATGAAGGAAGGCTTGGTGGAAAAAAGCCTGACTCAGGGGCTTTCCGCCCCGGACATGGAGAAAATCAACCAATATACCCGCAGGGCGTACAGCCCGGAGGAGGTGTATGCTTTTTCCCTGGTGCTGTGCGACAACGAGGTAGACCGAGACTTTGAACGGTTCTCTTTGGAGGCTTTGAAGGGTCTGAAGGAGCTGTTCCCCGGCAAGACCTGCCTGTTCGACCACGAACGGCGAAGCGCCAGCCAGACCGCTCGGATCTATGATACGGCCTTAGAGGAAGAGCCGGGAAAGACAACCCAAGCAGGGGAGGTTTACACGAAGCTCACCGCGAAAGCCTACCTGCCCCGGACGGAGAAGAACCAGGAAGTCATCGAGCTGATCGAAAGCGGCATCCTGAAGGAGGTGAGCGTGGGGTGCAGCATGAAGCACTCCGTGTGCTCCATCTGCGGGAAAGAGCACTGCGGTCACGTCAAGGGCCGGACCTATGATGGTCAGTTGTGCCATCATGTGCTGTCTGAGCCCGCAGATGCCTACGAGTGTTCCTTCGTGGCGGTGCCTGCTCAGCGGGCCGCCGGCGTGGTAAAGCGCTTTGAGGAAGACGAGCCCATGGATCTGGAAAAATGCCTGGAAGCCGCGGGCAGCCAGGGACTGCGTTTGACCAAGTCCCAGGCGAGGGAGCTTCTGGCTGTGGTGAAGGAATGGAAGGAACAGGCCCGGTGGGGACGCTCCTACCGGGAGAAGCTCACGGGGGACGTGCTACGATACAGCGCCATCCTTCAGCCGGAGCTGCCCCGGGCTGTGATGGAAGCAGCAGTGAAAGGACTTTCTGTAGGGGAGCTGTCCCAGATGGCCCAGACCTACGAGAAAATGGCAGGCAAGAGACTTCCCCTGCGGCCCCAGCTGGCCGTGGATCATCCCCGGGAACATACCCAGGACAACGGGGAATTTCGTATTTGACAAACTTTAAAGGAGGATTTTATTTATGGCAAGATTTGAACAGATCACTCTGGAAAAGGGAATGTATAACGTTCCCGGCAAAACCTTTACTCAGGTGCTGGAAGAACTGGACAGCTCTGAAAATTATCGGGGCACTCCTTTGGAGGGCCTGGACGCCTTCCAGCGTCAGCTCAAGCGCTTTGACATCAAGGTGAGCGGTCCTGGTTCCGACCCTGTGGAACAGTTCTTTGCCACCACCGGCGGCGCGGCCCTGTTCCCGGAATACGTGGCCAGAGCAGTGCGCCAGGGTATGGAGCGCGCCAGCAAAGTAACCGACCTGGTGGCCACGGTCACCAAGATCGATGGTTTGGACTACCGCACCATCGATCCCGACGGCGGCGAGTGGGATCCTACTGTTGTGGCTGAGGGCACTGCCCTGCCTCAGACTACTCTGCGTACCAGCGCTGGTCTGATCACTCTCCAGAAACGTGGTCAGGTGCTTTCCACCTCTTATGAGGCACTGCGCCTCCAGAAGCTGGACCTGTTCACCGTCACTCTGGGGCAGATCGGCGCAGGCATTGCCGCCGCTCAGATGAACGACGCAGTGGATACCCTGATCAATGGTGACGGCACCAAGGAGGGCATCTCCTTCGCTTCCAGCACTTCTCTGAGCTACGCAGACTTTTTGAAGCTGTGGGCCAGCCTGGCGCCCTACCAGCTGAACGTGATCGTTGCTGGCACAGACGGTATCCAGAAGCTGCTCCAGATCGAGGAGTTTAAGGATGCTCAGGCCGGACTGAATTTCCACGGTACCGGTAAGCTGTGCACTCCCTTGGGTGCCACTCTGGTGCACGTACCTGGTATGGAAGACGGCAAGATCATCGCGCTGGACAAGAACTGCGCGCTGGAAATGGTCCAGTCCGGTGACGTGTGCATTGACAGCGGCAAGCTGGTGGATCGTCAGCTGGACGAGATCGCAATCAGCTCCACTGCGGGGTTTGCCCGGATCTTCTCCGGTGCTGCTCAGGGCGTGAGCTACACTGCGGGCTAAAAAGGACAGGCGGGAGGAGGGGGACGGCTGTCCCCCTTTTTCCTTATTTGAAATTTGATGGCGGTGTGGAACCGTCGGAAAGGAGGAAGCTATGGAATTAGATCTGACGGCGGTGAAAACAGCCTTTCAGCGTTTCAGCGGGGAGACCGCCAACGAAGAGGGGACGGATCGGGAAGCCTTGTGCGGGGCGCTGTGCGCTCAGTGTGCCAGGCAGATCCAGGGACAGCTTCGGCCAAGTCTGACAGAGGAGGAGTTTGCTTTGTGGGAAAGCGCCTTGGAGGAGCTGGCTGCAGCGGAGGCTTTTTACCAGCTGCTGCTCACCGACGAAGCTGTGACACCTCAGAGTTTGACGGCGGGAGACCTGAAACTCACCGGGGGAGAGGGCAGCGGGAAAGCGGCCCGGCTGGCAGAGGAAAAACGGAGAGCGGCGTCCCCGGCCCTGATGGAAACCGCCTTCTATTTTGGGGCCATCAGGAAGGAGGTGCCCCATGACGCCAAGGAGTGACATTTTGTTTCGCAGAGTAGGCACTGTGACCTTGACCCGTACCGATGGCAGTCAGGCTCAGGGGTTTGGAATGGTGATCCCTTGGGGGGAGGAGCGGTCAGACATGTGGGGCCAGCGCTCAAACCCGTTGGGAAAGTTGACGGCGCCGCTATATCGGTTTCTGGGCAGCTTTCCAGAGATTTTGGAAGCTCGAGGTGCCAAGCTGACCCAAGGGGATCAGTCCTACCGGGTACTGCTGCCGGAGACGGTGACCCTGGCGGGAAAGCGAGTCTTTGAGAGGGCTCTTTTGGAAAGGTGGGAGAGCGATGACGGGAACTGAGCTTTTAGAGCAGCTTCTGGAGCTTTTGGAGGGCCAGATGGCTGGAGTGGAGTTTCGACGGGCTTGGGCACCTGGATGGGGCTCCCGGCTGCTGGAAAAGCCGGTGGTAAGTGGACAGGTAGCGTCTCACCGCCGGTCCGGCGCCACAACGGAGACTGAGATGCGGCTTTCCGTATTCGGACCGGAGGCGTCTCAACGAGAAGAAACAGTTTCCGCTGTGGAAGAGGCGGTGAGGGTGAATTGCCCTGGTTGCGGAGAGCTTTCCCGGGAAGAAGAACAGGTGGACAGCGTAACGAAACTGCCCTTCCTTCCTCTGAAACTGGTTTTCTCCAGCGGGAGTGACGTTGGCGTCCAGGGGCTGACGGTGATCCTGGGTGGAAAAAGTTACACTGCGGCGGGCGCTACGGTGTCCGTGTCCCTTTCCGGGGAGGAATTGGTGTCTGTGGGGGAAGAAGTCCCTTTTGGTGTGCGAAATTCCCAGACACAGTACCAGGTGGAGCTGGAAGGCATTGACACCACTGGCTTGGAAGGGTTAGCGGTATTCACCGCCCAGGTGGGAAGCAAAGTGTACACAGGATGCCGGTGGAAAAAACTGGACTTGCAAGGAGGCAAGGCCACTTTTCTTGCCGCAAACTGTGAGGAAAAGGAGGACGGTCAATGAACGAAGAACAAACCGTTGAGACCCGGGACAGTGCTGAGAGGATCTCCCGGGAAGTGGAGCGGGACAGCCGGCGGTATCCGGCGTCATTTTGACGGGAAGGAGGCGATCAAATGCGGCTGATGGGCATGCGCTTTCGGGATTTTACCTGGCGGGACAATCCCGTATCATTGAAGGTGACCAGCTCCCGGAACGTGCTGGAAACGAAAGTCCCCTACGGAATGGCCAAAACTGAGGAACTGGGCAGGGAGCGACGCAAAGTCACCGGGGAGGGATACTTCACTGGAGAGGATTGTATGGAGGTCTGGGACCAGCTGCAGGCGGCTTTTGCACAGCAGGGACCGGGGATCCTCCAACTGCCGGGGGTGACCCCTTTCTGGGCGCTGATGGATAGCCTGGAGCTGATCGGCGCTCAGGGAAAGGATCTGATCCGGTATGCGTTTACCTTTACGGAGTGGGATGCTCAAGGGGAATTTCTGGGAAGCGGCGTCTATGTGGCGCAAGGCGGTGAGAGTCTGTGGGACTACGCCAACCGTTGGGGCCTTTCCGTGGAGACTTTGGTGGAGGCGAATCCCCAGGTAAGGGATATCTGCGATTTGAAAGAAGGAGAGAAGGTGGTGATCCCATGACATTTTGGGGCGAGTTGACAGACGGTACAGAGATGCTGCTGGGAGATCCCACAGAGGCTCAGCTCTGTTACGACAGCGACGCTCCCGCCAACCAGCTGACTGCGGTATTCCCTGCGGAAAAGCTGTGGGAGGATCTGGCGGTGGTTCGAGTGTTCCATGAGGGGGAAGTGGTGTTTGGCGGCATTGTAGACGAGCAAAACACCCGGCTTTCCGGCGAGGGTTTTTCCGTGGAGGTGGTTTGCCGCAGCTGGGAAGCCCTGCTGTTGGACAACGAGGCTCAGCCCGCCGTGCTGAAAACACCTTCCCTGGCATCCTTATGGGAGAAATATTTTAAGTCCCTGGGTTTTTTGGACATCCTAGGGGATATGGAACCGAAAACGGCGGAGCTTACTGTGGAAAAGGGTGTGAGCTGCTGGGAGTTGCTGGAGAATTTCTGCCGGGAGTATCTGGGGACTGTGCCCTATGTGGATGGAGCATGCGTGCTTCATTGTGAGGGGATTCCCGAAAGCCGTATAACCGCTGGCAGGGTCCTTTCTGCGGAGTATGACCGCCAGCCCTGCAAACAGTTGAGCACGGTATGGCAACAGAGCTTTCGAGGTACTTATGATACCCCTTTTCGGAACACAGCCGCCTGGGGTGTGAAACGACAGAGGTATGTGAGCATGGAGGAAAGCCGGGATCCCAGAGAGCTTTTGAAAGAAGGCGAGCAGGAAAGCCGGCTGCTTACGGTGGAATGCCTTGGAAATTGCTGGCCTGGCCGGGGGGCGTTGGTAACGGTGGAGGCCCAGAAGCTGGGAAAATTTACGGCCTGCCCCGTAAGGTCTGCTCGCTATACCCGAAACAGTAAGGGAGAACGAACAAAGCTGGTCTTAGAAGGAGTGAGTGTCTGATGTGGCTGACAAAATTGGGGATCCGGTCCGGCGGAACAAAACTGCGCCGTGGAGAGGTTTCCGGCACAGGGGAAGAGCTGCGGGTTCAAGGGGAGAGTGAGTACCACTATCCGGAAATGATCTTTCCCTATGGGTACGCCAGCGCAGCGGAGAATGGCAAACGAGCCGTGATGCTGGACGGTGTCTGCGCGGGGATCGCTGCGGTCCCGGACGAACAGCTGGCCGAAGGCGAGGTCAGACTCTATTCCGCCGGAGGGGCGGAGATCCTGCTGAAAAACAACGGGGAAGTGATCATAAATGGTCAGAGCTTCCCGGCAAAAGCCTGAGAAGGAGGGATCAGGATGGACCTGAAATGGGAACCAGGAGGAGTGGCGCTGGGGCCCGGAGGTATCCCGGAACGGGTGGATGGTCTGGCGGAGATGCTGCAAAATGTGGCGTTGAAGCTCAATCTGCACCGGGGTGGGCTGCCCTATGACCCGGAATTGGGAAGCGGGCTTTTTCAGCTGGATCCCCAGGAGGAGAACAGTGTCCAGCGGGCCTGGGCTCTGGCCAATGAGACCTTGATGGATACCCCCGGCGTACGGGTGGTCCAGGCAAGCTACGATACAGAAGAAAAAATGTGGATTTTCGCGGTGGAAACACCCCTGGGCAGGGGTCAGGTGGCAGCCCGCGGGAAGGAGGAGACAGATGGATCGTTTTGAGGAGATCCTCCAGCGAATGGAGGAAGCGTATGAACAGGAAAGCGGGTGCAGTGTGGAGGCTGTCTCGGAAGTAGGGCTGCGGATACGAGTGCTGGCCGGGGAGCTCCATCGACTGGACGCTTCACTGGACTGGTTGGAAAGACAAGCCTTCCCCCAAACAGCGGAAGGAGAGCAACTGGATCTTCACGGTGCCCAGAGGGGCGTGACCCGGCGTGCTGCGGTAAAGGCGACCGGTGTGGTGTCCTTTTCCAGATATTTGCCCTTGTCGTTTGACTTGGTAGTGCCAAAAGGAACCATCTGCGCTACCTCTGGGGAACCGGTGGTGGAATATGAGACCACCCAGGAGGCAGTGCTGAAGGCAGGAAAATTGACCATAGATATCCCTGTGGAGGCTGTGGTAGCCGGTGCGTCCGGCAACGCCGCCGCAGGTTATGTGACCACGCTGGTCAATGCCCCCACGGGAATCAATTACGCGGCTAACAAGGAGGCGATTACTGGCGGAAAGGATCCGGAGGAGGATGAGGAGTTCCGCCAGCGGGTGCTCGACGCTTATAGTCTCAGCTCCAGCGGCGCCAACGCCGATTATTACCGGCAGGTGGCCGAGAGTCAGGAAGGGATCACCCAAGTTCAGGTGGTGCCTCGTGTCAATGGGGCAGGCTCGGTGTTGCTGTACTTGTGGGGCGACGGAGCGGCGCCTTCCCAAGAAGTTATGGATGCCGTAAAAGCAGAACTTGACCGACAGCGAGAGATCGGTGTGACTGTGACTGTAATGGCCGCACAAAAAACTGCTATCAGTGTCCCTGTCAAGATCAAAGTGGCGGATGAGGTGGACCTGGAGTGGGCCAAGGAAGAAACGAAAAAGGCGGTGGAGGCCTATTTCGAAAGCCTGGGTATCGGAGACGGGTACTATCTGGGAGAAATCAGCAAAGCTATTTTGAACGCTGTCCCGGTTCTGGAAGTGGACTTTCCCAGTAACTTTGTCAGCATTGACGGTGTGCTGGGGTATTTGATCCGGCCAGGCCAGGTCACAGTGGAGGAGATAGCATGAGAGCGCTGGAACACATGAAGCGGGTGCTGGAAAATATGGGCCTTTACGAGCTGACGGGAGATTCCGCTGTGGAATGGGAACTGGCTGCGTATGACGCGGGATTCTCTCTGTTAGAGGAGAGGTTCGACAGGCTCCTAGGGGATCTGTTTGTGGATACAGCCAGCCGTGAGAGGATCGCCCAATGGGAAGTGCTTTTCCGTGACCAGCCTGCCCAGACAAACTTGGAGGATTGTCGAGAGTCAGTGCGACAGCGCCTTTCTGTCCATCCTGGCTGTTTTACACCCCAGGCGGTAAAGGCGGTGCTCCCTGCCGCAGGGGTGCGGGGACTGCTGTTAGAGGAAGAAAAGAAGCTGGTGGTTCTGTTGGGGAGGTTGATGGGAATCAACCAAAACGAAGCAAACCTGGAACTGGATCGGCTTTTGCCTTCTCACATTCCCTGGTCTTGGGATGATTCCATCACTTGGGTGGCGCTGAACGCCTATCCGGCGACTTTCCAGGATTGGGACGGTCTGGGGCGCACATGGCAGGAGTTGGACCAGATCGCTCGGGAGGACTTGGAAGCGAGTTTTAAGAATTAGGAGGAATCAATATGGCGGCAAGCAATCATTCCCAGAGGTTAGGACTTTCCCTTTGGGAGCAGACGGATCGCCCGGAATGGGCGGATTTTTTGCAGGACAATCAAAAACTGGAGGAGACGGTGGGGGTGCACGTTCAGAATAATGCTCTCCACCTTACCGCTGAGGAAAAGGAGTACCTGAGCCACCGGGCTGCTGTGATGACCTATACTGGTACCGGCAGGGG
>UMIN01004130.1_pt1 | contig 16031 bp, 9 predicted proteins | sample 1965811 | NCBI WGS metagenome assembly UMIN01 (sample SAMEA4836123, study PRJEB28245) | human gut metagenome | biome: gut microbiome; material: fecal sample | place: Denmark | collected 2008
TTCATCAGCTCCCGGATGGAGTCGCCGCCGGGACAGGGCATTTCGAGGGTAGAGCCGTTCTTCACGCCGAGAGCGTGGTCATTGGAGCCGCCCCAGTCGGTGACGACGGCCCCGTCGAAGCCCCAGTCCTTCCGCAGAATGTCCTGCAGCAGGTGGGCATTCTCGTTGGCATAGGTGCCGTTGATGAGGTTGTAGGAGGTCATGATGGTCTTGGGCTTTGCCTCTTTCACCACGATCTCAAAACCAGTCAGATACAGCTCCCGCAGGGTGCGCTCATCGAGCACCGAGTCGCTGGCCATGCGGCGCAGCTCCTGACTGTTGACCGCAAAGTGCTTGGGGCAGGCAGAGATGCCATTTTTCTGGATGCCGCGCACATAGGCAGCGGCCATCCTGCCCGCGAGGATGGGGTCTTCCGAGAAATACTCGAAGTCGCGGCCGCAAAGGGGGCTGCGCTGGATGTTCAGGCCAGGGCCGAGCAGGACAGCCACTTCCTGTGCAGCGGCTTCCTCGCCCAGTGCCTCGCCCACGGCTTCGCCCAGCTTCTCATCCCAGCTGCACGCAGTGGCGGAAGAGGTCGGGAAGCAGGTTGCCGGAACGCTGGGGTTGAGGCCCAGATGGTCGGCGGCACCGGCCTGCTTGCGGACACCATTGGGGCCGTCCGAAAGGGTGATGGCCGGGATGCCCTTGCCCGGCAGAGCGCGGGTGGTAAAGACAGTCTCGCCCGAGAGCAGAGCGCATTTTTGCTCTAAGTTCAGTTTCTGGATGATGTCGGTATGCTTCATCGCATTTTCCTCATTTTATCCTGAGCAGGGCAAAGGCCCGCTGTCTGGTGCAGCGGGCCTTTGCCGTTGGTTCAGTTCAGGTGCTGCATGGAGAGAGGGTCCGGTTTAGACTTCTTCCTCTTCTTCCTTGCGCTTCTTGTAGTTCTTGATGGCGGTGTACTCCAAGCCAACGATGAGCAGTGCGGCGACGACGTCAGCACCGATCATGATGACCTTCCACTTTGCCATGCCGGGGTTCAGGTTCTCAGCCTCATAAGCGCGGCTGTTGACCACGGTGTAGAGGATGTTCTTGGCAGAGGTGCGCATTGCCTGCTTGCTGCTGTTGGTCAGAACGGTCACATTGTTGTAATCGTTGCCGGTGGTGCAGAGCATCAGGTCGCCGCCGTTGCGGACAGCCTGATCGGCGGTCATGTAGCCGTAGACACCGAAGTAGTCGGTCTCGACGAAGCCGAGGAAGCCCCACTCGCCGCGCAGGACATTCTGCAGCAGCTCAGAGCAGCCGCCAGCCCAGCGATTGCCGATGTAGTTGAAGGAAGACATGACAGCGTGGCAGTCCGCATCCTTGACAGACATCTCGAAGGGCTTGAGGTAGATCTCGCGGATCGCCTGCTCGTTGGACCAGGTAGCCACCATGCAGTTACGGTTGCCTTCCTGATCGTTCAGGGCAAAGTGCTTCATGTAAGCGTAGACGCCGTGCTCCTGTGCGCCTGCGATGGCGTTTGCGGCCATAGCACCGGACAGGACACCGTCCTCAGAGTAGTACTCAAAGTTACGGCCGGAGAATGCGGTGCGGTGGATGTTCATAGCCGGGCCATACCAGCCGGAAGTGTTCATCTCATTGGCCATCTTGCCGATGCTGTCGCCGAAGTCGTGGGCCAGATCCTTGCTCCAGGTCATACCGATGAGGGTAGCAGCCGGGAAACCGACAGAACCGACGCCGGTGAAGTTGTTGTTGATGGATGCAGGGCCGTCACAGTCGTTGGTGCGCACCTTGCCGATGCTGTCCACGGCTGCGGTCTGATAGCCGCCGAAGCCGATGGTCTGCTGCAGGTCGTCGATGCTCATCTCATCCAGCAGATCATCCCACTTGGAATCATTGTAGTCCACGCCGCGCAGGTCAGCCAGCTTGAGGCCGTTCTTTGCGCCGGTGGTGATGTCCTCTGCGTTGGGGTCATCGTCCTTCTCGTAGTTGACCTCAGTGTAGGTGTGTGCGTTGTCGAAGACAGCCTTGACCTCATCGCTCATGTTGTAATCAGCAGGAGCGGCAGTGGCCTCAGCATAGTTTGCAAAACCGTCCGCACGGGACAGATAGGTGATCTCGCCCTCTGCGAAATCGAACTGATTGGTCGCTGCAACAGCGTCGCTCTCGCGCTTGTTGGACTCGTTGTAAACGATGTCGGAAGCAACAGTGTAGGTCTTGGAATCCAGAACATTGTGGGAGTCAGAGTTGGTGCTGATGATGTAATCGCCAGCCTCCAGCACATAGCAGCCGTTGTTCTTGTAATCGTAGGAAGCCAGATCCTCGACCGGGATGGTGAAGTCGATGGTCTCGCTCTCGCCGGGGGCAAGCTCGCTGGTCTTGGCGAAGTCCAGCAGGTTTGCGGAGGCCTTCTCAATGCCGTCGTTGGTGTACGGAGGATCATTATAGATCTCCACGACATCCTTGCCGGCAGCAGAGCCGGTATTGGTGACGGTGACAGAGAACTTCAGGCTGCTGCCGTCGCTGGTGATGTCGCTCATCTTCTGGGTGAAGGTGGTGTAGCTCAGGCCGTAGCCAAAGGGATAGACAACTTCCTTGTCGTAGTCGATGAGGCCTTCATCGGCAGCAGTCTCATAGAACTTGTAGCCGACATAGATGCCCTCAGCGTAGTTGACGAAGGATGCAGTAGCGCCTGCGGGGTCGAAGGAGCTGGAATCGGAATCCAGCTCGGTGGCGTTGGTGTACTTGAAGTCACCGAAGTTGTTCCACCACGGAGAAGCGGTCAGGTCAGCAGCATAGGTGTCAGCGGTACGGCCGGAGGGGTTGACCTCACCGGCGACCACGCGGCCAAAGCCCTCAAAGCCGGACTGGCCGGTGCCGGGGCAGAGCAGGACGCCCTTGATCTGGGGGTAGTTCTTGACCCAGTCCATCTCGAAAGCGTTTGCGCCGTTGTAAACGACGACGACGTTGTCGAAGTTGGAAGTGACGAGGTCGATGAGCTCTTCCTCGCGGTTGGACAGCTGCAGGAAGTGGTCGCCCTTATCCCAGTCATTGCCCTCGTTCAGGCTGTCATCGTAAGTGCCGTTGTAGTAGCCGGCACCGCGCTGAGAGCCACGGTAATCTGCCACACGGCGGACCCAGCTGCCGTCCACGACAGCAGACATATCGGTGGGAAGGTCTGCGCCCTCACCGCCGACGCGGGTGATGACGACCATGGCGGTGTCAGAGTATGCCTTGGCGTTTGCCATCATCTCGTCGGTGTACAGGCTGACATTCGGCTCGGGCAGGGTCCAGTCCTGCTGTGCCATGCCGACGCTGGGGCGGGTGGAGCAGTAATCGGTGTAGAACTTGCTCAGCTCGTCGTTGGTCTCGATGCCTGCATCATGCAGACCGGTGAGCAGATCGGTGACAGGGTAAGCGTCGTTCAGAGCGCCGGAACCGGTGCCGCCATAGCAGGGGCTGGTGGAAGCCCAGCCGAAGACGTTCAGCTTGGAGCCAGAAGCCACAGGCAGGATGTTGTCGTCGTTCTGAGCCAGAACGATGCCTTCCTGAGTGATCTCATTGACCAGCTCGGTGGCCTCTGCGGAAGTCTCCTCACTGATGGAACCTTCGCCGGAGACCAGGTCCAGCATGGTGGACATGGGGCCGGTGCAGATGAGGTTGATAACAATCGCCAGCGCCAGCAGAATGGCGAGGCCGGACTGCGCACGAATCATCTTCTTTTTCGCTTTGGGCATCTTCCGCACCGCGAACATCACGAGGAGCGCGAGTACGAGGACGACGCCGAATGCAATCAGATAGTTCTGAATGTTCGAAACTACCTGCATTACATCATCCATATTGATGGACAACATAATTTTCTTCCTCCTTATTCTGAATCCATATTTTCCGGGTACAGCTCCCGGAGCGTTGCCTCTATTATAAATGGATTCAAAGAAAATTCACAAACATCTTCACAATCTGTCATTTTGGAGGCATGTTTTGCAGAAGTTTCAATTTTGTTTCAAATTTTATTGTGCTAATTCACAATTTCGAGAACGGTTTTATTGTGCAGAATAACAAAACCTCTCCGTCATCGCTACGCGATGACGGAGAGGTTTCTCACGATGGGACCGGCAGCAAGATCCGCAGGGTGAACCAGCCGTCGGCCCAATGAAGAGTCATGGTGCCGTCGTGGTGCTGGGCGGCCGCCCGCACGCCCTGCAGGTCGTAGCCGCCGTGGGCGTTGTGGACGGGCAGACCGTCCGCGCCCATCTCCACGGGCTGGGCGCAGTAGTTCTCGAAGCGGAGCATCACGCAGCCGCTCTGGTTATAGATGGCCACCCGCAGCAGACGCTTTTCGGGGTCGGGCTCGGCCAGCACGCTCTCGATGGCGTTGTCCAGCGGCGCGCCCACGAGGGTACACAGCTCCCGCGTGCTCAAAAAGCCCAGTTGGCTGCCGTCGGCCACGCTGGTCATGTTGATGCCGCGCTGCTGGCAGTCCATGCTTTTGGCGGTCAATAGTGTATCCAATACCGGGTTGCCAGTCTTGTTCTCGGCCTCATACTGCCGGAGGCCGCTCTCCATCCGGGCCAGAGCCGCGTCCTGCTTGGCCCGGTCGCGCTCGGCGCGGATGTCCGCGATTTGAATTTTCAGCTCGTGATAGCGGCTGTTGATGAGCCGGATGCCCTCCTTGCTCCGCTTGTACTGCTCGTACTGGCGGTGGAGCACCTCGTCCATGGCGGCAAGCTCGCTGTGGAGCGCCGCCTCCCGCAGCTGCTCGTGCTGGACCGTCAGGATGAGCACGCCGCAGATGTCCACCAGCGTGCGGATGTAGTAGACGCTCATGTCCACCTCGCAGTCGCCCAAGAACAGCAGGTTGCTCACCGCGAAGACCATCGCCGCCATGACGACGGCCACGAGGCCCGCTTTTCCGCTGATGACGATATGGCCCTTGGGACTTTTGTGCTTATGCTCCAGCACCCAGATGCAGCCGAAAACGCCGCCATAGACCACCGCCAGAAGCAGCAGTGACAGGCCGTCGGCCCCGCTGCGCTGAGGCCAGAGGAAGCAGTGCAGCTGCCACTCGGCGCTGGCCGCCAGCTCTGCCAGAACGAAGGCCCGGGCGCAGACATAGCCCGCTTCCAGCAGGGAGATGGTGCGGGTGACCCAGAGGTATAAATACTGTATCCCCACAGCTGCCGCCATGCAGGGGATCCACCACGCCAGCGGAACGCTGCCCGTGGCCTGCAAAAAAGCACTCAGGGCCAGCGCCCATGCCGCACTGGCAGCGATGGTGGCCGTTTTGCCGAAGCGGATGCCCAGCGGCAGGGCGTAGATGCCCACGGCCAGACACTCGGCCAGCGCCGTATACAGGCGCGGGATGTTGGGCAGTGCCGTCATGCACCCTCACCCCCGATGTGGTCGGCCAGCGCTGCGAGGAAGGCTTTCCGCCGGGGGCGGCTGACCTGCAATTCGTAGGGTCCCACCTGCACCATCCCCTGCTGCACGCTCTTCACCTGTGCCAGATTGACAAGGTAGCCGCTGTTGCAGCGGGCAAAGGGCCGCTCGGCCAGCTTTTCCTCAAAGGCTTTCAGGGTGCCTGCCGCCACGAAATCGCCCTCTTCGGTATAAAAATGGACGCGGTGTCCCTCGCTTTCCAGATAATAGATGAGGGACGAATCCAGCCGCCGCATCCCGCCCTCCACCGGCAGGGCCAGATAATGCCGTGCGCGGCGGCGCAGCTGTTCTTCGGCCTTGCGCAGTTGCTGCGAAAACGCAAAATAAGGCACCGGCTTGAGCACATAGTCCAGTGCGCCCACGGCGTACCCGCCGATGGCGTACTGCGCCATATTCGTGATGAAAACAATGATAACATCCTTGTCCAGCTCCCGCACTCGCCGGGCCGTCTCCATGCCGTCCAGATGCTTCATCTCCACGTCCAGAAACAGGATGTCGTACACCGGGCGGTAATCATCCAGCAGCTCCATGCCGTCGGCGAACTCCGTCACCGCGAACTCGGTGCCGTACTGCCGGGTGTGCCGCTGCACATACCCCTGAAGCTGCGCCCGCACCTCTGCCTCGTCCTCGACCAGAGCAATGCGTATCATTGCCGCACCTCCTTTTTCCGCAATTTTTCTAGTTTTTATTGTAACACGAAATAGGGCGTGTGGCAAATAGGAGAACAAAACAGCAGCCCCGCTTCATCTGCCGCGAGGCTGCTGTTCTGTGATTGGAAAATTTCAGGCTCAGTTCGTCTTGACGGCCACAAGGATACGGATCTTCCTGCCGCCGGAGCAGCCGAAGTTGTCGTACCAGCCGATGAGCTTATAATCCTCGGTGTTGATCTTGGGCAGCGAGGTCGCGAAATACTGGCCGTTCGACCACAGATACACCTGCATATCGTCGGCGGTCTCATAGCGCTTGTCGCCGCTCATGACCGAAGCTGCGCCCAGCTTATCGATGACTACCGGCGAGAGCTGGAGCATCCGGTTGATGGCCTTGCCGTCAGCAGAACGGCCGATGGCGATGCCGCCTGCGATAACGGGGTACTTGGTGGCGGTGCTGTAGGCCACCTGCTTGCCGCCGGAGTAGCAGACGTAGGTCGCACCCTCGCCCAGATAGTTGAGGAAGTCGCCCAGCGTACCGCCCACGCTGTCGCCGGTGCGGCGGAGCACATAGCTGAACAGCTGGTCCGTCTTGCCGGTAAGGGTGTTCCAGGTAGAGCTGACGACACTGCCGTCGATGAGGCCGTAGAGCACATCGCTGGTGCTGGGAACAAGGATGTTCTTCACATCCTGGAAGGTTTCCTCATCGGTCTTGTCCACCTTGGTGGTGGTCGTGGTGGTCCCAGCGGGGAGGCCCGCCGCCTCTCTTGCGGCGTCCTGTGCCTTGTCGCTGATCTTTTTGTCGATCTTCTTGGCGGCTTCGTCCGTCAGGCGGCGGACAGAATCCAGCGCAGCGTACTCCCACAGGTCACCGGTCACATCGTCGAGGATGACCCGGTCGATCTGGCCTGCGGAATTGGTGGTGTAGTAGCGGACGTCGCTTTCGCTCAGAGTTACCCCCGATAGGCGGCTGGGGCGAACTGCCCCAGCCACACCCTCCGACGTCGTATCAATGATCTGCACGTTGTCTGCAAACGGGGTGTCGCCCAACGCGGTGCCGTCGGCGCTGACGGTGCCGCTGGTCGAGCGGGGCGAGATGGACTGGACGCTTTCGCCGTCACCGTCCACGCTGATCTCCACCAGCTTGCCGGCCGGGAAATTGAGCTTATTATCCACGTTGACGGTGCGGGCGGTGCCGTCGGTACACATGACCGAGACAGCCTGCTGCACCTCAGCGCTGTTCGTCTCCACGAGGGTGCGGGATGAGGACTGGACCACGCCGTAGAACACAGCGTCTGCCGCGTCGCCGGTGAGGACGGAGACAGCTACATCGTTCATGCCCAGCAGCAGAGTGACCACCTGGCCCACGCCGCCGCCGGATAGGGAGGACAGCTGATAGGCCACAGAGGGCGAAGCGATGGCGTAGGTGACGCCGGCCACGGTCACAGAGGTCGGCGCGCTGGCCGAGGGCGAGACAGCCGTCACGCGGCCTGCGGCGCGCTTGTTGTAGATCCAGACGGTGCGGGCGCTCTCGTTATAATAGTAGACATCATAGGGAGAGAGGGCCGCAGAGGTGGTGACTTCGTCGTTGCGGTAGATGGCCGCCGGGGCGAAAGGCAGGACGGTGGAAGCATCTGCCACGAAGGGACCCTTGACGTTGTCCAGCAGGACAGAAGAGATGTCCACCTGGCCGTTGCTCACGGCAAAGCCCAGGGTGGAAGCGTAGACCTGACCGCTGCCGTTCACGGCAGTGAGGGCGTTGTAGAAGAGCATGGTACCCTGCTCGAGGGTCAGAGTCTCGCCCTGACGGGCATTGATCTCATTGCGCAGGCCCAGTGCGCTGGCCTTGCTGAGCTGAGCTGTGGGGAAGGTACCGCCCAGCTTTGCCACATCATAGCCCAGCAGGCGCAGCGCCATGGTGCAGGCTTCTTCCAGCGTGACGGTATTGTCCGGGCGGAAGCTGCCGTCGGAGTAGCCGGTCATCCAGCCGTTCTGGACGGCAGTGCGGATGTAGACCGCATAGGGAGAGTCGCTGTCTACATCGCTGTAGAGGCGGCCGGTGCGGCCCTGTGCCGTGGTGGTATCGCGGTAAGCAGAGAATGCGGTGAGGAGGCGGGCCGCCTGCCCACGAGTGAGGGGCGCTCCCAGAGAACCGGCCTGCTCGGCGGTCAGACCGCCCAGTGCCGTCGCCGTCTGGACTGCCGCGTTGGAGCCGACCGCAGAAGCGGGCAGCACCAGCATGGAAACAGCCACGCAGACAGCCAGCAGGAATGCGAGGAATCGTTTTTTCATGGTAAACTCCTTAATCATATCTGAGCGCTTCGATGGGGTTCAGGCTGGCGGCACGGCGGGCCGGCAGGAAGCCGAACAGGACACCGATGCCGCAGGAGATGCCCACGGCGATGGCTGCTGCGTCCGCCGAGGGGGTGACATTCAGGGTAATATCCGTCAGGATATACGGAAGGATCTGGTTGATAATGGCCGACACGACGTAGCCCAGCACGATGCCGAGGCAGCCGCCCAGCGCCGATGTGACGCCGGCCTCCACGACGAACTGGGTCAGGATGGTGCTCTCCTGTGCGCCCAGTGCCTTGCGGATACCGATCTCACGGGTGCGTTCGGTGACGGACACCAGCATGATGTTCATGATGCCGATGCCGCCGACCAGCAGCGAGATGCCTGCAATGGCCGTCAGGACGCCCACCATAATATTGATCATAGAGGACATCTGCGACATTGCCGCACTCAGGCTCATGACGTAGACATAGTCGTCCTTGCTGACCAGCTTCTTGAGCCGCGACTGCAAAAACTCCTGTGCCTCATCCGAGTGGTCCGCGTCCTGCAGGACCACATAGTACTGGCTGACACTGCTGGTGTTGTTGACGCTCATCAGGGTGGTATAGGGGATAAGAACAATGTCGTCGTTGCCGCCCTCGTACTGAGAGGCGGGTTTGGAGCGGCCTTCCAGCACGCCCACGATGCGGTACTCGCTGGTGCCTACCTTGAGGGTGCTGCCGAGACCGTTGCCGCCGAAGATCCTGCGGTCCACATAGTCGCCGATGACACAGATATTCTTGTTGTCTATCAAATCGGTGTACTGGATGCCGCGGCCCTTGGCCACCTTGTAGTTGTTGATGGTCGTGTAATCTTCGTTGACGCCGCTGATGTAGGTGCGGCGGTACTTCTCGCCCGCCACCCGCAGCGTGTCGCCGACACTGGCAATCGGCGAAAGGCCCTTATAATACTCGGGCTTTTCATTGATGATCCTGTACACATCGTTCACTTCCACTGAGCGGGTGCTGGCGGTCATGACGTTGACGCTCAGAATATCGCTGCCCATGTCGGAGTAGAAGTCCTGCATCATGTTGGTCATGCCGTTGCCGAGGCCGACGATGACGATGACGGCCATGACGCCGATGATGATGCCCAGCATGGTGAGGAAGGTGCGGACTTTGTTGCTCAAGACGTTCTGGACGGCCTGTTTGAAGGTCTCCTTTATCATGCCTGCGTCCCCTCCTCTCCGGCTTTCGGCTCTACCATCATGAAGTTCGGCTGAACGACTGCCTCGGGTGCGTGGGCGTCGCCGTCGTAGACGACGCGGCCATCTTCGAGGCGGATGATGCGCTCGGCCTGCACAGCAATGGAGTTGTCGTGGGTGATGAGGACGACCGTATTGCCCTGCTTGTGCAGATCCTGGAGCATCCCCAGAACTTCGCGGCTGGTGTGGGAGTCCAATGCACCGGTCGGCTCGTCGGCCAGGATGACCGCCGGGCCGCCGGCCAGCGCACGGGCAATGGACACACGCTGCTGCTGACCGCCGGAAAGCTGGTTGGGCAGGTTTTTGAGCTTATTGCCCAGACCCACCCGCTCAAGGGCAGCCTTTGCCGTCGCGTGGCGCTGTGCGGCGGGGATGCCCGCATACACAAGGGGAACTTCCACGTTCTCCAAAAGTGTCAGCTTCGGCAGCAGGTTGTACTGCTGGAAGATGAAGCCCAGCTTCTCGTTCCGGATGCTTGCCAGCTCACGGCGGCTCATCTTGCCGACATCCCTGCCGTCCAGCAGATAAGTGCCTTCAGTAGGCACGTCCAGACAGCCGATGATGTTCATACAAGTGGATTTACCAGAACCGGACTGGCCGACGATGGCCACGAACTCGCCTTTGTTGATTTTGAAAGAGACGTGGTCGGCGGCCTTTACGAGGGTGTCGCCCATCTGGTAATACTTGCAGACCTCATCAAATTCTATCAGCGTGCTCATTCGTCATCTCCTTCGGCGGAGGCCATCATGTTGCTGTAGAAGTCGGTCGCACTGACGCTGGAGTTGTCGTAAGCGATGGTATCGCCCTCCTGCAGGCCGCTCTTCACTTCGATGTAATCGTCATCGCTGATGCCGGTGGTCACCTTGACGTAGACGTAGCCGTCGGGAGCGGTCATGGAAGTCTCAGCATTGGCAGCGCTGGGCGAATCCTTGGTCACCAGCACATAGCTGCCCCGGACGAGGGCGGCGTTGGGCAGGGCCAGAACATTCTTGACGCTGGCGGTGGTGATCTTCGCAGTGGCGTTCATTCCGGGCAGCAGCTCGCCCATGTCGTCGATGCGGACGGTGATGGGGTAGCTGGTGGAGCCGTTGGCGGTAGTGCCTGCCACGAGGATACTGCTGATGACGCCCTTGTAAGTCTCACCCGGGACGGCGTCGGCGGTGATGTCCACCTCCTGGCCGACCTCGAGGGAGCGGATCTTCAGCTCGTCCACGTTGAGCTTCATTTCCAGATAGCTCATATCGTAGATGGTGCAGAGGTTCTGCATGGCGGCGTCGTTGGCGCTGAGCTTGTCGCCGGCCTTGACTTTCTTATCCACGATGGTGCCGCTGATCGGGGCGTCGATGGTATAGTGGCTGATGGTCTTCTCGGCAGAAGACATCTGCAGCTCGGCAGCGCGCAGGCTGTCAGCGGCGTTCCTGGTCTGCTTGTCCAAATCTTTGCCGGTAATGCGGAGGATGACGTCATCCTGACGGACGGTGCTGCCCTCCTTGACGCAGAGTTCAGACACGGTACCAGAGGCAGCTGCCACGACAGTCTCCTCACGCTGGTAAGTAAAGTGTGCAGAGTTGAGGGAGCTGACGCCGTTCACCTGTGCCACAGCGGCCTGTGCGGTGGTCAGGCTGCCCGCGTTGGGAACAGCGATGGTGACGGTGCAGGTCATCAGGCTGGCGTCGCCGGCAGGGTCTGCACCGGAAACGGAGCGGATGGTGCCGTTCAGCGTCTCAAAAGTGGTGTCCGGCATGACCTGTGCGGCCTGACCGGCGACAAAGCTCTGGGCCTCTGCGGCAGGGAAATCCACGGCCAGCAGCATCACGGAGGTGTCGCGGATGGTGGCCACAGCCTGACCAGCCTGCACGGCGTCGCCTGCGGCGACTGCAAAGGAGCTGACCTCGCCGCTGATCTTGGTGCGGACGTTCTGCATATCCGCAATGTCATCGTAATTGCGCTGTGCCTGCTCCACCGAGAGCTGTGCGCTCGCGAGGTTGTTTTCCACATCCGAAATGTCGATGGTGTAAAGAATATCGCCCTTCTCGATGCTGTCGCCCAGCTCAAAATCGGCGGTGAGCACCGTGCCGGTGACGAGGGACTTGACGGTGTAGGAATCGGCGGCGTTGATGGTGCCGCTGCCGTCGTAGACGTTCACGATGTCGCGGCGTCCCAGCTTCTCCTGCGTGTAGGCAAGGTCTGCCGACGCACTGCGGCTCTTGCGCGGCACGATGACCGCCACCAGCACCGCTGCGGCTGCGACCACCGCGATGCAGCGCTTTTTGTGGGTCTTGATAAAGTGGAACACCTTATTTTCTCCGCCGGTATTCTCCTGCGGAGAGGCGTCCTGTGTCTTCTTGTTGAAACCTAGCATGAAAAGCCTGACCTCCTGTGTTTCATGAAAAAGAAAAGTTCTTTCTGCCTGTTTTCATTCGTTCTGCGCTTTCCCCCACAGCGTCCGCCAAAAATGACCTGTCTGCGAGATACTGCCCCGGGTTAGCGGCGTAAACCGTTATAATGATACCACCTAACAAAACGGACTACAAGAAATTTTTCCTGCACAATCTGCAACTTTTTTGAAAATTTTTCCATCATCTCTGTGTCTGGAAGCTGGAACATCAGACAGAGCTTTCGGATGAAGAGTTCATCAACTCGCTCCGGCCCTTCGTGCAGCGGCTTTTGGGATACAGTCAGAAATAAGACCCCGACTACGATTCATGGCAGGGATTTGGACATTTCAAAACACATCAGGGAGCAGCATAGGTCACAGCTGCTCCCTGATGTGTTTTTTGTGGTTCTTTTCAATGTGTCACTGTCACGGATCTGTTGCCTGCAATACGCAGGCACAATACCCCGGTTCCGGCTGGTAGCAATGGATCGTAAGGCATTTGTCCACCTCCGGGCTGTAGTCGTGAAGGATGTGCTTTGTTCCGTTCAACGCCACATCCGCATACGATACAAGCCACTTCTTATCACCATTGGGGAACACTTCGTAAAACGAACGGCCAAGCATTTCTTCCACCGGCACGCCTTCGATCGTTGCCATTTCGGCATTGCAGTAGCGGAAAATAAAATCCACCCCGCGTCCGTCCTCATTGAACACCAGCTCAATAATGCAGAATGCCAGCGGCATATCGTCCAGCAGACTGCATTTTTCCAGCAGGCTCATACTCATTGGGCGTGGCTGTGCGTCCACCCGCCTGATTTCTGCGCGCAAGCGGCGATGGTCGCTCAGACCACGTCTACGTCCCTGAAAACTGCGGCCATCTGACATTGTATAAATCCCGTCATTGCTAATATCTACGATCTGGCTGCGGCACACTACGATTCCCTTACTGATGTTCAGAAACATATCTTCCGGCAAAGCAGACAAGACGCTGTGCAACGGAGCATACAGCGCAACTTCTTCCCCATCCATGCGGTGAACGACTGTTTTGCGGTCGTTACGGTAAAGATACAAGATGTTTTCTGGGCAAAGGTCATTTTTCTGAAACCACTCATGCAGATCATTCATCGCCATACTCCTTTGTCAGTTGGATATGTTTAGTATAGCATACCTCCGTGCAGCGCACAAGAACAGCTTGATTAAAATTCATTTCAACGGAGTTTTCGCCAATTTGCATCGAACATTTTTGTCAATATTCACGTTTTCAATGTCGAAAACGCATAAGTCGTTGACTTTCAGGCATTTTCTGTGTATTCTGTAACATAGAAGGTCAAATGGTTTTTTCGCAAGATGAATGCCCTGAGCGGCTGGCAGCCGCCCACGGTCTGTGTAAAATAAACCCAGATATAAAGGAGGCAAACCACCATGAAGATGACCCGCAGAAACTTTCTTTCCACTTCAGCGGTTGCGGCGTTAGCCTGCGGCGCATCCCTGACCGCACACGCAGCAGGCAGTACCGATGAAAACAGTCTGAACTTTATCACAGACATTTTCAAGGACTCCACCCAACCGGGCGAGATCGAAGATGCAACGGCTATCACGGCAGAAAAGAACGCCGAATGGTATGAAAAGCTGGATTTTTCCGATCGGCGGGAGTTTGCCAACGCAGAACGCGGCTGGCTGGACAATGCGGAAGGCAGGATCATCGATGGTGAGGATAACAGATCTGCATGGGATCTGCAAAGCTACGGCGATTTGAACCGGGATGCTCCGGACACTGTAAACCCCAGTCTGTGGCGGAATACCCAACTCAACGCCAAAGCCGGTCTGTTTGAAGTATGTGACGGCATCTATCAGGTGCGCGGCTTTGATATGGCCAATACGACCTTTATCCGCACCGACCACGGCTGGATCGTGTTTGATGTGCTAATGTGCAAGGAAAACATGAAGGCTGCCAAGGAGCTGATGGAGGAGCGCTTCGGTCCGCTGGACATCAAGGCGGTGCTGTACAGCCACTCTCATGTGGATCACTTCGGCGGCGTGGAGGGCATTATTACCCGGGAGCAGGTGGCGGATGCAACGCTTTCGCTTAAAAAGCAGCTGGCTTCCGGCAAGACCCCTGTGCTTGCGCCGGCGGGCTTTCTGAAGCACGCCATCAGCGAGAATGTCTATGCGGGCATCGCCATGGCGCGGCGCGCACAGTTCCAGTACGGCACGGTGCTTGACAAGGGCGAAAAGGGTGCGCTGAGCGTGGGCATCGGCATGGGACAGTCCACCGGCACGGTGTCCCTCATCGCTCCCACCTACGAGATCGGGGAAGATGTTCCGAAGCTGACCATCGACGGGCTGGAGATCGAATTCCAGCTGACCCCCGGCACCGAAGCCCCTGCTGAGATGAACGCCTATTTCCCGAAATACCGCGCCCTCTGGATGGCGGAAAACTGCACCGGTACGCTGCATAATCTGTACACCCTGCGCGGCGCAGAGGTGCGCGATGCCAACGACTGGGCGAAGTATATCATCGAGGCAGATCAGCGCTTCTGCAGCAAGACTGATGTGGTGTTCCAGAGCCACAACTGGCCGCATTGGGGCGAGGAGATCCATGAGTATCTGTTGAACACGGCAGCGATCTACAAGTTCATCCACGACCAGACCCTGCATTACATGAATCAGGGATATACCTCAAATGAGATCTCGGCGATGCTGACCCTGCCCAAAAAACTGGAAAAGGTCTGGTATACCCGTCCGTACTACGGTACGCTGGCGCACAATTCCAAGGCCGTTTACCAGAAATATCTGGGCTGGTATGACGCAAACCCGGTCAACCTGAATCCGCTCCCGCCCAGCGATACCGCCAAGAAGCTGGTAGAATATCTGGGCAGTGCCGATGCAGTCCTCCGCAAAGCGCAGAAGGATTTTGAAAAGGGCGAGTATCAATGGGTGGCGCAGATCACCAAAGAACTGGTCTACGCCGACCCGTCCAATCAGAAAGCACGCAATCTGTGTGCAGATGCACTGGAACAACTTGGCTATCAGGCAGAGTCCGGCGCGTGGCGCAACGCCTACCTGATGGGCGCTGCAGAACTCCGCAGAGGCAACCTGTCCAAACTGGCGCGCTCAGCCAATGGACTGACCGCGACAATGGGCGAGATGACCATCGCCATGCTGCTGGATTACATCGGTATCATGAGTGATGCCAATGCCGCCCAGAACGATGATCTGACTCTGAATCTGACGGTGACAGATGTAAATGAACAGTTCTATGTAACCCGTAAGAATGGCATCCTGCTGTCTTACCCCGGCGAGAACCATCCGGATGCACAGGCTTCCGTCACCTGCAAACGTCTGCAGCTCTTTGCCCTGATGCAGGGTCAAAAGGCCGGGCAGATACAGATCAGCGGAGATCCCACTGTCCTGAAACGCCTGCTGGCATATGCGTCCAAGTTTGAAAAAACCTTCAATGTTATTGAACCGTAAAAACGATTCGGAATTTCAATTTTTTGAAAATATCTCTGAACCTTTGATATTAGGTTCTGTCAAGAGGGCTGGCACCGTCCAGCCCTCTCTCTTTTTGCTAAAGTTTCCGTCTGCGCAACAACACGAAGGATCTCCGGGTATTGCGCATCGGCACCAGCATCCGGGTGAACAAGTAGAGTTTCGACAAACCCCGGCTGGAGCTGACCGAGAAGATCGAAGCAAACTTCTACTCCCAAGACCTGACCCCGGCAGCACCCCAGCTCCGGCAAAATGAAAAGCCGGCGGCAACAAAAATCTCCGGTAAGGAAATCCTTGAAGCCATCCGGCTGATGAATGCAGACGAACGCAGAGAGTTGACGAGATCCTTGTTCGCCTAAAATTTCTTCTTTTTATGCAAAGGAAAGCGGGCTGTGCAAACCTTGCGCAGAAAAGCCCCTGATTCGGGCAAATGTGCAAACGGTGTGCAGAAAGTGTGCAGCCGCTTTCCTACATAAAGAAAGAACGCCAAATCTTACGATTTGACGTTCAATATCTGGTGCACCTCCAGGGACTCGAACCCTGGGCCCACTGATTA